>ERZ891134.2535-NODE-2535-length-10524-cov-4.833126_pt1 | contig 10524 bp, 8 predicted proteins | sample MGYA00520888_ERZ891134 | MGnify/ENA primary metagenome ERZ891134 (study PRJEB32303, sample SAMEA104408692) | aquatic metagenome | biome: Brackish water; feature: Coastal; material: water | place: Baltic Sea | collected 2014-10-23 | depth 10 m ... | reverse complement strand
CTGAAAAGATCCCGAATCCTGACCAAGCGCCGAAATCAGGCTTAGTCCCCAAAACAGCAACACCAGTGTTTTTTTCATCATCGGAGAATTGAACGGTAAAGTTAAAATATTTTAAATGGAATTCCCTACATTTAAAACAGCATGCTTGCACTCAAAATAAATACGGGATTGATCGAATGCGGCACGGATGAGGCCGGGCGTGGGTGCCTGGCAGGACCCGTCACTGCAGCAGCCGTTATTCTGCCAGAAGATTTTTCGCATCCGTGGCTCAACGACTCCAAGCAACTTTCGGCCAAAAAAAGAGCACACCTGCGGCAAATCATTATTGAGGAATCCGTCAGTTATGCCGTAGCCCATGTAATGATGAAAGACATCGATCGCCTGAATATTTTGAATGCCTCCATCAAAGCCATGCACCAAGCCATCAAAGCACTGTCAGAGCGCCCTGAATTTATTGCGGTCGATGGCAATCGCTTCAAGCCTTTTGGCTCAATTCCTCACCTGTGTGTCGTGAAAGGGGATGCCAAATACCAACATATCGCTGCTGCCTCAATTTTGGCAAAAACCACCCGAGATGCGTATATGCAACAACTTGATCTGCTCCACCCGGAATATGGCTGGCGACAAAATCAAGGATACCCAACCAAGGCGCATCGGGCGGCAATCGCAGCATTTGGTGCAACAACCTATCATCGAATGAGTTTTCGTTTATTAGCCGACGAATGAATGCGCGCCCAAAAAGCTTTCATCATCTTTTGGTCTTTTTCTTTAAATTTCGGGTTTCCTGTGTATTTTTGTATATGCGACGACTTCACTTTATTTATTTTTTATGCCTCAGCTTTTTAGTTGGGTGTCACCCAAAGCAAGTCACGCACAAAACACCCTACAGTCTTGTTCCCGAATCGAGTCAAAGTCTGATTCGAATCAAAAATATCAGCTCAGGCTTGTCGGCTTTGGAAAAACACACCTTGCTTCAGCAGCTGGGTTCTGAAAATCCGTTTCTCCTGCCTGAGTCCTTGTCAAAAATATTGGGTCTTTTCGAAACTAAAGGTCCTGGATTGATGAGCTTGATCAAAGACAAACCAGATCCGCCGCAAGGCGTCTTTGTGATTCCCAGTCGCTATCTGCTCTGGCCTAGTGATTCCCTCGGACTTTCTGTGCGTGACACCATCGTGGACAATGATCGACGCCTCTCCATCCTGCAAACCCAAGGCGTGACAGCCTATAAAACGCAGATTGACTCCCTGACTATTATTGCCTCGCAGCCCGGCCTTATCAGCGGCTTATGGAATGCAAAGGTCTTGTCCGATCCACAGATTCAGAAAATTCTATCCTTAAAGCCAGACAAGGATTTGGTGATTACCCAGCGCGGCCCGCTGAACCAATGGATCTCTTATGACCTGCAGTTGACCCCAGATGGCATGTCCGGTCATGGCGTTTTGATTCCGAGTCCTGACACCCCTGAAGTGACCCACCTTAGTTTAGGCCAGCAGCCTCAATTGAGTCAAGCACCCCTCATAACCCCGCTCATGGCTAAAAGTTCGATTAGCCTAGCCTACAATAAATTAGACACCCTTACAACACAACTCAAGCGCTGGGAGCATGATTGGACAATTTTGCCTTCTGTCTTTGAAACAACGGATGAATTGACCCTTATTGAATTTGCCGAACATAAGGCCGTCGCCTTGCATAGCTTAGATCCCGATCTATCGATCAGTGAACTTGCACCATATATAAGTCTCCCTAGCGCCTATCGATCAATTAACCTCTACGCGGTTACCGAAGCCCAAAAATTGTTTGCTCCATTTCAACCCCTTCTTGGAAAACCAACAGGGCTCACGCGCTGCTTTGTTTGGGACTCATTTATCGTGTTTACCCAAGACGAGGATACAGCACAACAGTATATCGGCCTTTTGCAAAACAAAGCCATTATAGCATCTAGTTCGAGCTATGAAGGCTATCAAAGCTATTTAGCCGCTTCTGGATCCCTTCTCTATATAGCTCTGGACGGCCAGCTCGATCCTGTCCTCAGAAACAGTTTTGATCTCTCCGAGCCGACAAAACTCAGCAAATACCCCCTGATTATATCCCAAATTATTGGCGATAATGGGTTTGCTCATGTCAATTTTATCGCCAAATCCAACAAAAACAAATCCTTAGTCAATAACCAGGTCCAATTACTGACCACTACCGTTTTGGACCAGGCCTTATTGACGACCCCACAATTCTTTGCCAATCACAAAACATCGGGCAAGGACATCGTGGTCCAAGACATAGGAAACAAACTTTATTTTATTGGAGCCAATGGAAAGATACTCTGGACCAAGACCTTGGATGCCCCTATATTGGGACCGGTGCAAGAGGTAGATATTTTGCGCAATGGCAAAAAACAACTGGCCTTCACCACCCCAAAGGGCCTTTACATTTTGGACCGTAATGGTCAAAACGTGAGTCCATTCCCTAAACTATTTAAGGATCCGATCACCCAACCCTTGGCTATTTTTGATTATGACAACAACAGAAAGTACCGGTTTGTCATCGTCCAAGGGGCTGAGCTGCTCATGTATGACCACGCCGGAAAACGGGTCAAAGGGTTTGCTTTTCAGAAAACAAAAAATAACCTCATCCATGCGCCAACCCATATCCGAATTGGCAGCAAAGACTATCTATTAATTCAGGAGGATAACGGGCGATTGCAAATCTTAGACCGCGTGGGCAAAACACGTATTGCCGTTACTGATCGATTTGATTTTGGCCCTATGGGCCCTTTAAAAGAAGGTAATAATTTTGTGTTCTGGACCAAGGATTTTACTAAAATCAGTATTGACACCAACGGTAAGATCTCACGAGACACTTCTACAAAGTCAGAAAATTCAATGACTTATAGTCTCGGAACCAACAAGGCGACCTTAGACGAAAATTTATTGCGGCTCAATAATCGTTTAATTGAACTGCCTTTGGGGCTATATCAAGCGCCACAACTTTTTGAAATAAAAGGGACCTTTTATGTGGCGCTACACAACCGCGAAAACAACACAATTTTGATGCTTAACAAATCTGGAGAAGCGCTCAAAAACTTTCCGGTATACGGCTCTTCTTCAATAGATATGGCCGACATGAATCGAAATAAAAAAAGCAACTTTGTAGTTCAGGGGCAAGCCAACGAGGTGCTCATTTACCAAATACAATAGAGCCCTAAATCTCTTTATTATAGGGCACAAGTTCGGCCTCAAACAACCGAGCAAAATGCACTTTCAAACGCTCCTTAACCTCGTCTACAGGCACATGGTCTCGGCCTAATTCGACACGGAGTGAGGTCACTGATTTTCCACGGATTCCGCATGGAATCATATGATCAAAATACCCCAGATCCGTATTGACATTCAAGGCAAAACCATGCATGGTCACCCATCGGCTCGCACGCACGCCCATCGCGCATATTTTTCGAGCAAAAGGTGTGCCTACATCTAGCCAAACTCCTGTTTCGCCCTTGGAGCGCTCTGATTTGATGCCATAATCGGCTAAGGTCAAAATGATCATTTCTTCGAGAAGCCGAAGGTATTTGTGGATGTCGGTAAAAAAGTTTTCAAGATCGAGAATGGGGTATCCTACTATTTGACCCGGTCCATGATAAGTGATATCTCCACCTCGATTTATTTTGTGAAATTCGGCCCCAATTTCAGCAAGTTTCTCTTGGTCAATGAGTAAATGTTGCTGATCGCCACTCTTACCCAGGGTATAAACGTGAGGGTGCGCCACAAAAAGCAGATGATTGGTGGTAGGGTGTTCTGTTCCGGTTCTGCGGTTTTGCACTTTCGTCGCTATGGTTTCGGCGAATAGGGCTTCCTGCAAATCCCAAGCTTCAGTATAGGCCATTAGCCCTAGTTCCCGGCATTGGACCGTCTTATGTAACATCAACAAAGGTTAAAAAAACAGCCATGATTCGATCTAATTGCGTTTAAGATTTTGGATTATTGAGAATGACCAATGCCGCGATGACACCGGGGACCCAGCCACAAATAGTCAAGATCAATACAATCAGTACCGAACCACACCCCTTGTCTATAACCGCCAGTGGCGGAAACAAAATGGACAATAAAACACGCCAAAAACTCATGAGCACAAAATTAAGATTTATTTTTAGTCTCCACCCCGCGGGATCGATTTAGTTGACCCTTCTGGGTATATTTACTTTTAAAATATGCCAAAGATGGGCCGCAAACCACGAATATTAATTATTTTTGCGGCATAAATAAACCTTATGCAACTTTCTGAACTCGAACTCATTCGTCGCGAAAAGTTAACGCAAATCCGTGCCCTTGGCATTGATCCTTATCCTGCCGCTCTTTTCCCTGTAGACCATTTAACTTCTGACATTAAAGCCAGTTATGTAGAAGGCAAAAAGGTAAAGATGGCAGGGCGTCTTATGTCTCGGCGCATTCAAGGTAAGGCCTCTTTTGCTGAGCTTCAAGATGCCGAAGGACGCATCCAGGTTTACTTTAACCGAGACGAGCTGTGCCCTGGAGCGGACAAAACACTGTATAATGAGGTTTATAAAAAACTATTAGATATTGGTGATTTTATTGGTCTTGAAGGGACGTTATTCACCACACAGGTGGGGGAAAAAACAGTTTTAGTCGACCACCTTACCTTACTCTCAAAGTCACTCAAGCCCTTACCTCTGCCCAAAACCGACAGCGAAGGTCAAATTCATCACGAGTTTAATGACTCCGAACTGCGCTACCGGCAACGTTATGCCGACCTTATAGTAAATCCAAATGTAAAAGAAGTGTTTATCAAACGTACTAAGTTGTTTACGGCTATGCGTACTTTCTTTAATAACAATGGGTATTTTGAGGTAGAAACACCCATACTGCAATCCATTCGGGGAGGTGCCGCCGCAAGGCCTTTCAAAACCCATCACAATTCCTTGGATATACCCATGTACCTGCGTATTGCCTGTGAATTATATTTGAAAAAATTAATCGTTGGTGGTTTTGATGGTGTGTATGAGTTTGCTAAAACTTTCAGAAATGAAGGGATGGATCGGACTCATAATCCGGAGTTTACGATGATGGAAATCTATGTTGCCTACAAGGACTATAACTGGATGATGGATTTTACTGAAAAGCTTTTGGAATTTTGTGCGACAGAGGTCAATGGCCATTCAAAAACAGTGTTTGGCGATCATGAAATAGATTTTAAAGCACCCTATGCCAGAGTCACTATGACTGAATCCATCCGACAGTTTACCGGATTTGATATTTCTGATAAAACAGAAGATCAGATTAGAGCTGCTGCAAGAGATATGGGTATTGAGGTGGACCAATCCATGGGAAAAGGCAAGCTCATAGATGAAATTTTTGGTGAGAAATGCGAGGCAAATTATATTCAACCCACATTTATAATAGATTATCCCAAAGAAATGAGTCCTTTAACCAAGGTACATCGTTCAAATCCGGATCTCACAGAACGCTTTGAATTGATTATTTGCGGAAAAGAATTGGCTAACGCTTATTCGGAGTTAAATGACCCCATCGAACAAAGAGAACGTTTTGAAGATCAAGTAAAACTTGCTGGACGTGGTGATGATGAAGCAACCGAGTTTATTGACCAAGATTTTTTAAGAGCCCTTGAGTATGGTATGCCTCCTACATCGGGCATGGGCATTGGCATGGATCGATTGATCATGTTTTTGACCAATAATGCCTCAATACAAGAAGTCTTATTTTTTCCTCAAATGAGACCCGAGCGACAGATCGCCCCAGATATTGAGCTCACTCAAGACGAAAAGGATCTTTTTGAAATTCTGAAAAGCAACGCCCCTATCGATTTGAATGAACTAAAAGCGCTATCTTACTTAAGCAACAAGAAATGGGATAAAGCTATTAAAAGTTTAACAAAGCATGGAGTTGCCAAGGTCAATAAAACCGATGAAGGTTTGTTTATTGATGTGGCTTAATCGTTTCCGCGCAACGCTGAACTTCATTCAGAATCCATAAAATAAGAAATGGGATTATTTAACAATAAACCCCATTTATATTGCTTTGTAGCATTTCAAAAAAACCTCTATCATATGAAGTACAAAACTTTATTGCTTTTTCTTTTATTGATTTGTTTCTCTGTCTCCGCACAACAAACCATCAATGGATCTCTGATGCACGACGGAATTCAGCGAGATTATATCCTATATATTCCAGCTAATTACAATGGCAACACAGATGTGCCTTTAGTTCTAAATTTTCATGGTTATGGTAGTAATGCAACCGAACAAATGAATTACGGCGATTTTCGTGATCTATCTGACACAGAGGGTTTTCTTTTGGTTCATCCTCAAGGAACCACAATAAATGGAGAGCGCGGTTGGAATGTAGGATTTCCGGGAAGTGGAAGCACAACAGATGATGTTGGTTTCACAGAAGCATTAATCGATGAATTAGCAAATTTATACGCCATAAATTTAGATAGAGTATACGCCACCGGAATGTCGAATGGTGGATTTATGAGTTTTTTGCTGGCTTGTCAATTGAGCCAAAAAATCGCAGCTATTGCCTCCGTAACGGGTTCAATGACTCCAGACACATATGGCGTCTGTAGCGCCCAACACCCCATACCAATTCTGCAAATTCATGGCACAAGTGATAGTGTTGTTCCCTATAATGGTGATCTTAATTGGACATTATCTATTGTTGATGTCATTTCCTATTGGCTTAGTTATAATAATTGTGATACGACCCCAACGGTTACGACTCTTCCAGATATAGATCCTTTAGATGGAAGCACAGTCACGCATATTGTTTATTCAGATGGCGATAATGGTGTCACCACAGAACACATGAAAGTTATAGGAGGAGGCCATACCTGGCCAGGCTCAGCTTTTAATTTTCCAGAAACAAACCAAGACATTAACGCCTCAACGGAGATTTGGGCGTTCTTTTCAAAATATGATATTAATGGATCATTGGCCGTCAATGATTTGGACAAAATACAGGTCATGATCTCTCCAAATCCAACTAAAACCAAAATTAATTTATCATTAAACCTTTCTCAGGACTTGAATTATGAGTTGTATTCTGCCATAGGTCAGCAGTTGCTTAATGGAACCATTAAAACAAATTCTCAAGAGATTGATTTATCCAATTTACCGGCTAATATTTATTATTTGAAATTAGGTGATCAGGTATTCAAAGTATTAAAGTCAAACTAAAATCATTTAATGACACATTTGAATGTTTTGAAGCCTGACAAAAAATACGCTTTGGATTGACTTTAGGCTATAGGTTAACTAAAATAGATTCTGTACTTTAGCATTATAAACACTTGACTCTTATGAAAACATCCTGGAAAATTTTTAGCATCGCCCTACTGGTCTTCGGTTTTATGGCCAGCCCTGTTCAGGCTCAGGCGCTACAACAAAATCAAGACCGACCTGAAGTGATTGCCAAGACCCAAACAGCTGAATTAAATGACGCCTTGAATTTGTCAGGAGATCAGCAACGTGCCGTTTTCCGTGCTTTGGTTACTCGTGCTGCTCAAACACGCAAAGCCGGCGCCAATAACAATGCAGACAGTAAAGCCCAAACCGAAACTGATTTTGTCGCTACCATGAAGGGTATTTTGACCGAAACTCAATTCAGTAAATGGCAAAAAATACCGAAATAAAATAAATCATCATTAACAAAAAAGCCTCCCAATCGGGAGGCTTTTTTTATGACATTCCAAGAGTAAAGGGTCCTTAAGTTGTCTTAACTATTGGTCCCCCTTTGTGACATACAACTCCTGATCAATAGAAATGAGGGAGCCCTTTAAGTCATTCCACTCTATGAGCTGATCCACGGTAAGGCCAAATTGCTTGGCAATACTATATAAGGTATCGCCGACTTGAACGACATAGACCGGCAGAACTTTTTTGGGCATGGCGCGTTTTGAATTTTTACCCAAAACTTGGTCATCATAACGCCATAATTCAAAACGTTCAATGAGATTGATAAGCTTATCCGGGTACTTGGGATCGGTCGCATAGCCTGCCTTTTTTAAACCACGGGCCCAAGACTTGTAATCATCCTGATCTAAGTCAAATAAATCGCTATAGCGCGATCGCTGGGTTAAAAAAAGTGAATGGTCGCGGTAGGAATACTTAGCATCGGTATATTTTCGAAAACACTCCCCTTTTTCGTCATCATCATGATACACCCGATCACCACTCCATGTGCTATGACATTTGATGCCAAAATGGTTTTGCGCCTTGAGCGCCAAAGCACCATTACCTGCGCCACTCTCCAAAATACCTTGCGCAAGTGTAATGCTCGCGGGTATTCCGTAGCGTTCCATTTCTTCTTGGGCCAAAGCTTGGAATGTGTTGATATAATATGACATGCGCTGCTCCGAAGTCATCGTGGTAGGCAATTCTACAGCAGGCACATCGGTTTCGTTTTCTACTAAAGGCTTTGTTTGGGTTTGTTGTGTTCTGGGCTTTTTTATATAATGTTTGGCGGTCGTCTTTTTTGAGCCCGAACAGGACGTTATGGCCACTAGGATTAAGCAACTTAATATCAATTTCAATGGACGCATATTACTTTATTTGTGGCCAGCCTTTGCGGGCCAGTTCTAGATTTACACCATCAACGCCTTGCATCCCGCCGGTATGTACCGCCATGATGCGTTTATTTTTGAGTTGACTGTCTTTTTTGATCATTTCTAGCAGACCAAACATCATCTTACCTGTATAAATAGGATCCAAACCAATGCCTGTTCGCTCCTTAAAAGTATTGATAAATTCGATTAATCCTAGCGTTACTTTAGCATAACCGCCAAAATGATAATCCCCGATTAGGGTACATTGATCCATGGGGCTAAAGGCCTTTATAAGTGGGGTATGGTCATAACTCTTGAGGGCCGAAAAACCCATCGCAATTTGGTGCGGTGCCAAACCTTGAAGCATCCCCGCCAAAGTCCCTCCAGTCCCCACCGCTACTGCAAGGACATCAAAATCTTGACCAATGGTAGCCATCATATCTCGACAACCCTGAACGGCCAAGGCATTAGTCCCTCCTTCGGGCACGATGACACATGGCCCAAATTTCTCTTGCCACAGCGCCTGGTTTTTCAGCGTGTCCTTTTGTCTATAAGTCGCCCGGTCCACAAAATACAAATCCATGCCTTGTGCCTGGGCCTTACTCAAAGTAGCATTGCGTATGGATTGATTTGCCAGTTCTTCACCCCGGATAATTCCTATCGTTTTTATTCCAAAATGATGCCCCGCAGCAGCGACAGCTGCAATGTGGTTGGAGTAGGCTCCACCAAAAGTCAGAAGAGCCAAAGGCCCTTCCTTGATGATATAACTGATGTTATGGATTAACTTCCGTAGTTTATTCCCTGGTATCGCCTCAAAAACCTGATCCTCGCGCAACAAATCTAGGGTACCTTGACCCTGTCCAAAAAGTTCCAGGGGAATGTGGTCAATGTGAGCCGACCGATGATTAAGCTGTTCTAAGCGTATTATAGGATCCATGTAGCGGCATTATTGCGGGGTTAAAGATATCAAACAATCACATTAATGTCTTGGCACTCCTTACAGAAATTTGACAAAAACGCTTGAAAAATCAAAAAGCACAAAACAGTATATGCTAATGTTTTATGCTTTTTGTCGAATTAATTTGCATTTCATCGTATAAAATTGCACTTTTAACTTGTTAATGTAAAACTCATGGACGCAATCCAATCGTCATACAGAATCCACCTGATTATTTTTACTCTGTTTGCCCTCATGATCTATGTGGGTAGTCAGGCTCAAATAGGCATCAATACCACAAATCCAAAAGGGATTCTCGACATTCAGAGCAGTACTGCTGGTGTGGTGCTCCCACGGCTTTCCTTGACCTCGACTCAGGTAGCTGAGCCAGCAGTAAACCCCCAAGGCGGCAACATTCCTGCAGGCTCTGTTGTCTACAATACCGCTTTTACCGCTAACGGAAGTAATGATGTGAGTCCGGGCATGTATGTATGGACCGGCAGCGAATGGACCCCACAATTCGATCGCAAACAATATGCCCTATACGAAAGCCAACTTGGCCTACGCACAGAGCCCACAACAGGAAGAGTAGCCGTGAATATTCCAGACCTGACCAATGAATCTTTTACGCCATCATTTACTGGACTTTATAAAATCCTCATCTCTGTTAATTATGGAGGAGGAAATTGCAAGATACCCAATGAAGGAAATGGGCCCAGTAATTCAGATGCTGATCTTAACATTGCTAGAGCTTCCGGTCAATTCGATTTTAACTTCGACGGAGCACATTCTTTGATACCAGTTGCGGCCTACTCAACAAACTATGGAACCAATGTGAGTCCCAGAAAAACATATTTCGCCATTTGGCAAGAATTTACGCTGACCAAGTACGTGCATTTGACTGCTGGCGTAACAAATTCTTTTAACATGTCTTTCATTCAAGATGACGCCCCTGAATTTATATCAGAAGGACAAAGCACCGGACGTGGCTATGTTGCCTATGACCTGCCTTG
>ERZ891134.2534-NODE-2534-length-10532-cov-7.064522_pt1 | contig 10532 bp, 9 predicted proteins | sample MGYA00520888_ERZ891134 | MGnify/ENA primary metagenome ERZ891134 (study PRJEB32303, sample SAMEA104408692) | aquatic metagenome | biome: Brackish water; feature: Coastal; material: water | place: Baltic Sea | collected 2014-10-23 | depth 10 m ... | reverse complement strand
CCAGTATCGAAATCCTGAACGATTACTACGGCAGTCACTCGACCACGATGGATGTGGCGACTGAGCTCGGCGGATGATTACATCTTCTATCCCCAGTATCAGAACCGGACGACAGCATCTTCAATGCTGCAAAGACTGTTCATGGAGGTCTTGCGTCACGGTGGTATCGAGGTCGATACGCCCACAGGCAAGGCACACACGCTCTATTCCTTGCGCCACACAGCGATCTGCATGAGGATCATTAATAGCGAGGGCAAGGTGAACATCTTCAACCTCGCTAAGAACGCTGGGACCTCAGTCGATCAAATCGAACGGTTCTATGCTCGGTTCTTGCCGCTATCGAAAGAGATGGCGAAGAACCTGCAAAGTTTTGGGGAGTGACTGAAAAGTTGACCAAACTTAAAGCTTGATGACAGCTAGCGACAAAGCAATTTCCTTAAACAACTTAATATGGAAATAAATTGAATCACAAAACATTCCATAAACGGATTGCGCCAAGAAAGCCAAAAAACGCAATCATCGGCATTACCAGCATTGCCACTGAGGAACTCCAGTATGATGTTAGTGCACCTGCCAATGGATAAGTAATCAGCCAACAAAGATGTGATAATGCAAACTGCGTAGCAAAAAGTCCTGTACGATCTTTTGACGCCGAGGATCTTGTTAGAATTCTCCCCGATGGAGTAAGGATAGCTGAATACCCCAGACCAACACAGAACCAAAAACACAGCAAAGTTATGAAATTTATCCCAGTATTAATCGAGATCATACCAAAAACAAACAAACTAAATATACTAATGAACCCACCCAATAACATTATATAACGATCCGTATAGCGCAATAAAAGTTTTGACATCAATGATGCTGTTACAATAGATCCAGCGCCAAACGCAGCCAATGCCACTCCGACAAAACTTTCAGACATTTCAAGGTCTGATCGAACAATATATACTGTATTTACTAGCACCATCGCCCCCACGGAAGAGGTCACGACACTAAGAGAAAAAAGCCCTTGGAGTCTGGGAATTTTTCGATAGCTTATTATTCCTGAGCCAACATTTTTGAAAAAATTCCTAGCTTTTCCTCGATCCAGTTCTGGAAATCTTGTAGAGAAAATCAGAAGTGATGAAATAAAGAAAGAGCCACAAGTTAAATAGAACAATAATTCAATATCAAATAAAATTAGTAATAATCCAGCAAAAATTGGGCTTGCGATGTTTTCAAAGTCCGAAGCAATTCTCATTACTGAGAGGCCGTCAGTGTAATTTTTTTCGTCAGTAAGAATTTCAGGTATTATCGCTTGAATTGTTGGGGTATAAGCTGCAGTAGCGGCCTGAAACAGAAATACTAGCACATAGACTTGCCAAACATCATTTATAAATGGAATAAAAAATACGGGAACAATTCTAAATAAATTTACAATTATCAAAAATTTCCTTCTTGGTAATTTAAAAAATAACTCAGCAGAAACAGGGGCTACAACAACATAAGATATCATTTTTATGGAAAAAATAGCCCCCAATATAAGAGGCCCAGAATTTTCATCTAAATTATAAGCAAGTAATCCTAGTGCAATTGTTGTAAAGCCGGTACCGATTAATGAAATTAACTGTGCTAAAAATACTTTTCTAAAATTAATATTTCCAAGAACACTTTGCACCTTTGCAATCCTCAAATATAGAGTTCGGCGCTGTAATTTCTTACAGCGCCGTTCTGTTTTTTACCTTAGGATTGGATCCAATCATTGAATCGATTCGTGGCCTCTTCTTGTATCGGGCCCCAAAACCTAAAGTCTAGCTGTGCCATTCCCTTTATGTTGTCCGGATGTGTTGGCATGATTTTCGCTCTTTCAGGATCAATAAAATTGAAAGAGTAAGGATTAGATGGACCGCCACCATACAAAGTAGCCGCAACAGCTTGTCTTTCAGGTTGACAGCAGAATTTGATGAATTCACGAGCCATATCAGCTTTTGGGCTACCCTTTGGTATCATCCAACCGTAATTGTTATATGTGCTACCTTCCCACGTGATCGCAATAGGAGAACCAGTATCGATGACGGTTTGCGCCCGTCCATTGAACGTTGTACAGATATCAACCTCTCCCGTCTGGAGTAGGGTTGGCGTTTGAGCAGCAGATGTCCACCAAACAGCAATATCGTCCTTGATTTCGTCGAGTTTAGCAAAAGCCCGAGACCACCCAGCTTCATCTGATAGGACTGATGAAATCTCCCCCGGAGCAACTCCGTCAGCAACAAGAGCAACTGAGACTGTTTCACGTGCGCTCTGGCGCAAACCACGTCGTCCAGGAAACTGATCAACATTCCACATATCTGCGTAGCTGATAGGTCTTTCGTATTTTTCAGTATTGTAAGCTAAAATGAACGCACCAGTTGTAGCACTAACGAAATGTTCAGTTTTCATGGCTTCTGATACATCACCTATCGGTCCAGATAGATCAAGCGGTTCAAGATAGCCACCCGCCCCTAGAGTGGTAGCAACATCTTGAGCAATGCCTTCACCCATATCCCATTGATATGTACCAGTTTCGACTATCGCACGAGTGGCAGCTAACGGATTTTCCCTGCGAGTTACTGGAATAACTTGTATCCCGGTTAACTCATAATATGGCTGATAATATGCCTCTTGGTAAACTTCATCGATTGCGCCACCACTACCACCGACAATAAGCCGCTGCATATCTGCCCTAGCAGCGCCCGTCCAAACCGCTGGTGCTAACAGTGCGCCGCTCGAAACCTTCAAAAATTGCCGCCGACTTTTTAGATTTACATTGTTCATTTTAACCTCCGATGATGAGTTTTCTGCTCACTTTTGCTTACGCTTGAGCAGTTCGGTCACAACGACCAGTACCGTCACGATGACGATAAGAATTGTAGAGACAGCTGCCAAAGTTGGGCTAATGGCATGATGTGCCTCACTCCATAGCTTCTTAGGCAATGTCTGTTGCAGCCCGCTGCTAACAAACAACGCTATTGCAATTTCATCGAACGAACGCATGAAAGCAAAAAGGAACGAGGTAATGAACCCAACTTTAATAATAGGCAAGGTAATTCGCTTGAACGCTATAAGTGGCTTAGCACCAAGCGTCCAAGCAGCGTGATCAAGCTGTTGATCGTAGTTTTGTAATACAGCCACCAAAGTAAGAACAACGTATGGTACCGCCAATATCGTATGGCCAATTGTGAGGCCTAGATTAGTTCCGATCAAGCCCAGGTCCGAGAAAAAATAAAATACTGCCAAGGCGATAATAATATTGGGCACCACTAGTGGCATTAGAATATAGGGTAAAACCAGACCTTTTCCCTTAAATGATCCACGACTGATTGAAAAAGCCGCAGGAACCCCAATCAAGAGCGAAAAAAAGGCGGTCGCAATCCCAACAATAATAGACCGTATAGTTGCTTCAATCCACACCGGAGAAGTGAAATAGCGCTCGTACCATTGCCAAGAGAAGCCCCTAGGCGGCCACTCAACAAAAGGACTTTCAGTAAATGAAACTGGGATCAAAAATAACAACGGGGCTGCGAGAAATATTAAGATTATCACTGACAGAATCTCTATGGGAAAACTAATTCTATCACTGCTTCGAGCCGCTTTTTTTGAGCGAAAAATGGTCAACAACCGGCTTAGTGTCACTGCCATATTTCCAGCAGCACCCGTCAATGTATTCATGATTTTGCCACTTGGCCGCCCAACTCCCTGCGCACCAGTAATTGAAACCACTCCAACAAGCCGATCAAATACAATAATAAATAGTATGGAAACAAACATAACCATCACAGATATGGCAGCCGCCAGTCCCCAATTAAATAGCTCGTCTACCTGTTGAATAATGATTTGGGCAATCATAGTTTGCTTAGGAGAACCTAAGAGCGCCGGATGTATGAAGATGCCTACGGACAATATGAAAGTTACGAGTGCCGAAGATGCGACCCCAGGAAATGAAATAGGAAAGTATACTCGCCAAAAAACATTTCCAGGCTCCGCTCCTAGCGTAGCTGCAGCATGCTTCAATCTGCCATCAATGTTTTGCATGGTTGCATACATTGACAAAACCGCAATTGGCATGAAGGCATGTGTCATAGCCACAATAACACTAAAATAGCTAAACAATATCTCGACAGGGTCCACACCCGCAAATGCGAGTGTGGAATTAATTACGCCACCTCTTCCGAATAAAACGATCCATGCAAACGCTCTGACAAGAACGCTTGTCCAAAGCGGAAGCAAAACAATTATAATCAATAAATTTGCGTTTCGTTTTGCGGCAGTAGATAAGTAATAGGCGACCGGATAAGCAAGTGAGACAGTAAATATGGTAGTCCAACCACTAATTTTAAGAGTATTAAGCAATATTGATAGATTGTAACCTCTAAAAATTTCATAATAGTTCACAAACGTAAACGAGCCTTCACGATCAAAAAAACTTATGAAAAGCATCGACACAACAGGATAAACAAAAAATACTGCCAAAAAAAAGAATATTGGCAGCAATAAGTACTTTGAAGAGATGCCTTCATTTAAGCTATCAAAAATTCTTTTTGTATTCAATTTACCGCTCATTTCAATTCATCTCCAGAAAAAATAACGCAATTTTTTTCTGACCAATTTACAAAAACTTTTTTATTATTTTCAAATGTCTGGATGTCTTGCGTTGTGATCTCAACCGCACTTGATTTTGACCCATCTCCCAATATTGTGTGATGCTCTGTCATTGTGCCCGTCAAAATACTTTCATTGATTTTCGCCGGAAGCGAGTTCATCTCTTTGATTTTAGACGAAGATATTTTGATGGCTTGCGGCCTGATCATGCAAACCGCTGGTTCATCATGCGGCAAGATCAGCTTTTTTTGATTTTGAGCCTTAAAAGACCCCATTTCGCTCTTCAGATAAATTGTATTTGTATCACATTTCTCAACGGTACAATTTATGAAGGTTGCGCCCCCCAAAAAGTCGCCGACAAATTTATTTATGGGATTATGATACAAATCGGAAGGAGATCCGATCTGCTGAATGGCCCCGTTTCGCATCACACAAATGCGATCACTCATTGACATGGCTTCGCCTTGATCGTGTGTCACGTAAAGGATCGTTGACCCCAAAGCTTTATGAAGTCGCCTAATCTCCGACTGCATAGTGTCACGTAACTTCTTGTCGAGAGCCCCAAGTGGTTCATCCATTAAAATGATGGATGGCCCGTAAACTGCACACCTCGCTAGAGCCACTCTCTGCTGCTGTCCGCCGGATAGCTCTTTCGGTAACCGATCCGCCATTTGAGCAAGGTCAACTACAGACAAAATATCTGATACCTTTGTTCTAATATCATCCGCTTTCATACCACGCATGCGTAGCGGGAAAGCAATGTTTTCAAATACAGACAAATGAGGGAACAGAGCATAATTCTGGAAGACTACGCCGATGTCTCGTTGATACGGTGGCAAAAAAGTTGAAAGTTTTCCGTCAATCCATATTTCACCACTTGTGGGAACTGTTAGACCTGCCACCATCATCAGCAAGGTCGTTTTTCCAGACCCAGATGGACCAAGGAGAGTTAGGAATTCGCCTTCTGAAACGTCCATAGAAGTTGGAGCGAGCGCCTGTACAGCACCGTATTGCTTGGCCAACCCATTCACGCTGAGTTTCACTTTGTTTTCAGAGCCCATGCAGATGCAATCCCACGAATGACTGTTCTTATCCTGAGCTGCAAAAAATTGGCTTGCTCAATGGAAATCTCGGTAAACCGTAGTCTGACCCCAGCAGTGGAGGCAAATCAAAATATGAATACGGTTCATGCAATTTTGATATACCACGTTCGGCGCAGTATATCCGCATTGATGTGCAAGTTATGCTTAGGTATTACGTTTAAATCTTTTTAATTCACTGCCATAAGTTCAACAACTTTAATTCACGTTGCTGTTGTGATACTGCGAACTTAAGTGACTCAATAAAAGCTTGAGAAAAGCGATTTAATACCTTTCCGGATGGATAGACAACTATCGCTTGGTGCTTCAATGGTTCAGAAAATGGACGTACGGCCACAGACTCATTAAGGTATCCAAGCGCAACGAAGGGGTTCACAAGAGCAATCCCGACCCCTTGCTGCACCAATGAGCAGGTAATTGAACTGTAGGATGTCTCAATATTTGGCTCTGCTTGAACACTTGCCGCCCTAAAAACGCTATCTAAGGCAACACGGAGCTTCTCACCTTTGGGCAGCGAAACAAAGCGCTCACCGACCACGTCTAAGGGTGTAACCACAGGCTTTCGGGCAAGTGGATGATTAGACGGCATTATACAAACAGCAGATGCATCATATAATACTTCACTGTCTACACCGTCACTTTCGTCCAAATGTGAAACGATTGCTAAGTCGCAACTGTGCTCTCGAACCATTTGTACCAAAAAGCTTGAGTGGCCGGTATGAATGGAAAGAGAGGCGTCTGGAAAATGATTTGAAAATTTTGAAATCGCTTTGGGTACCATCGATGTGGAGTGCGACTGAACCGCTCCAATACGTAATGCGCCACTCCCAGATCGCCGGATCCTACTTGTAGCAGCCTTCAACTTTTGCAACCCAGAAAAACTTCGCTTTACCTCCTCAAATAAAGCTAATCCGTCGGATGTGGGTACAAGTTTACCCGGCAATCTTTCAAACAAGATGAGCTCTGAAGCTTGCTCCAATTTAGCGATTGATCTACTAATATTCGGCTGAGATGTGTTTAGAACTTTCGCAGCCTCAGTCATTGAACCTGATGTCATTACAGCATGAAATGCCTCAAATTGGCTTAGTTTTAACACCTTATTTATCTCCACAGTTTAAGATCATGTCTAGAACCGAAGTTACTCAACGCAATTTTTTAGTTCAGCATTTGTCTAGGCTATATCATTTTTGCATGGGGTGCATCATTATTTATATTTGTCAAGCCAGTTACTTGTGAATACCCTCACAAACATGAACACCCGTTCGACCTACGCTTATGCCCTAAGATATTGGTTTGACACGAACATATGGAGACCGTGACGTGATTGGCGAGCATATAGCGATTGTTGGTGGTGGCCTCTTGGGAGCAGCGATTGCGTACGGAGCAATACGTTCAGGGCTCGAGGTCACGCTATTTGACGAGCACGATACGGCACACAGAGCATCACGTGGTAACTTCGGATTAGCTTGGATTCAGGGAAAGGGGTTGAACAAACCTGAGTATGTGAATTGGACAAAGAATGGACTTAGGCTTTGGCCAGAATTACAAGAAGAGCTACTGCAAATCACAGGAATAGATGTAGCATTGCAGCAACCAGGCGGATTTTGGCTGGGGTTTAGCGACCGTGAAGTACTTGAAAGGGAAACAAAGCTTAAACAAATCAATGCGCAAGGCGTTCACGTTCCATACACTATTATGGATAGATCGGATCTCCTCCAGTATTTACCGGAACTTGGTCCCTCTGTTGTTGGTGGTAGTTTTTGCTCTCTAGATGGCCAAGCAAATCCCCTTTTGTTGCTGAAGGCACTACACTCAGCATTGAAAATCAAAGGTGCCAATATTATCAATGGCGTTAGAATCGAAAGGGTCACATACGACAAGAATACCCGTCGATTTTTGTGTTTTAACTCGGCTGGAGACCATTGGGAGAGCGATAGGCTGGTACTAGCTGCAGGCTTAGGAAACGCAAAACTTGCAGCGGACGTTGATATATATGCGCCCATAAGACCCAAACGTGGCCAAATCCTCATAACCGAAAAATTGAAGCCTTTTCTTAACTATCCAACAAATAAGTGCCGACAAACTAACGAAGGGTCGATCCAAATTGGCTCCACCTCAGATGATGTTGGTTTGGATGACAGCACTAAGACTGATCAGATTGAGCTGTTAGCACGTCGTGCTGTAAAAACATTTCCCTTGCTCTCTGATGCTAGGCTCGTTCGAGCTTGGGGGGCTCTTCGCCCTCTAACTCCTGATGGTTATCCAATTTACCAGGAATCTGTAAAGTACCCTGGCGCATTCGTCGTTACGAGCCACAGCGGAGTTACGCTTGCAGCTGCCCATTGCTACACTGTTGCCCCATGGATCAGTGGCCTGACTCAAACACCACTAGAGTTCATCGCCTTTCGTGGAGATCGCTTTATCCAGAGACCAAAGGAATAAAAAGTGCGACTGAATCAGGTATTTAAATTTTACGAGTCAAAAGACGATGAGTTTGTAACTGTATATTTTGAAGGGAAAGAACTGAGAGTTCCATCTGGAATTAGTGTTGCGTCCGCATTGCTAGCAAACGGAATTTATTTTTTTCGTGCATCATCTGTTAACGGAAGTAAGAGATCACCTTATTGCATGATGGGCGTTTGTTTCGAGTGCCTACTTGAAATTGATGGTGTTCCAGCATTGCAAGGATGCATGATAGGCGTTCGAAACGGTATGATTATTAAAAGGCAAATTGGCAATATGAATGTAAAAAAATTAGATATCGAGACTTATTGAGATGTCATATGATGTTGTAATTATCGGATCTGGCCCTGCGGGAATGGCTGCGGCTATCGACTGTGATAAATATGGGTTATCCACAATTATTCTTGATGAACAGCCAATGCTTGGCGGCCAAATTTATCGCAATATAGAATACGTTACTTCTGGTAGACTTAAGATTTTGGGCGCAGATTATGAACATGGAATTATTCTTGCAGATAAACTACGCAAAAGCCAGGTAGAATATAGAGGTAACGTTTCAGTATGGAATGTAACAAGGAATGGGGAAGTAAGTTTTGTGATAAACCGAGGGGGGCGATCGGGAGAGAAAAGCCAGTCAATTAATGGAAGATTCGTAGTAATTGCCACTGGCGCCATGGAACGGCCGTTTCCAATAAAAGGCTGGACGCTCCCAGGAGTCATGGGAGCAGGTGCGGGTCAAATTCTTCTAAAAAGTAGTGGTTTGATACCGAATTTGCCTACTGTTCTAATTGGTGAAGGTCCATTATTGTACCTGCTAGCATATCAATATATGAAGGCGGGCTACAAGCCCGCCGCCTTGGTGAGTACAACTCGATTTTCTGATTATTTTAAAGCGATATACAATATGCCAAAGGCAATGCTTTCTTGGCGAGATTTTCTAAAAGGCCTTAAACTTCTGTCGTCAATCTATATTCATGGTATTAAGGTCTACTCTGGAGCGACGTGTCTAGAGCTGAATGGGAGCGATTTTCTAGAGGAAGTATCTTTTAAACATAAGGGATCCTACAAAAAAATTTCGGCAAGCTTAGCTCTTCTGCATCAAGGTGTAATTCCAAATACACAAATCACTATGTCAGAGAACTTACCGCATAAATGGAATGAAAATCAGATTTGTTGGGAACCAATAACTGACGAATGGGGCCGTTTACCGGAGTCGAATCTTTATGTTGCAGGTGACGGGCGTGGTATAGTCGGAGCGCAGGCTTCAGAAACACAGGGCAAATTAGCGGCATTATCAATAGCAAATCAGCTTAAAAATATCGATGACTTCATTGTGAAATCAAAGCAGTTGAAACAGACGCTATCAAAACAGAAAAGAATACGTCCATTTATAGATAGAATTTATCGCCCGAAAGACGAATTTAGGATACCGAAAGGTGATGATGTTATTGTCTGCAGGTGTGAAGAGGTCACAGCAGGTCAAATCCGTGAATATGTGGATTTAGGTTGTATAGGCCCCAATCAGACCAAAGCGTTCGGACGTTGCGGCATGGGTCTTTGTCAGGGTCGGTTTTGCTCTCTAACGGTAACAGAGATAATTGCAGAAAAACGGAACGTAACCCCCACAGAGGTAGGCCACTACCGTATTCGGGCGCCAATCAAGCCGGTTCTACTTGGTGACCTCGCCAATACCGACGAATTAACAGAGTGAAATTCTGAAAGGATGAAGAAAATGACGAAAGTTTTACGTATCGAGACTGACACCAGACGAAGCCGTGTAGTGATATATAATGGAGTTGTTTACGTTGGCGGGATGACTGCTGATAACAAAAGCGACGACATCACAGGGCAGACTAAACAGGTTCTTGCCAAAATAGATGGTTTTCTTGCAAGAGCAGGAACAGGCAAACAGAATCTGTTAACTGCGCAAATATGGCTGAAAGATATTGAAAAAGATTTCGAGAAAATGAACAAAGTCTGGAATCTTTGGACTGCACCAGGCGCAGCCCCTACTAGGGCAACTGCACAATGCCAAATGGCATCATCGGGCACATTGATCGAAATTATTGTCACTGCAGCTGTTGCAGACTAGGGGCAGGACATATGTCTAAAATATGACGGTTGCGACGAAGGTGTTTTCCAGTTGGGTTTTTGGAGGGAAGGCGGATCCATCAACCTCATCGGGAGAACCGTCATGGCAGAAAAACAGACCCTAACCTTTATCGATGTTTCCGAACGTCCACGCTCAAACTCCTTGGCCAACAAACGCCAACGGCTCATTGAGGGGCTGAGCAAACAAGCGACCGAGATTGAGCGGTTCTCTTCAGGTCACTGGTCGCCCCGCATGTG
>ERZ891134.2526-NODE-2526-length-10569-cov-5.960148_pt1 | contig 10569 bp, 8 predicted proteins | sample MGYA00520888_ERZ891134 | MGnify/ENA primary metagenome ERZ891134 (study PRJEB32303, sample SAMEA104408692) | aquatic metagenome | biome: Brackish water; feature: Coastal; material: water | place: Baltic Sea | collected 2014-10-23 | depth 10 m ... | reverse complement strand
GGCTTGATTGCTGGAACGTATTATGCCAATATTATAGACTACAAAGGCTGTGGCATTGTCGTTCCCATTGTCGTGAATGAACCAGATCCTGTGGAAGTGAATTCGATCACAATTGTTCCCGTTTCTTGTTATGGATTTGGGGATGGACGCATCTTGGTGAATGCTTACGGTGGCAATTATTTAGAATATGAGTTGACTACTAGCCAGGGTGTAACCCAGACATGGCAGGCCAACCCATTATTCACAGGATTGGATGCTGATACCACATTTATCACCGTTAGAGATAGTAACTTCTGTGAGGTTACGTACAATACAATCACTCAGAACTACGTGCCACAGCCTGATTCCGCTTATGTCGACTCTATAATCGCTCACGACATTAAGTGTTTCGGCGATAGTACGGGTAGCATTTTAATCAATGCATATGGTGGCAACTTGCTCTCGTACACCATTGACAGTGTATTGACATCAACAAAGTTCTATCCAGGCCTTATTGCAGACACCTTCTATGTTCAAGTGGTCGACAGCAAGAATTGTCCTGTGAATTACTTAAACAATGATTCTACTGTCATTCTTACTGAGCCACCTTTATTACAGATGGAGAGTAACCTTGTTCAAGGTGTTACCTGTTATTACGATACCACGGGCCAAATCGGACACTTCATTACAGGTGGTGTACTCCCTCATACTTTGGTGTTGAACGAACTAGATACGTTAACAAGCACAACATTAACAACCCAACTTTATGGTGGACCATGGTACTTCACCACGTATGATGCCAATGGTTGTGAGGACTCCAGTTTGGTATACATACCAACCACAGACTATGACTGTGATAGTATACCAAACAACGTGGAAGGAGATACCGATTTTGATTTTGATGGTACGCCAAACATGATGGACTTTGACAGCGATGGTGACGGCATAGCGGATATTATTGAGCGTGATTACAACCGCGATGGCATTGTATACGACGACTGTGATAATGACGGTTGGCCAGACTACTTGGATGTAGATCAATGCAATTTCTACATCCCGAACATTGTCACGCCCAACAACGACGGAGATAACGATTACTTTGTCATCCCTGATTTGGACAAGTACCCGAACAACCGTTTGAGTATTTTCGACCGATTAGGCAACTTAGTCTTCCAAGAAACAAGCTATGCAAATACCTTCAATGGTATCGCCAACCGCTCTTCAGCTTTGAGTACAACCAATGGTCAACTTCCAATTGGCACCTATTTCTACATCGTAGAAGTTAATGGTGTGCCATTCCAGTCCGGCTATATTTACATCATGCGATGAAATCTATGAAAACGCTTCCACTCTTGTTCCTTTTGCTCATTTCGAATTTTGAATCGATTTGGGCTCAGTCGAGTGTGGGGTTGCGCAATTATATTTTTTCGCCCATTGCAGTAAGCCCCTCATATGCAGGAAGAACCAATGGGGAGCTGAATTTAATCTATAACAACCAATGGGCTGGAATGGAGGGTTCCCCTCAGACGTTCTTGCTCAGTATGGATTTTATGAATGCTTACCGTCTGGGTACCAATTTTCAAATCTTCAATGATCAAATTGGTCCCATCAGAAATACCTCATTTAAGATGTCAAATGCGTATCACCTGCAGATGTCTGATGTGGATTTCTTTTCCTTTGGTATGCAATATGGCCTAAATAACTTGGCCATTGATGTTGTTAATTCAAAATTTTTAGACCCGGAGGACTTCATAATTCTCAATGGTAACATCACGGATTGGTTCTTTAATGTCGATGTTTCAGGTACCTATTATAATCCATGGGGCTACGCGGGTATCACGTTCCGTAATTTGATTCGTACCGACATCCTTATTAACAACTACAGTGCGCGCGGTATGCATCTTTATTTCGGAAGTGAACGTGAGATGGTCCCTAATTGGGATTTCTCTTATTCCTTCTTGGTGAACTGGATAGAAAATCTACCGGTTGATCCCAACTTGCATTGCTTTTTTAAGTATCGGGATATGATGAGCGTTGGCGCTACCTTTTCCCGTAACAGCATCGGTGCAGCCTACCAGATAACAGCGGCAGATTCCTACAAGCTCTTCTATTCGTTTAATTTCCCCTTGAGTCAGTTGGCCTATTTCACGCGTCAAAATCACGCGGTAGGTATCTCCATCGATATGATTAAACCGAGCAGAATGGTAATCGAAAGCCCTCTATTCTTCCTATGAGATCTAGGCGGTTATATCCCTTTCTCTTGACAGGAATTCTAGCAATTCTGCCAGCAGCACTATGGGGACAAACTCCAGGAGGTTTGCGCTTGGAAAACGAGTTTTTTAACAAATCCGTTAAAATTCGGAAGATTGCCAGCAATGTCGACGAAGCGTTTGGGTTGGCACGGCTCAACCCGGAAACTTTTGTCTTTGTAGGAAAAACGCGTCCAGGTTTCTTTACAAATGCAGATTCGAAGCGGGCAGACTCATTTTTTAGACTCTTTCAATATGACCAAGTGACCGAAAAGGCTAGTCAACTTGCGGTGGATGGTCTATGTGAAATCACCACGAACAATTACAACATCGGAGGTTTTACCTCCGATCCTGATGAAAAATTCCTTGTAGTGGCTGTCAATGACGCTTCAGATCGTGTACTCACATCAAAAATGGCTCTTTTACACGTGGATTTAAGCATGGGCTTCGCGCAATGCGCCACCTTGCCCTTTGTGAATTCGGACTACAACTATCACCATCCCTTCTACGATATACCCTCTCAACGTTTGTACTTCATCTCAGATATTCCAGGAGGTGTGGGAGGTTATGATGTGTACTTTTCAAAGCGTTTGGGACCTAACACATGGTCAGAACCTATTAATGTTCGGTATATCAACACCCCAAATGACGAGCTCTTTCCAACGACGGATGCACAAGGGAATTTATATTTCTCCAAACTAACCCTTAATCAGGGCTATGACATCTTTATGGTGCCTCCTGGTAAACAGCGGCCCATTCGACTTCTTCACCCTTACAACTCCATTTCGGATGATTACGGGTTTATTCAACTAGAAGACAAGAAGGCTGCTTTATCCCGTTCTGATAAGAATCGGAAATCAAGCATTTATTTACTCGAAGCGTTTTAAACACTTAGTGTTTTCCAAGTTCCACCCGGCGGTTAAGTGAACGGTTAAAATCCGTATCATTAGGAACCAAGGGGGCTTTTTCCCCTTTTGAGACGGGCTCCAGGATGTTTGGGTTAACCCCTAAGCGAATCAGCGCTTCACATACCGATACGGCACGACGCTCGCCCAGGCGCTTATTGTATGCATCTGAACCAACATCGTCCGTATGCCCTAAGATTTGGACATGTGAAGATCTGGACCTATTGATTAAATCCGCCATGGCCTGCAATTCAGGCTGACTCACTTTGCGGGGAATGGCGCTATTGAAATCAAACAAAATATTTTGAAAGTCCATAGTAGGAGATTCTGATTCAGGTACCATTTCCCCATCCAATCCTCGAACAAGAGGAGCCAGTGCATCCATGAGCACATCCTGATGGTAAAGCGTGGGAAGACTGTCTGTTTTTGAATTGATTCTAATGGACTTAGGCGCATATCCTTTGGCCGTAATGGTGAGCCCTAACTCATCTCCATGACCGTAAACAAAGCTTATCTGACCTGACCTTGCAGAATCAACGAAGATCATTTGGTCTTGCGTTCTACTAAAAAATGAAATCTGAAAAGATACCGACGCCAAAGTCAACCGATCCATGGCATATAAGGCCACAACCGTTTCATTTCGTTCTTTGAGCTGATCCGCGTAGCCTATGATTCCTGAGGGAGCCAAATCAGGAGCCTCAGAAGCCAAAAGCGCAGAATCCTCTTTAACCTCATCATAGGTGGTTCTGCGGGGTCCAAGGATGACAATTCCTGTATCCACATCGGCAGCATAGGAACCAGGTAAAAGATTAACCAAACGGCTCAAGAATCCATATGCTTGATTTGGGTCTGTAAACGTCTTGAATCGTGCAGCAAAATTTCCAAGGCCCAATTTTCTCCCTTGCTTCTCTGAAGCTTTATTTGGGATAACGCGTTCAAGAACCCTATCCACCACATCCACGGAATCCAATACAACTGTTGGAATGGTGTCTTCCCAGGTTTCATAAAGAAGAGAGTAGGAACCTACTTTCAGACGACTTGCATCACCCTTAATTAATTTCTGATTAACTAGAGCATACAAACGAACTACAAGTTCTTTATCCCCCTCTTCCACTACCAAAATAGAGTCAGCGTTGATCCAATGCGCATGTCGAATGGACTTTCCGTGATTGATGGGATAGGGAAAGGGCGTTATAGTCCCATCGCTGTCATAAAAATTCAAGGTCTTCACGGGGTCCCCCGTCGGCGCTTGGCTTACAAAAAGCCATTTACCCCCTGAATACCCTTGCCAAGTAGCTCCAGCTGGAAGTGTGGCATCTACAGGACCAAGTGTGTCAGAATAGAAGGATTCCCAATGCCATTTCAATTCTTCATCCGCTCTGTAAACCGCACCAAAATTGTCCACCGATCGCATCCCACTGGGCACATCTTTCATCCTGACTCTTGACATCTGCGTCTCAAGATTGTATGCGAACCATTGGTGACGATTTCCTGGTTCTTCGCTTCTGAAAAAGAGAGAATCGCCGTCTATACCCGTTGCACGCAGACCACCAATCAAATTTTCTGCGACTCGTGTAAATTCCTTTGGCTTTTGCCATGCCCCAGCGGCATTATACAGGACGCGGATGTATCCTGTATTCGATGTCAAGATTGCTACCTGGTTGGTCTTTTCGTTGAAGAAAACCTTTGACGCTTTGTCAACTTTAGCCCATTCTTCATTGATCAAAATACTTTGAGCATTTGCCGCTATAATGCCAAGGAGCATCCCGGCCATAAGCCAAAATTTAGTTAATCGCATGCTTAAAAATGATAGCTAATTCCGGCCCCCCACTCAGAAAGACGCTTGCGCGAAGCTATGAGCATATAATTAAACCCAAACGACCAGTGGTTTGAGATATCACGTTCTATAGTGGTTCTGACCATAATGGTTCCAAATCGAATTTGGGATCCAACCATTGGCCCAACATCAATAGATCCTCGCACTTTGGGTAACAAGAATGGAATAAAATCTGAAGTAAATGCAGGGGCAATTCGGAGGGTGGTACTGTCTTCTGGACGCGTAAAATCTGCCGCAACGATGGCACTTATACCAAAGCTCTTTGCATAGTTAAACCGGAATTTGTATTGGTTTGTGTTGTAGCCAATGTAAAAGGAGCCTTGGAAGGGCAACTTGGGCATTTCAGGTGCTTTTCGTGTGCGGATATTAACCGCATAGTAGTCCCGCATCTTACCATTTTTGTTGATCACTTCCACTTGACCAATCCCCTCCAAACGGCCTTGATTGGCATTCACAAATGCAAATACTTCATCCGACGTAAGGCCTTCAAGGGTTAGGATTGATATTGTATCCTTTCGTACAGCGACCTCTTGTATTTTCAGAGTGGTGTACTGATAGGGTGATTTTTGAGGGAGTTTCTGCCCATATACAGTCACCGCAAAGCAGAGGCTAGCAAGAAAGAATAAACGCTTCATGACCCTACAATATAGTTAAGGATAATAACGTATGCAGTTATTATTATCGGTGATGACCATATTCACCCCAGAAAGATTAAGATTGGGGAAGAAATTGGGGATATCTGTGTAAAAAGTACCATTCATGGTATAGCTGTATGGGGGTGTACCACCAGCAATACCATTGAGCGTTACTCCCCCATTGGCTTGGCTACTATTTCCGCTTCCGCCACAATTTCCAGTTATTCCGTTAAAATTAGGCACAATAGGATCAGGTTGAACTATGTTTTGCTGCACCGTTCTCGAACACCCATAGCTGTCTTTTACCGTGATACGGTAGGTCCCAGCCGGTAAATTATCCACCAGAGCGTTATTTGTGGTGAGATAGGGCGTGTAATTAGTGCGCGTATTCCCCAAACGATCTACATACGAAGTAACCGTTTGAACTGTTATGGTGTAGCCTCCTGTAGCTGGCCAACCTCCTTGAATAGCTAGCTGGATGAACCCATTACTGCCCGACGGACAGCTCACGTGTTGGAAACTCCCAACTGACAGGGATAGGCCCGAGCCATTTGCACCCGGTGAAGGTGGGCCAGCAATGGTGAAATTATCGAGAATGGATTCACAACCATTCTCATCCTTAACCTGAAACGTATACGTCCCTTGCGAGACACTTTGTGAATATCCCGAGTTGAGCGTGTTTATAGTACGCGAAACCGAACCATTTAATAGCACCTGGTAATTCAAGGTTCCTCCAGTAATCGTATACCAAATCGTTCCGGAACCTGGATTACAGCTCGGATTTTGTGTATTAGTAAGGTTGGCTACCAACACATCGGGTTCCGTGATATCAAAGCTCAACGGACTGGATTCACAACCATAGTCATCGATTACTTTAATTTGATATGGGCCAGCTGAAAGCCCTGTAAATGTTGGGGAAGATTGCTGTGTTCCATCAGGCAACAATTCATAGGACAGCGGAGCCAAACCACCCGAAGCACTAACGGTTATCGAACCCGAGGAGTTGGCATTGCAGTCAACGTTTGTGAGTGACTGCTGTATAACCAAAATTTCCGGCTGGGTGCCAATTGTGACCAACTTTCTTCGCTGACATCCATATTGATCCTTGACACCTATGGTGTACGTGCCAGGTGATAGGTTTTCAAAAAGCCCGGTGGTGTTGGCTCCATTGCTATTACTCCAAGAAGGACCAAAACCTCCCAAGTCCCACAATCTTGGACTGCCTGTTCTATCTCCATTCCAAAATGAAAAATCATAAGCTGGATATGCCCCTAATCCTTGAATCAAAATTTCACCAGAATTCGTTCCTGGGTAACATGCGTTTGTAAATACCTCTGAAATTGACAAGGAAGGCTGTGTGTTAGGAGTCACCGGTTCACTAATTGTGAAATAGGAAGAATCACTGATGCAACCTCCTGCATCGATTAGGTATGAGTAATATTCTCCAGAATGAAAAACTCTTTGGAGTGCAAAATATTTCAAGGCGGACCCACTTGAATTCATTTGATTCAATGAAAGTAACTGATTGTGGCTTAAATCATTGAAATACACCGAGTAACGTTTTGAACCACCGGATATTGAAATTGTTACAGAAGCATCAGATTCTCCGTAACATCTAACATCCGTTGCTTCAACAACAGAATATTGCAAAGGATTGGGTGCGGCAATTACAATCGAATTCTTCTCTTCAGTACATCCAGCCTGGTCCGTAACACTCGCAATGTACGTACCCTCGTCCATGTTGGTGAAGGACCCTACTAAATTGGTTTCTATCGTATCCGTGACGTCCGACGGATTTAGCAGCGAATAGCGCAAGGGCAAATTAGCGCCATTGTTTATTGACAAGGTGATTTCCCCTTTTTGACCTGCACAAGAAGGATTTGCAACATTGGCACTTAAGGTCATCGCATCAGGAATTCCTGAGGGCATGGTTACGGCTTCTTGCCCTAAACAGCCGTTGTCATCCCGGACGGCTACATAATAGATACCCGGACCCGTTCCAAGCCGCTCATAATCCCCTGAGGTAAAAGATGTCCCATTTTGGAAAGCGGTACTACCAGTAACGGGATCCCAATCCACTTTGTACTGAAATATGGAGGTTCCACCAGTGGGTGCCACCTTCAAGATGCCGTCTGGCCCGCTTGGGGCTTGGAGTGGTGCACACGTGGGATAGGACTTGATGGATGCATTCGGGACAACAGGTGTAGGTTGAGTGACATCGACCGAATAAGTGGGGCTTTCGCCAATGTTAGAGCAACCCGGAACCCCTGGAATCCATACTTTGTACGAATACGTGCCAGCGTAGAGGGATTTACTGAGCACCTCGTCCCCATCAGCGAGCCATTTTGCCTTGAAAATACCCGTGTAGTTTTGTATGCTCAAAGTGACCTGACCTTGACCTCCATTGCAATCAGGCTCGGCCATTGTCGTCACTAAATTATAGGTGCCATTACAAATAGACACTTGAGCCTGCGCGGCTAACGCAGATACTACAAAAAGAATTACATGTACCTTTGACTTCAAGTCCGTAAAAAATGAGGAACTTCAAATTTACATCTATTCCTATGAAATGCAGGTATCTATACCTACTCAGTATGAGTGCATTTGTATGGATTTTTACACAATGTGTTCCTGAAGGGCCTAATTATTCCGTGGACACGTACGAAGGCTTGATTACAGTTACAACAGATTCAGCAAGCACCAGTGCGTTCAATTCATTGACCATTCACCGTTCCGCGACCTACACCAATTACATGGGTTTGAACGGCGTGAATTATGAATTCTTGGCGAATGGAAACCACCTCATCATTGACGACACGCTGCAAAAAGAAGCCAACGGATTCTTGTACGCAGATGGAGATTTGTTTATACAAGGAGATAGCCTTGTTTTGGACTTAAAAGTCAGTCAATTTGCTGCGGATACCACGCTTTACTATCAAACGACTCACCAAGGGACACTTGTACATGTCCCCTGATCCCCATGGGACGTATCCTGACCTTTCTCATATGTTTTTGGTTGGGCCTCTCTCCGCTCATTGGACAGAGGCTTATTACTCGACAACCCATTGAGGGCTTCCGAGGAAGTGGTGAGATTTTAGCCTACTCCAACAGCCGAATATTCTTGCAACTCAATAAGGATGGAGAGTGGCCTCGGCAAATCCAATGGGTCATTCTCGAAGGGATAAAACCATTGTGTGCTATCACATTCAATAAAGTTGGCTGGCAGTATACGTCAAGTACAGATTCTTGTGCAATCGACTGGATGCGTTTGGACCCGAGTACATACCGGTACCGCCTTTTCGTAGTAGAAAGTGTCCCCAGTCCCTCAGAAACGCTTCCTGATCGTGTGGCGGAGTCAATACTGCTCACTCGGACACCCAGTAACCCTCTGCCAATGTTCGACGAGGTCAAGCCCCAATCGGAGGTAAAAAGTAGCTCCAAAGCTCAAGACACAGTTAAATCAACTTCTGATCCTTCGAACATCGATTTGACCGTGGAGGATTCTATATATTCTATCGCAGCCACAGTTCCTTTGACTCTAAAGCCAACTAAAAACAAGGATTCGCTGGAATACATCCCATTAGCTATTACTCCTGCCGTCGTTAGCGTAAATCCTTTTGTTGAACCTGCAGAAAACGGCCCCTCCACTGATCAGCCCCTCCTGAGCGATTCAATCACTCATGCAGCTCCGCCCTCCATCCGAGCAACTACTGCAAGCAATACCATGGAACTTACGCTTGAGAAATCTGCTATGGACGCCCAAAAACCATCACAGATCGACATGCTCCTATCACCCGTTGAGTCTTCACCAACCGATCTTCCGGACTCACCTAGCCTCAATTCAGGATCCACCATTTCTCCAGATACCATAGAGGAGACGCCGGATTACATTTTTACTGTCCCTGATTATCAACCACGTCGCCGTTGGTTTGGGGGTAAAAAGAAACCTTCCACTCCGGCAGCAACGAACTCCCCTGCTCCACCTGTACCCCAGGAATTTGAGTTTGCTGACGAGGCAGAAACCGCCAAGAAAACTGAGTTTCTAAGCGTGGAAAAAACACCCATCCCATCTGAAACTCCTTTGGTAGCGGGCAAAATTGAAAACGACACCTCCGTGTACCTTCAAAACGCACCCTTCATCTCCGTTGCATCTTTTGAAACCCTAGAATACACCCAACAGGTGTTGCAACAGTTCACATGCCCAGGAGGTTGCATGATTGTGCGTTCTGCAAAAGGACTTTATTACCGAATTGGGTTCTATCCTGACCCAAAAAATATCGCTGTAGTTTTACGTGAAATCCGTAAAAAATATCCAGACGCATGGCTCGTAAAACTTTGACCCTAATCATATGCTGTAGTTGTTTGAGTGTTTGGGGGCAGAACAACATACCTCCAAAATCAGATTCTTACACTTTGGACTCTACAGATTTGAAAAACATTGCTCTTCCAGATGTCCAACAACAGGAAAGAATTTGGAACCTTCTTGAAAAAGGCTCAGAAACTCATTTTGGTATTGGAATCGCAAGTGGGTACAACAATACTAGATATTTGAAATTGTCAAAACGATTTGAATTTAAAAATCTGCCACTTGGATTTTATCAAACCATTGAATATGCGACAGAATACAAGTACGTCGGATATGAACCCACCTCTCCATTTTTCCGCCTACCTATGGGAGTTTCTTACCGGTTATCAGATGATTTTACAATTCTCGCCGGAACAGATGTTTTAACAAAAATTCTGTTTGATTATGACGGCATCAGAAAAGACCTTGGTCTTTGCTTTAAAATTATGAAAGCCCAAATTACACTGGGTTATTCATTTGTCATGGGACCAAGCATCATGATTGGAATACCTAATTTTTAAGACATTATGGACAAGATTGCGACCTGGATCCAATCCAAAGGCCTAACTATTGTCGATCAAGATTTTAGCCGCCCATGGGGAGGCTTCCTGGTCATCGC
>ERZ891134.2524-NODE-2524-length-10573-cov-5.114756_pt1 | contig 10573 bp, 10 predicted proteins | sample MGYA00520888_ERZ891134 | MGnify/ENA primary metagenome ERZ891134 (study PRJEB32303, sample SAMEA104408692) | aquatic metagenome | biome: Brackish water; feature: Coastal; material: water | place: Baltic Sea | collected 2014-10-23 | depth 10 m ... | reverse complement strand
AACTCAATTAATAGTACTATTTTTTAAGTACTCTTCAAGTAATACCCATCAAAAAGTTGGTCTTTTTACAAACCATTTAAAATGCCTTAGCTATCACTGTGGAGGGATGGCAGAGCGGTTGAATGCACTGGTCTTGAAAACCAGCAAAGGGTCAAACCTTTCCAGGGTTCGAATCCCTGTCCCTCCGCCACTTTTTAGTTGCTTAACCCTGAATAAATTAACGCCTTGAGATCCTCTCTTAGTGGGTATTTGTTGGATGGCATGTACTGAGTCATCATGACGGCCGTGACCTGATTGACTGGGTCTACCCAGAAAGTCGTGCTGGCAGCGCCACCCCAGGAAAATTCACCATCGGTGGAATAAGTTCCAGCTTGGCCTGCATCTTGAACGACACCAAGGGTCAAACCAAACCCTATGCCTTCTAAACCAAAGGCTGCACCTCCAGCTAGTACAGAATCTGACAGATGATTGCGTGACATCAGCTCGACAGAGGCTGAGCTTAAAATTCGCACGCCGTTTAACTCGCCTTTGTTCATGAGCATGAGAGCAAATTGAGCATAGTCATCAATGTTGGATACTAAACCCGAGCCACCATCGTAGAGCTTGCTTGACTCGCTCAGGTATGGAGATTCGCGGTGCGAATCAATTGGTCTAAGTTCTTTTGAAAACATCAAATCAGCAGGGTTAATTCCAGCTGCCCCAATAATCTCTCCATCTCTGCTAAAAGCACCTGAGGTATAAAGGGTTGTAAAAGATTTCTTGTCTTTGGCGTTTACAGAAAAGCCCATGCTGCTTAGTTTTAGTGGATCAAAAATATTGACTTGCAAATATTGCGCAAAGGTCAAACCAGATATCACCTCAACAACACACCCAAGAATGTCCATGTTGATGCCATAAGACCATTGCTCGCCTGGGTTATGAAGCAAAGGGGCCATGGCTGCTGCAGAAGCAAAGGCGCAGGTGTCACCTGGAAATTTAGTCATTTTAGAGTCCAATGCTCCAAAAAAGTAAGGGCGGATGTTGTACTTTCTGTATGCTTGTTGAACCGGACCTTCTCCAGCCCAACTATAAGTTAAACCACTGGTATGAGTGAGGAGGTCTCGAATAGTCACTTCTCTTTTAGGCTTGACCATATAATCTTGATAGTCGAGATCAAGTACCTGAGTATTCTTAAACGCAGGGATATACATTGAAACTTTGTCGGCTAGTCTTAATTTACCTTGTTCCACTAACTGCATAATCGCAACACCAGTTATGGGTTTGGTCATAGAGTAGATTCTGTAGATTGAATCTTTGGTGATCTTTTGCTTGCTCTCTATATCTGCATGGCCATAGGTGTGCCTAAAAATTTCTTTCCCATCTTGATGAGCCAATATAGAAATATGGGGTATTTTTCCACTATCAACATATGTATCAAAATGCTTGGCAATTCTCTCTTGGTCAGTTATATCAAGTGAGCCAGCAATAGCTAGCGGTGCAAAACTTAAAAATACAACCAGTGATTTAAAAATATTCATTAATTCCCCTTATACTTATAATAATGTTTAAATAATATCAAAATTTATTATAAGGCTTTATAAAAATTCATCCCACCATTTAAACCCAATGAGCTCACCCAACTTCAATCTTCATGAACCGCCTAAATTTTTAAGTTTGCTTGGATCCCAGGGATTTGAATATGACGAGGCGGCCGATACGTCCTCCATGAAGTTTATTATTAGCAAGGACCTGACCCATTCCAATGGAACCATTGTCCAAGGGGGATTTATTACTGCCATGCTCGATGCGGCCATGGCGCATCTGATTATCTTGAAGCTCAAGGCCCAAGTGAACCCTTTATCTCTTAATATCAATGTTAATTTTATAGCGCCGGGGGCGCCTGGAGAATTCATCGCCTCTGCCATTGTGACTAAAATGGGCAAAAGCATTGCCTTTACATCGGCGGAACTCTTTCAGGGCGAGAGGCTTGTGGCTACCGCTACAGCTACCAATAAACTCTTGAAGATGCCTCCAACCTCATGACTCCTAAAGAAAAATATCTTCAATTTATTCAGAGCGTTAAACCTCAAGTTAGCTTCGAAGAGGATAACAAGCCCAAGGCTCCAGATTACCTCAGCCAAGATTGCTGGGCTGCGCTGCCAGGTCGACACGGAGCTCACTTCCTATCTCCTGATGAAACAGCTTCTGAAGAGCTGAAGGATTACGATGTGTTTTACATTCATCCCACAGGCTATTTTCAACCTCATTGGAATGCCCCTCTAGACCCAGAGTCTGCTGCTTTTGAGAGAACCGAAAGCCATCTGGCAACTCAAGCATCGGCTTTTTCAGCGTCTTGCAATGTTTATGCTCCTTATTACAGGCAAGCAACCTACTATTCTTTTTTTGACAAAGAAACCAACGGCAATTCTGCTCAGGACATTGCCTATTCAGATATTTCAAAAGCCTTTAGTGTGTATATTGAGCAGCATAATAATGGCAGGCCTTTTTTTATCGCCGGTCACAGTCAAGGGGCTCTGCATGGACAGCGTTTAGTCCATGAACATGTCTCCCAAGAAATGATTAAAGAGCAATTTATTGCCGCGTATCTCATTGGTTACATACTGCCGCTTAAATATTTTGATGCCATGTATCCCGACCTGATTGTGTCGACTGGCCCAGAAGATTATCACTCAATTATATCTTGGTGCACCGGCGTTGAAGGATTCAACAGAAGCAGAGCTCACTCAATGTTTTGGTCCCCTGGGGGGTGGTGTCAGGAGCCCATGGAACAGCCACTTGTCTGTCAAAACCCCTTATCTTGGGAGCAGGGAAGTTCTTGGATATCAGATAAAACTAATATCTCCATTCGATTGAAATCTAGCAATCTATTTTTAGCTGATTACCACGCCACATCTCACTCTCACGCTAAGCTCTCAATTGAATCCATGGCAAATCTCAGTCTTGAGACCAGGGAATCAGAGCATTCGATGATAGAGGCTAGAGGCTCCCTCATTGATAAGGTAAAAAGCTTTACTGTAGACGGCGATCTGCATAATTTTGACGTCTCACTGTTCTGGGGTGCCCTTAGAGAAAATGTGAAGAGGAGGGCGCATGCCTTTAAGAAATAAATTTATTGTTATACTTGCTCTCGCCCTGAGTTTTAATGCCCATTCTTTTGAAGAAGGCTTTGCTACCAATGGAGAGGTTCAAATAGCCTATAGGGATTACGGGCCTGCAAATGCAGAACCCATTTTATTGGTTACCGGCCTTGGAGCGCAACTGACCCTCTGGCCTGATTTCTTGATCAAGGATTTACAGGCTCATAATTTCAGACCCATAGCGTTTGATAATCGCGATGTTGGCTTGTCTTCTCGATTTAAGTCCAAGCCTTCCCAGCTCATTAATTACGTAAAGTATTTTTTATTTTTACCCATTAATTCAGAGTACAGCATCGAGGACATGGCTGATGATGGAGTGGCTGTGCTAGATACTCTAGAGATAGACCAGGCTCACATTTTAGGGATGTCGATGGGAGGCATGCTTGCCCAAGTTCTCGTTGCCAATCATCCTGATCGCGCTAAGTCATTTACCATGATCTCCTCCATGGTTTCGACCCCGAATCCGTTTAACGGGCCAAAATTCAAGGTCACTCAGCAGCTGCTCAAGCGCTCAGCAAAGAAAGATGATCTAGAGGGTAGAATTGATCAATCTATCAAACTATTTGATTTGATCGGGCGACCCGGGCTAAATTATGATACCCCTGAATTTAGGCAAAACATGCGCTCATACATTAAGCGAGGTGGTGACGACAGTGGGTTTCTTAGGCAAATGGCTGCCATTATTGGCTCTAAGGATAGAAAAAAATTAGCCCAATCCATAGAACTTCCCACCTTAATTATTCATGGAGACTTGGACCCACTGATTAAGGTAAAAAATGCATATGCGACCAATAAATTGATTGCAGGTAGCGATCTACTTATCATAGAGGGCATGGGTCATTTACTGGATACTGCCTCGTACAATCAATTTCAATCTCAGTTATTTAAGTTTTTAAAGCAATAGCTGACCCCGCTCATAATGATTTACCCAAGCGTAAAATTTTTGTTATGATCAAATGGTTTTCTAACTTAAATAGATTCTCTGCTGGCTACAATCTATTGCATCCTTCATTTCGCTGAACTGATTATGACTATTAAGGCTAAGGAAAAATTCTTTTATTCATCAGGGGCCATTGCCAATGGTGTGAAGACGGATGCGTTTACTTTTTTCTTGCTTTTCTTCTATTCCAATGTCATTGGTCTGACACCTGGACTTGCCAGTCTTGCAATTTTTATCGCTCTTCTGGTTGATGCGGTTACTGATCCCTTGATGGGAGTTATATCCGATAGAACTAAACATAGGCTGGGCAGACGACATCCATATTTCTTGCTGGGAATGATCCCAATGGCTTTGTCTTACTTTATGCTTTTTTCCATTCAAACTTCATGGGAATTACCTCAAAATCTTTTATTTCTCTGGATGCTCACTTTTGTTCTATTGACCCGATTAGGGATGACCATTTTTGATGTTCCTCATCGGTCTTTGGGCAGTGAAATGACTCGCTCTTATACAGAAAGAACTAAGATTTTTGCTGCGAGAGAATTGATGGGTTGGTTTGGAGGGCTTTTCAACGCTTTGCTAGCTTACACGGTATTTTTTCGAGATACACCAGATTTTATCCCAGGCACTAAAAATCCTGACCCTTGGATATTCTATGGAATGACTGGAGCAACAATTATGTGCATTGCTGTATTGGTCACCTATTTTGGAACCTTGCAATACAAACATAATCCCATTAAAGACAGTCAAATTTTTAATTTAAAGACCATTTATGGTCAAATCTTAATCGCCTTAAAAAATAAATCTTTTCTTACCTTCTTTTTTGGCTATCTTTTTATAGCTGTTAGTTGGAGCATGTCTAGCTCTTTGCAGATTTATATGAACACTTACTTTTGGGAGTTTAAATCATCCATGCTGGCATCGTATTTGGGAGTCTATGTGGCAGCAACTTTTTCTGCTTTTTTGCTAACACCTTTTTTGGTAAGCTATCTTGAAAAAAGAACGATCCTCCTTCTTGCGATCACCTTAGCTGCTGTCATTCCCCCCATCCCAATCCTGTTAAAAATTTATGGCTATTTGCCGCCGATGGGCACTTGGGATCTCTTTGCCGTTACCATTCCCTTTGTTTTTGTTGCAAACTTGAGCTTGTCCTCAAGTTCAATCATTCGAGAGTCCATGCTAGGCGATATAAGCGACGAGGTAGAGTTAGATAGCGGCATAGGGCAACAGGGCTTGATGTATGCAGCAAGTTCTCTGATAGGCAAGCTCAATACTGGCATAGGTATATTGATTGCAGGCTTGGCATTGGAGCTTATCAATTTTCCTCAAGGCGCATCAGTCGATCCATCGTCTCAAGAGCTTTTTAGCCTCGCAATGGTTCAAGGCCCCTTAGCAGGCTTTCTCATGTCCATCCCATTTATTATTTTTTATACTTATAAAATTGATCGACACCACCATGCAAAAATTATTAAAGCGCTTGATGCTAGGTAATGACTAAATAGTTTGTATACTAGAGAGCATGGATGTACCAAATAAAATTACACCAAAAAGAGAAAAAAAGAAGGATGCGATAATTGAATCAGCGGTCGTAATTTTTGCTGCTCATGGTTATCACAATACTCGCCTAGAGCAAATAACAGACGCCCTCCATCTAACAGATAAATCTATTTATTATTACTTCAACAGCAAGGGAGATTTGTTTATAGAGGCTATTCTTTCAATTCAGGCCCAACTCAACCAGTTGATCAAAAGCATTGATGCTAAAGACTATGATCACCTCATTAAAATTAAGAAATATACCAACCATGCAATGAGCATCAATGGCCTCACGCTGCTCATGCAACTTCCTAAGTCTCTTGCGGATTTTGCTAGATATCATGAGATCAAGGCAAACGAGGAAGATCAATATAAGGTTTGGGGTGGATGGTTTAGAAAGGGTCAATTAGAAGGCTCAATCATTCAAGGCAATCCTTCAGAGCAGCGTAATTTTTTATTCGGCTCACTATTTTATCTACATCAGTGGTATTCGATTAAGGATAGTGCGACCTATGACCATATCCAGCCTTTTATTGAAAATATGATAGATAGAATGTACTCAACCAAATATAATAAAACCATATGAAAGCAGCCCACTACATAACACTTATTCTCTGGGCTTTTGGCATCGTCAATCTTTTTGAGCCATTTAATGGACCCTTGTTTTATATTTCTTCAGCTATTTTCTACCTCCTGCTAATTGCTCATGTGGTTGAATGCTTTGTTTATAGAGACAAAATTCTTAAATCTAAAGATTCGCCATTGGTGGCATTTTCTATGACCCTGTTGTTTGGTGTCATATATCTTGGCTCGCTGAAAGACTCTTAAGAGTGGAGGTCCTGTCAGAAGAGGGCAAGATCCCTAGGGGCTCTTTGGGTGTGTGGACCCTTGCTTGGCCCTCCATTATTACCAATATTTTTTACGCGACCAGCTCTATAGTGGCCATTAAAGTTGTGGGTGGCCTTGGTCCTGACGCAATTGCAGCGGCAGTGACGGGTCAAAGGGTTACATTCATCTTGCAAGCTGTTCTCACTGGCGTCCTTGCTGGTTCCACTGCTCTAATTGCAAGAAACTGGGGCGCCAAAAACAAAGAAGAGGCTGGAATTTTTTTCACCAGAACGGTTCAGCTTGTTCTTTTCATTGCTTTGATAACCAGCGTTGTAATCTGGAGCTCTGCAGAACCCTTGGTTACCTTCTTTGGTTTGAAGGGAGAGGCTCTCACTCTCTCAGTAGAATATTTAAGATCCATTGCACCCTTTTATATTGCCTTTGGTTGTGGCCTTGGTTTGATCACAGCCTTAAGAGCGGTGGGGGATGTCAAGACGCCAATGATTATCGGCGTTATCATGAATCTCTTTGCAATCTTCTTTATGCTAGTTTTTGTGAATGGATGGCTTGGTTTTCCAGAGTATGGTGTTCGTGGAGCTGCGCTTGGAATTGGGCTTTCATTTTTGATCGGAGCCATTCTTCTAATTGTTTTCTGGCTATCCAATCAATTGCCAGTCAAATATTCATCGATTTTTACCCTTGATACATACAGAGTAAAAGAGATCTTTAAAGTAGGATTGCCAGCCGCTTTAGAGCAGGTAATTTTCCAAGGGGGCATTACTGCATTTTTAATCCTAGTTGCTTTATATGGAACAGAGGCTTATGCAGCCTATGGTATAGGAGTTCAAATACTCTCTTTTTCATTCGTTATTGGGTTTGGTTTTTCAATAGCTGGGGCTACCTTAGTCGGTCAACATTTAGGGGCTGGCGATACCGACCAAGCCAGACGAGCTGGCTGGGGCGCAATGAGGCTTTCCATTGTCTCCATGACATTTTTTGGTATCTTGATCACTTTATTTGCAGAGCCTTTAGCAAGATTCATGATTGATAATGATGAGGTTGTCAGGCTGTCAGTCATTTTTATATGGCTTCTTGGGTCCATGCAGCCATTAATGGCAATTGAGTTTTCTTTGGGAGGAGCGCTGCGGGGAGCCGGCGATACCAAGACACCTTTGATGATTACGCTAACCTGTCTTTTGTTTATCCGGGTGTTGCTTGCTCTAATTTTCTACATGCTCGATGCAAGTGTAGAAATTATTTTCTCCACATTGGTTGCAGACTATATCGTCAAAGGCTTTTTGTATGTAGCGAGGTTTAGATCAAATAAGTGGATGCAGGCAATGAAGCTTAGGGAAGATGCTTAGCAAGCACGCTTAGAGCTGCCTGGGCTCTTTTCCATAACTTTGATTCCGCAGCGCTTAATTTTTTTGCCTTTACGTTGCTGATAAAAGTAATCAGCAATCCTTTTAATTTTTCAGTTTCACCAACTTGTTGAGAAAATTTATTCTGAAGCATTTCTAAGGTTAATAATTGCTTTATAGCTTTGTCACTATCCGGCGATTCAATCCCAGCCATCAACTCCATCATGACCACGGTTTTTGTAACTTCATCAACATTATTATGATAAGCAGGCTTGTTTAATGCTTTTAAGATGTCTTTGTCTATAGAAGAATTTGCTAGAATTTCTGATTCAAGCAACGCAGGTAGATCCATGTAACCCGATACCTTTTGTAAGATAATTTCTTCAGCTTGCTTGCCCTCATAAGATTTTATAGCTTTTTGTATTTTTAAGAACTCAGGCGATTTCCTTGTTTTAGTTAGCTCTCTTAATTGCTCTTTAATTTTAGAAAGAGAAAACCCATCTTGGCCAAGTTCCTTGGAAAGAGCACCTATAATCTTTATCTCATCGTTGGCAATTGTTTTTTCTGCTTCATAGAACCGATCAGCACTTTCATTGAGTATTTTCCAGAGCGTCGGCTCATTCTTTTTGCCCGCCGGACCAATGTTTTGATAGTCTCGTTTTAATCGCTGATACTTTTGAATGCAGAGCTGGGTATCCTCATCATTGATGACCTTAATTTTTTCAATAATCTCTTTTTTTAACTTTAAATTTTTGTTTTCTTGGGCTCTAATCTCATCATTGATTGGTTTTCTAGCATCCTGGTAGGCTGTTTTTAGCTTAATAAAATCATCATCCAGGACAGGCGCAAAGTTTTGCCAAAGTTGAAATTGTTGACTGAGGTATTTACTCAGCTCGATTAGCCCAGGCCATTTTGCTGATTTCTCTTCTGTGTATTGAAGAATGTTGATAATAATTTGCTCTCTTTCTTTGGCATTAGAAACCTTCACAGTTTTAAGCTCTTCGTAATATTGAGCGCAAGGCTCCCAAGCTGTTTCAGTTAATTTTTTAAATGTTTGCCATTGCTCTCTGCCTGCTGGCTTTGAGCTTTGATCTAATTGCTGCCATTTAGTTTGCAGTCCATGGATTGCATTTGCATGTTTTTTTGGATTTTCAATAGGGGTTGCAATTAAAGCTTCAATCTCTTGAATAATTTCATTTCTTTTGGGGTTGGTAGCAAAAGACGAGATATCGTTGAAATAACGCGACTGTGCTGATATTAGGTTAAACCTGCGTCTTAGTTTATTGGAGACCTTGCCTTCTGATTTCATGGCTCTAGAAACTTCGTTCACCAGCTTTTGGCCGCTGCGAATCTGCCCAGCTTCAAAATGCCCTTCAGCTTTAATTAGTGATTCGAATAAAATTTTCTGAGTTTCCACAATATTTTCTTGATGAAGTTTATAATTATCTAAATGAAAAAAAGAATTTTAACAGGTATTACGACAACTGGAACTCCTCATATTGGAAATTATCTAGGAGCCATCAAACCTGCCCTTGAGTTATCGGGTCCTGAAACAGAATCCTATTTCTTTTTAGCCGACTATCATGCACTAATTAAGCAAACAGATCCTGCTTTAATTCAAAGCAGTGTCAAAGATATTGCTTTAGCTTGGCTGGCTTCAGGTCTTGATACTGAGCACTCAAATTTTTATAGACAATCTGATATCCCTGAGGTCCATGAATTAACATGGGTTCTTACCTGCAGTGCCGCCAAGGGCCTACTGAACAGGGCGCATGCTTACAAAGCAGTAGTCGCTGATAATATTTCTAATGATGCGGATGAGGACAAAGCTATTAACATGGGATTATTTTCTTACCCAGTATTAATGGCTGCAGACATTTTAATCTTTAATGCAACTCATGTACCCGTTGGTCCCGATCAAGCCCAGCATCTAGAAATGGCCAGAGATATCGCAGGCAAGTTCAACCATACATACAAAAATACATTCGTATTGCCTGAGGCGTTAATTCAAAATGAAGTATCAGTTCTTGGTCTTGATGGAAGAAAAATGAGTAAGTCTTACAATAATATTATTCCCTTTTTATGCACAGAGAAAGCATTGCAAAAAGCTATTTCAAGAATTATTACTAATTCCTTGGAGCCAGGACAAGCCAAAGACACAGAAGACTGTAATCTATTTCAACTTTACTCCTTATTCGCATCGAAAGATCAGGTCGCTTCTATGCAAGAAGCCTATGTAAATGGAATTGGTTGGGGCGATGCTAAAAAAGAGCTATTTGCAGTGATCAACAAAGAGATTGCGCCGATTCGTGAAAAATATTTTGAGTTAAGCAAGCAGCCTGACCTCCTAAATGATTTGTTTGCTGATGGCGCTAAGAAGGTCCGACCTCAAGCGCAGCAGCTAGTGTCGCAAGTCAGAGAATTGGTGGGCATCTCAAAAATTGTCTAACCCTACAGGCTGGTTAAAATTCGGTTTATTCTCAGTTGGTCTGGGTCAATCATTCGCTTTTGTGTTGGTCCCTCCTTTAGCAAGGGATCTTGGCCTGTCAGTTATCGAGACATCTTCAATTTTTGCAATTTCTGCTATAGCCTGGGCAGTTACCAGCGCATCCTGGGGAAGGGCGTCGGACCGATATGGCCGAAGAAATATTGCAATCATAGGATTAATTGGTTATTCAGTTTCTATTATTGCCTTGATCACACCTTTATTTCTTGTTGAGAAAAATGTGCTGGACTTTGCCTATCTATTACCTTTGTTAGTCCTGGGTAGG
>ERZ891134.2522-NODE-2522-length-10575-cov-4.869487_pt1 | contig 10575 bp, 8 predicted proteins | sample MGYA00520888_ERZ891134 | MGnify/ENA primary metagenome ERZ891134 (study PRJEB32303, sample SAMEA104408692) | aquatic metagenome | biome: Brackish water; feature: Coastal; material: water | place: Baltic Sea | collected 2014-10-23 | depth 10 m ... | reverse complement strand
ATTAGGAATGAAATAGTTCAAAAGATCCCATTGAACGTCAATCGAATAATCCTTGTATAATCCTATGGCGAACCTTTATAATTTAGGATACGGCAGTCTAGCCTTCAATGACCGGTGGTTCCTATTCGATCAAATCCTGGTAACAAAATCACTCATCAATAGTCAAGATGGTCAATGGCGAATGTTTAAATCAGGAATTTACAATCCCCCATATTTACAACAACCCTATGGCCCCTACCGAAACTACCCATTTAGGAGTGTTCAGAACGGCCGATTTACCGGTGGATACAGTGATCACTTCCCTGCCTACATACAATTGATGAGACGGCGTCCTAATGCCTTAGTCACACCATTGTTGCCAAGGTAGACGGCTCAATATCAAAACAAGTGCTATAGTATAAAAAATAGCCACTTGTTTGAACTTAGCCGCATCATCGGTTTTTCTCTTTTGACGAGAATAGCCAATAGTTATGAAGACAACAGCCAGAAGCATCACCAAAATGTGTTCTACGGCGAACAAGCGCAAGGTGGCATCTTTCATGACTTGTGCCCCATTAGCCGCAAAGGATTTAACCCCCAAAGGACTGATGAAATACAAAATAAGGCCAATCACCACTTGCAAATGTGTTGCGATGAGCCCCCATAAGGTCAAACGCAAATCACGCGCGGTGAACGACTGCTTTCCAAGCGACCCGCGCCAAGCATTTAAGGTGGCGAGTGTCACCAAGATCAAAACGGCGTAAGCCCAATAAGAATGTGCAAATTGTAATGAAGTATACATAACGAATCGTTTAGGTGTTTACTCAAAGGTAAAAGAATAGAACAAAAAAACCGCTTCCCTAAGGAAGCGGTTTTAAACATTTTAGATGGATCTCCCGATTAGAAGTTCAAACGCAAACTAGCATTGAACGTTCTGCGGACTCCTAAGAAATAACCGTAAGCATCAGCTTGGTTAACATAACCTGTGTTGAATAGGTTATAAACATTGCTACGGAATACTACTTTTTGGTCACCAAAGTTGAATTTGTAAGTCACCCCAGCATCAAATAAGTTGTATGGGTTCAAACGTTCGTTTTGGTACTTAACACCAGCAAGTGCTGCTTCAGCAACATCTGCAGGATTAACGAACTTGTACAAGTCTTTGTTGTAGATATAGTTCACATCAAAAGACAATCCTTTTGAAATATCTAAATCTAAACCAGCACCAACCTGAGTTTGTGGCGCATTACCTACACGCGCACCAGTAAGGTTAGCGTCTCCTTCTTCAACGATATCCAATGTGTTTTCGTTTTGAAGTCTGTAAGGTGTTGTTCCTCTATATTCCCAACGCGCTGTTTGACCGAACGCAGTTAAAGCATAACAACCCCCTTTTGGACGGTACTCCACATCAAATTCAATCCCTTTGTGCAATTGAGCAACATCAGTCATGCGGTAGCTTGAAAAGTCACCACTTTCTAATTCAGGTCCATTGATGTTTAAGAAACGGTTACCCCATTCGGTATAATACATGTCAACATTAAAACGAACTTCATTAGATACGAAACGGTAACCTGTTTCTAATCCTGTAATTTCTTCGTTATCCACATAAGGAAGAGAAACTACGTTAGACTCACGAATATTATCAAAGATATTGTCTAAGAATGGTTGTCTTGAATAGAATCCTGAGTTCACGAAAATAGAGCTCTTCGCGTCGATCTCAAGTCCTAAACCACCTTTAATGTTGTATCCTGTTTTAGAAACTTTTTCTGACGTTCCTAAACCATCTCCGTTACGCCCAACAAAACGACCTTCTCTTTGGTAAGTTTGATTAGAAACCGCTCCTTGAACAAACATAGAGAATGCGTCAGAAGAATATTCAGCTTGACCAAAACCACCTAGGTAGTTAATGTTTTCCGAGTAGTCATATTGCGTTCTGTTATCTTCGTCAGCGAAGTTCGTCAAAGAAGCCCATGGACTCGCTTCGTACTCTGTTGTGAAAGTGTAATCATCTGGACGATCAGTAGCGAAGTTATCATTGTATCCTGTAAGACCCATTAAGTCATTAACTTGACGGAAGTGATCTCCGTGATACATTCTAGCATCAAGTCCAACATTAACGTTCCAGTTTTCAGAAGCCTCTAGGCTTAAGTTAGAAAGAACACCATACCAGTTGTGGTTGTTTACAGATGAACGACGGATGTATGAATTCCCGTAGTTACCCACACCTATCGCAGCGTTGTTTGCATCAATCGCGTCGAAATCAATTTCGTCTTGATTGTTGCCATCACCCCCTACACGAATACGGTTGCTGCTGCTTCCTAAAGAACCAGTTCCACCTCCACGACCCCAAGAGGCGTATAGTACTGTAGATAAGTCTGCCTTATCACTGATGTTCAAATCCCAGTTTAAGTTAGCTACTGGCTTGTGGTAGTAGTTTCTGCGTTCTGTAAAACGCTCACCATCACGGAAACCAGAGTTAGCATTTTGCTTCTCACCCAACTGTTTGTAATCCTCTAAAGAATCAGAGAAGTTTTGGTCGTGCCATTGTGGGGCACCTGTAAGCAATAAGTTAAATGTATTTTTTTCATTTGGCTTGTAACCCACAGAGAACAAATAGTTTTGTCCTTGTCCAGCAGTACCAATTGAATACTTTCTGTGTGCTTGCCAGTGATCAACTAAGGCAGAAAATGCCCATCCGCTATCACTTACTCCAGTGTCATAACTTACAGTTCCTTTGAAGTAGCTGTCGTTACCGGCCATCATACGCACAAAACCACCTTCTTTTTTCTCGGTAGCTTTCGATACGATGTTTACGGTTCCTCCAACAGAAGAAATCGCTAATTTAGAAGATCCTAAACCACGTTGTACCTGAACCGCCTGAGCGACATCAGCCATACCTGACCAGTTTGACCAGTACATACGACCATCTTCCATTCCATTGATTGGTTGACCATTCAAAAGGAACGCAGTGTTGGTTTGATCAAAACCACGCAAGAATACTTGGCTATCACCAAAACCACCGGATTGGTTAGACACATACACAGAAGGCGTGTACTGAATTGACTCCATGAATTCACGGTTACCCGCAGATTTGAGTTGAATTTGCTCTGCCGTAATGGTAGAAACAGCAACTGGCGTCTTGCGATCTTCAGCCAAATCGATAATTCCTGATCCAAGAATTACAACTTCAGACAATGTGTTCGCGTCGGCAGCCATATTAATGTTACCTAACTTAGCCTTTCCATTTGTCAATGTAAAGCTTACTGACTCATTGAGGAATCCAAGGAAAGAAATATCCAAAGAACCAGATTTTCCACTTACTTCAAGAGTAAAGTTACCATTGAAATCAGTAACAGCACCGTTGCTAGTTCCTGACTCAACTACGTTAGCACCAGGAAGTGGCCCTCCTAGTTCGGTATCCGTCACAACACCTGTGACCGTACCTTGAGCAAAGGCAGTAAACCCACCTAAAAGCGTTAACAAAAGTAAAATTCGTTTCATAATTGTTTGTTTAATTAAAATTGGTTTCGCAAAAATAGTTTTTTTCGCACAGATGGCCATAATATCGCATTAACATATTATTACCTTTTGATTTCTTGAAGTTAGGATTTCTTTCTCAAACCGCTGCCCGAAGGCTTAGTAAGATAATAACAGGTTTATGAACAATACGTTACGGAAGAACAATACAATCCAACTGATCCTTTAATGGCAGCATCTTCTTGGCATAATCTTGCCGATAAGCCTGCGCCAAAGGTTCGGATTTTGGCAAATCAGTCTTAAATGGGTCCACCTGGCGGCCATTTTTCCAAAAACGATAACACACATGTGGCCCGCTGGTATTGCCTGTCATTCCGACCCAACCAATGACCTGTCCTTGCCTTACTTTTTGTCCGCGACGGACATTAAGTTTTTTCATGTGGAGGTATTGGGTCTCATAAGTGGCGTTGTGGCGCAGTTTTACATAAATCCCATTACCGCCTTTTCGCTCTGCTGCGCTCACCGTTCCATCGGCTGTAGCCAATATTGGCGTCCCCACAGGAGCGGCAAAGTCAGTTCCTTTGTGGGGGCGGACCTTATAAGCATAATGGGCAATGCGGCGGCGCAAATTATAGCGCGAGGAAATTCTGCTAAATTTTACCGGGGCCTTGAGGAAAGCACGACGCAGGTTGTTCGCTTCTTCATCATAGTAATCGGGGACCGCATTGGCCGCTTCGGACAAGTACTTAAAGGCATAAAAACTTTCCCCTTTGTGGGCAAAATAAGCACCCTTAATCTCATCCACTCCTCCGGCTATCGTGTCGGAGATGAGCCGCTCGGTATAAATGATTTTAAAACTATCTCCTGCTTGGAGTTGAAAAAAGTTAATCGTCCATGCATAAATGTCGGACATGCCTTCGGCCAGGTAAGGACTCAAATTTTGTTGGGCCAAAGTCTCGGACAATGAACCCTGAATGACCCCAGAGGCCGTTCGCTCGATAAGGGTTACGGGCTTTTTCTCGTGATAGACTTGAAGACTGTCTCTAAAATCAATCACCGCATAATCGATCCGATTTTTTTCGTAGATAAATAATTGCGTTTGGGCCGTGGAGTCCCTTGATTTCAGAATGACATATGGCCGGCCAATCCCAATTTTTCGCACATCAAAAACATCCCTAAAGGTCGTCGCAACCTCATATATTTTATTTTGTGACACGCCATGCGCATCCAAAATAGCGCCAAAGGTATCGCCTTCCATTACCGTGTCGCGAACCACAACAAAATCATTGAGTGTATGCCCGTATTCTGATATGAGTGGGGATTGCTCCTCGACTTCTAAAAGCTCTGTTTCCGAAGAGTCGCAGGACCTATAAAACCATATCAAGACAAAACACAGTCCGCCAAAAAATAATATTTTTCGGTACGTTCTAAGCATCTTTCCCCCAGTTTGTTAATTCATCTTCGGACCATAATTCTGGAAAAAAGATTCTTTTTTGGTATTTGGGATGCATGTATTTGACCCAATCACTCCCTCCGGTTGACTCCGTTACTTTTTTGCCGTCATTGAGGTACTTATTGGCCGTGGTATAATGCGCCATCACCCAAGTAATATTTACCGTATAATCATAATGGCGCATAGCCTTGATCAATTCTGGATTGGTCTTTACAGACGCTGTTAGGGTTTTAAATTTAGAATAAAGATTGATGGTATTATATTCTTGGGTAAATGCGACAAATTCCTTTTTATATTTCGCCTCAAAAGAGGTCAATAAATAGGATTTTTTGCCCGTTTTATGGTCTTTACCTGCGGCCTGCCAATATAAATGATCCAGGGCGTATTCGTAGGTGGTCGTTCGGTCAATAGTCGTGCGAAAACGCGCATCAATCAGATTGATGAGCTCGGTAGAGGCAAACTCAATTTTGCGGTATTGAGCGCTCTGAAACCCAGAGGCTGGAGCCAAGGTGTTTCTGAATTTCAAGTACTGGGCAACCTCCATGCCATCGGTCATGATGTTGAACGAATTGGTCAAAAGATCAAAATACCTCGAGACACGCATCAAGCGTTCCGTGAAAAATTCAGATGTCAATTCGGCTTTATGGGCCACCTGGTCAATTTCCCATAAGATCATTTTAAAAATCAACTCATTGATTTGGTGATAGACAATAAAGACCATCTCATCGGGCAGGGTCGTTCTTTTGATTTGCAAATTCAGCAAAGCATCTGTTTGTATATAATCCCAATAGGTGGTGAGTTCTTGATGCAATAAGCCCTCCAAATGCACCTCCAAAGACTGTCCCGTCGCCGCGTATTTTGCCTCAAGTTGTTCTAACAATCTCTTTGTTTTCTCAGTCTGTGCCATAGCCTATTGTGAAAGTACCTTAAACGGGTGTTTTAATCCTTTAAAATCATCAAGGGACGCCTTTAGAGACCCAACGGCAAGATCTGCTTTGATCAATACCGGTATTTTATTGCCATCATCGGTGACCCATACCGTGAGACTTTCCTTCTCCTTAAACACCCTACCACCATCAACCAAGGGTTTAAATTTCAGTGTTTTTATGATGCCAAATTTGGTCTTCAACTCGCTTCTACCCAAAAATTTCATTTGAAAACGATACCCTTCTTTGTCAAAAAACATATCCAAATCGATCGTTTCTCCGACTTTGATCGTTCCAATATCCAATTCATTTCTCAAATAATAAAATGCCGAAATCAAGTCCTGGGTGAATGGCATGATTTCCGCCGTAACCCGCACGTTATTTTCTTTGTTCAGAATACTCGCCTTGAGTTCCTTATGATTGAATTCAATTTGGACGTCTTTGGTAAAGCCACCTTCATTGATCTTTCGCTTAAAACGCAGCGGCAATTGCGTGGACTGATCCACATAACTCTGGTAGTGGTCTTCGACATTAAAAAACCATCGAGACAGGCCAGTGGTCCTTCCCTCTCCTATGATATGAAAGATTGGGGTTTTACCCAACATTTCGCTGCGTACTTTGATGGTCGCATATCCCGCCGTTACAAAACCGTAATGTATCCGGTATTTGGCATATTCCCCATCGCCATAAGCCGAGGGGTTTTGTCCCCCAACAGACCATCCCGATACGCTCATCAAGAGCAGGATTATACTATATCTTATGCGTTGCATCATACCCGATTAATGGCTATAAAGTTCCTCGCGAAGCTTGTTCCCTTTCAATAGCTTCAAATAAGGCTTTAAAGTTTCCCTTGCCGAAACTCTGCGCCCCTTTGCGCTGAATGATCTCAAAAAACAAAGTAGGGCGATCCACTACAGGTTTTGTAAACAACTGCAATAAGTAGCCCTCTTCATCGCGATCAATTAGGATTCCGTGTTTTTTGAGCACCTCAATATCCTCGTCGATTTGTCCTACTCGGTCCAAAAGGTTCTCATAGTAATTTTCGGGAACATACAAGAATTCTACACCGCGGTCGCGCATGGCCGAAACGGTTTTGACGATGTCATCGGTAGCTACCGCGATATGCTGCACCCCAGGGCCGTTGTAATAATCGAGGTATTCTTCGATCTGGGATTTCTTTTTGCCACTAGCGGGTTCGTTGATGGGGAATTTAATCCGTCCATTGCCATTGCTCATCACTTTACTCATCAGTGCCGTAAAATCGGTAGAAATGTCATTGTCATCGAATGAAATGATTTGTGCAAAGCCCATGATTTTGCCATAGAATTCACACCAAGTATTCATTTCATTCCAACCCACATTACCGACCATATGATCGACAAATTTGAGCCCTACAGGCTCTGGGTTGTAGTGGGAAGTCACTGCCTTAAAGCCTGGTAAAAAGACCCCATGGTAGTTTTTGCGTTCCACAAAAATATGCACAGTTTCTCCGTAGGTATAAATCCCCGAACGCACGACATAGCCATGTTCGTCTTCTTCGCGGGTGGGCTCCATATAAGACTTTGCCCCGCGCTTTGTGGTCTCATTCCACGACTTGGTCGCATCGTCAACCCACAAAGCCACGACCTTTACACCGTCACCATGGGTATTGATGTGCTCATTTAACGCACCGCCCTCAACTAATGGACTGGTCAGCACCAAACGAATCTTGTCTTGACGCAGTACATAAGATACGTGGTCTTTGACTCCGGTCTCCAAGCCTGCATAGGCCTCGGTCTGAAAGCCAAAAGCCGTTTTGTAGAAATGAGCGGATTGTTTGGCATTACCCACGTAAAGCTCCACATAATCGGTGCCCAACAAGGGTAAAAAATCTTCCGCTTCGTCAAATATTTTTTTGAGGGAATACTCTGTGTTCTGTAAGTCTTCTAAATTTTTTATTTCTGCCATTGCGTATGTTTTAATCTAACCAAGATTGATAATAAGTTCCGTCGGTAAGCGCCAGGCCAGCTTCGGTGACCATTAAGGGTTTAAAGGTGTCGACCATCACGGCCAATTCTTCTGTTTTGGTATGGCCTATACTGCGTTCTGTAGCGCCTGGGTGGGGTCCATGCGGGATCCCTGCAGGGTGCAACGAAATATGGCCTGGGGCAATGTCGTTACGGCTCATAAAATCACCATCCACATAATAAATCACCTCATCACTATCGATGTTGCTGTGGTTGTATGGCGCCGGAATACTCAAAGGGTGGTAATCATAAAGACGGGGCACAAAACTACAGACCACAAAAGCTGAGGTTTCGAAGGTTTGATGTACTGGTGGTGGTTGGTGGATCCGCCCGGTGATGGGCTCAAAATCATGGATCGAAAACGCATAAGGATAGTTGTATCCATCATAGCCTACCACATCAAAGGGGTGGGTTGCATAGACCATCTCGATCATGTCGTTTTGTTTTTTGACCTTGATCAAAAAATCGCCCTTTTGGTCATGCGTCTCTATGGTTTGCGGCTTACGCAAATCACGCTCGCAGTAGGGCGCATGCTCTAGCAATTGGCCAAACCAATTGCGGTATCGCTTGGGGGTATAAATGGGGTGATACGACTCTACAATAAACAATCTATTGTCGGTTGTGTCAAATTCAATTTGATAAATAACACCCCGGGGAACAAGCAAATAATCCCCATAAGAAAAAGGTAAATTCCCGAGCATGGTGCGCAGTGTACCGCTTCCTTTGTGGATAAAAATAAGCTCGTCTGCATCGGTATTTTTATAAAAATATTCGGTCAAGGATTTTTTGGGTGCTGCCAAAATAATCGTGCAATCACTATTGGTCAAGACGGCCGTTCTGCTCTCCAGGTAATCATCGCAAGGCGCGACTTGAAAGCCTTTCAAACGGTAGGATTGTATGTTATTTGTTTGGGCGATTTTCGGCGCCACACTGTATTGCTTATTTATGGACTTCACCTGAGTTGGGCGATATTCATGGTAGATATTCGAATACATCCCCTCAAAACCTATGGTCCCAAAAAGCTGCTCAGAATAGAGCGTTCCATCGGGTTTTCTAAATTGGGTATGACGTTTGGGCGGTATTTTTCCTAATGAATGATAAAATGGCATAGCGCGTCTTTTTCCGGTGAATGAGTGCTTAAGGCTGTGCAAAGCAACCGCACTAATTTACAAGTTTTTGATCTGATTTTCTTTAAATTTCCTCCTAATTACACGATAATTATGAACCATTTGTTCGGCGCGACCAAATGGAAGCTTAGCCCATCAAAAGACGATCTCATTATGCTGGGGCAATTCAAAATCGATAGCCAAGACTCAGTTGCCAAATACCATCGCGCACGCCCGAAGCATAGCCCCGCCATAATTCCAATGGCCCCAAAAAGGTTTCTATAGCATACCCCAGAGCCACGCTCGATTGTTCCATTGTGTTGCGCCAATGTAGGTCGTCAAATAGATTATGGCCAATACCCCCGACTTGCGCCCGAGCCAGTAATCGGCTTTTGGCCGACAGCGCAATGGTCGCATTAACCTGAGTCAATAGGAAACTATTGCCGCGAAGTGCCATGACCTCTTGGCCAAAAAACGGCACAAAATAGCCTAAATCCTGATAGCCATAGCCCCCCATAAAAAAATCAAGCCCCTCTGGACTTTTGTCGCCAAGGGAAGCCCCTGCTTTTAACTCTGCTGCAACAAAAAAGGAGGGCCCCAAGGGCCAAGCGTAGGAAGTATTGATCTGAGCTCGGGTAAAATGATTTTCATTCGCAGCGCCATTATACAGGAACTGTTCTAGAGTGCCCCGAAACAAGCCCCCCTGCGTTGGGTAGTACCCATGGTCTCTTGTGTCAATTTCTATTTGAGCAAAAGCACTCACGTAATGGTTGTCTTCAAACACTGTTCTAGGCAAGCCGTCCTCATCTAGGCCGACCGTTTCCGAGAAATAATAGACCCTTTGGTGGTTGGCCCCCAAACTAAATTCCATGTCCTGATTCAAACGGGTCAAAAGTTGAAATTGATTGTGCCAATGTTTGTACTTAATATCTATTTGATTCAGGGCTATAGAGGTGTCAAATTCCGATTCGCTATTGGTGAAATTGCGGCCCACGGCATGATTAAATTGTGAGAAATTAGCCGTCAACCCAACACTCCAGTGATATCCTTTGTCCACAAAATAATGCGCTCTATAGCGCAGGTAATCTCCAATAACAACGTCAATAGAAGCGTTGTCATTTACCCCAAGGAGTCTTTTTTGGGTGACGTTCAATAGCACGCCCATCCGGTAAAGTGGGTCATAGTGCAATCCAAAGCGCACCAATGATTTTTGTGGGTTCTCGGTCATCTGCAAACGCAATATGCTGCCGGTTTGTGTCGTATCGCTTTGGGATTCAAAAAAATAATCAATAGAGGAAAAATTATTGGTCGCCGCCAGGTTGTTGATGCCCGACTGCAGCTCATCAGGGGTCATGCGCACAGAGGACCGTATCCCCAACTTACCCATAATATAGGAGCGCGTATAGCCCTGGTGGCCTTCTATACGAACATTGGAAATCTCTAGTGGCGCAGAAATATCTGCCGCGCTAATACCCTCACGTGGCACATGAGCCTGCTGCCTTTTTGCCAATTCAGCAAACTTTTCCCGCTGCATTTGAGCCGCTTTCTGCCCCAGGTCGATAACGGCCTTACGGTCCTTAAAAGACAATACGGTAAATTGATTCATCTCTGGTTCAATATAAATGTCG
>ERZ891134.2517-NODE-2517-length-10580-cov-3.379287_pt1 | contig 10580 bp, 10 predicted proteins | sample MGYA00520888_ERZ891134 | MGnify/ENA primary metagenome ERZ891134 (study PRJEB32303, sample SAMEA104408692) | aquatic metagenome | biome: Brackish water; feature: Coastal; material: water | place: Baltic Sea | collected 2014-10-23 | depth 10 m ... | reverse complement strand
TAAGAATTGCGACGATGATTAGGATCCACAGCCAAATAATTGATCCAACCGCGATGGCCCTCATAACCTGCCATTACACTGGCAACCACCTCACCCTTGAGCTCACCGAGCAAAAACAGTTCTGGACTAACCGCTAGCTTTCGTTGAATGTCTTTAAGTGGATCATTAGCAGCAATGATCAGATCACAGGCATGCCATAGTGCAATAACCTGATCAAGATCCGATGTTTGGTAAGGTCTTATTTTCATAGTGGGACCATTTGAGGCTAAAAGAGTGTTCACACAGAGCCGGCGCGACAAATGGCGGCGTATTCCTTGTGGACGGCGGCGCATATCAGCCACAGAAAAAAACAACACAAAAGCATCTGGAATGCAGCAACCAAAACACGCGTACTTGTGATAATCGGCGGGTCTACAACCTTACCAGCCCAGCGATTCTTACTGACTGGCCCGCAACCCAATTGGTTCAGCGCTTTCTACGTATCCGTAGCTTCCTCGTTCGGTTTCAAGCCAAGATACGGCCGTAGATAAGCGACCGCCATGTACAAAGGCCCTGTATCTATTGCAGCGATCATCAGCTTAAAAACATAGCCTGACGCAATATAGACCATAAGTTGCGGCCATATTGGCAGGGTTGCATCAATGGGCAGCGCATTAGCATAGAAGTGGGTGACCAAAATCACTGCAGTTGTGTCGACAATTTGGCTAACCATAGTAGAGGCATTATTTCTCAACCAAAGATGTTTACCGTTGGTGACACGCTTCCAAAAGTGGAATAATTTGACGTCACAAAACTGTGCCGCTAGATACGCAATCATTGATGCGGCTACAGCGCCAAAGGCGAGTTGCCGCACTTCAAAAAACACTGGCTCTCGCCCCGCTTCATCCACCAATACTTGGCCTGTGACTGGGTCCATGCCACTGCCGGGTAAAATACCGCCAAGCCAGAGCAAAAAGACCACCCAAATATTCAGCAGCAAGCCTACCCAAACCATATCTTGGGCTTTCTTTTCACCGTATAACTCACTGATTAAGTCGGTGCAGAGAAAGGTTATTGGATAAGGCAAAACGCCTACCGCAACAAACATGGGAATTTCTAGACCAAACACATTGAAGGACAAATCTAAAAATCGGCTGATGCCAAGCACGTTGAGCAATGCCAACGTGCCTAGAAACACACCGGATAGGATCAGAAAAACACGTTGTCTGCGCCGTTGATAATCTATCGAATTATCGATCGCTGCATTGGTCGACATATCGGTCGACGTATCGGTTGATCTTTCATCAGATGTATCACTCATGGCTCAGCCTATTTTGCTACTTTTGCTATTTCTGCTTTTTTGGATTTTGCCGCCCGACACCGGTTAGCACCCTACCGGGGGTTGACTAACCATTCTTGGTTAACACAATTATCCAAGCGGCCGCCGCTCAAATATTTCACAATCAGTTCGCCGCCCTTGTACCGCATGTCGTATACGCTTTCTGGCGTAAAGAATGCGGAGTGCGGTGTGATCAACAAGCGATGATCTATCCACTCTTCATCCGCTGCCCAAGCTTTAATCAACGGGTGATCCGGATTCGCTGGTTCTTCTGGCAGCACATCTAAGCCACAGGCCTGAATCTTATCTGCCTTCATCGCTTCATAAAGACCATCAAGGTCAATGATCGGACCTCGTGCAGTATTGATTAGAATCAACCCCGGCTTGGAATGAGATAACACATCAAAATTAATGAGCTTTTCAGTGCGCTCGGAAAGCGGCGCATGCAAGCTGACCACATCAGACTGCCCGAACAGCTCTTCCAACGTATGCACGCGACGAATGCCAATAGATAACTCGGCACCGTTTTCGCGGTTGGGGTCATACATGACCACGTCCATACCAAACGCTTTTGCACGCAGCGCAGCCGCCGTACCAATACGCCCTAAACCAACCACGCCAAACACGCAGGCGGACAACCGCTTACCAAATGGGTTCAACGCAGGACGCCAGAGGCCCTTAGGGTCTTGCTTTAACTCGCGGGTATGGAAGGTGATGCCTTTCATCAGCGACAACATCAGCGCCATGGCATGGTCCGCCACCTCTTGGGTGCCGTAATCTGGCACGTTACAAACGGGAATGCCCATTTCTGCCCAGACCTTGCTGTCTATGTTGTCGAAGCCAACTTTAGGTGTGGCAAAAATTCTGCACTTGGTCATTTTCTCGCGATATTCAGCGGGGATATCATTAACACTGACCACGGCATCGCAATTGGCCCACTGCTCGTCGGTGACATCGGTATAGCGCTCGGAAAATTCTGCCGTATGTTCGCCAACGCTAGATTCTTCAATTGCACGCCCATCAGGCCAGCGCATGGCAGGCCAAAGTATTCTAAAAGTCATATTTCCTCTCCCACAACAAAATAATTCGAGCCAATGATGTTACAGACCACTCAGTGTTTCTGCTAGTAATGCCACACAGGCACGCAACTCAGTCTCAGCAAGGCCAGACACTCTTATCCGCGTTGCAATGAGGTGAGTCATACCCAAGCGTTGTCTATACTCCTCCACTCGCTCGCGCACATAGTTCGGCTCGCCAATAATTGTCCAATCATCCAACGTCTCGCCGTCCGCTAAGCGGCTGTTTTCGCTCTGGTCGGCCATAAGCTGGCGCAATTTTTCCACCTGCTTGGCATCTTTGCTGACAAAGACCGTACGCATTAACGGCACATCAGTGGGCTTTGAAACACCCTCTTCTTCCGCAGATCGCTGATGTTGGGCATAGTTTTGCGCAAGCGTGGTCAAACTTTCCATGGGCGAGGACAAGTAAGGTAACCCCAGCCGACCCGCTTGAGCCAAGGCCTTAGGGCCAAATGCCGCCACCCAAATTGGCGGGTAGGGTTGCTGAATAGGTCGCGGATGCACCTCCACGGCGTTTTCTGGATTGTCATCTAGAGTGATCGGTTCCCCCCTCCAAGCCCGCTTCATTAGGTCTAATGTCCAAGCGAATATTTTGCGTTTTTGCGCCACCGGCACGTGGTGAGCACGCAGCATTTCAGGGGCATAACCTCGACCAACACCCAGCATTAAACGACCACCACTCAAGCGATCAAGCACCGCAACCTGCTCGGCGGCCTGCAAAGGATTACGCAGGGTCAAAAGATAGGAGGTTGTGCCAAGGCGAATACTTTGCGTGGCACCGGCAATACTGGCCAGCAGCATTAAAGGGTCTGGGATCGCTTGCGGACCAAAATGATTCTCAGGCACCCATATTGATTGATAGCCGCACGTTTCAGCAAATTGCGCCTGATCACACAAACTCGCCGCCGACATGTCATGGAAGTTCCAGGGCGTAAGCCCCAAGTGGAGAGGCGTAAGCCCCGACGGAGAAGGCGTAAGCCCTGAGCCAGGATTTATAAGGGCCGAATCGGTTGACTCCTGCCCTGCATCCGGCGGCGTACCTTCCACTGTTTGCTCGGGAGGGTTTGCAGAGTCCTCAGCTGAATTTTGTTCTTTAGGTTTATCCGCCAACTTAGTGTCTCTTTTATCGGTTTTTCTTTTTTTGATTTTGCGAAGCTGCTAAGAAGCTTCTAGGTGGAGGCGAATGTCCATTCTTCAGCCGCGCAAATCCGTATTATTCTTATTGTTCCAGATCTTGTATCGCCGTTCTCCGCGCAACCATTACTCGCACCGCTTATCCTAGCGTGGCTTATCCTAGCGCCACTTCTTGAAGCGCCTTATCTTAGCGCGGCTTCTCTAAGCGCCTGCTCTTGGTATTGCATCAAAAACATCGCCTGAATTGTGGCGCGCACCGCGGTGAGGTGTTGGCCGTGGGCAAATTCTTGGTAAAGCGGATCATCTTTAAGCAGCAAACATTGCTCTGCTTCACCACAGGTAAATTCAGCACGCACACCAAAGTTATTACCCGCTGGACCATAAGCGCCGAACTCCTCTTCATCTTTGGCCGGCTGCCAATACGAGGCCCAAGTGGTTGGAAATCCATCAATCGCCGTTTCGACATGACCTAACGTTTCTTTCGCTGTACGCCGCACCAACGTATTCATGGCCGTGGCTATATCGGATTTATCCAATAGATAGTGGGGCTCTAAATCGGCGCAGTAATTGCCCAAGGCTTGTTGCAGGCGCGGCACGTCCACCGGAAATTTGTCGAACCGATCAGAAAATGAAAACCGCCACCAACGACCCGTAAATACCGGTACCACTTTGGCAGGAGAGGTCACATCTTGTACGTAGCTGAGAATACGCCCAAACATACTTAAGCGCTGTTGACGCTCATCCGACTCCGCCAACTCTTCAAGCAGCGCATTAAAGTGACTGTCAAAGCGCGTGTCTATCATGCCCAGCACGGGCTTCACTTCATCCCCCATGGGGTTGTAGTAATTCCACCTAAACATGCGCACAAAAACATTACTGCCAGCCTGGGCAACATTCGCCTTAACAATATAACGGGTATCTAGCGCTGTCAGTCGCGCACCCGGCGCAAGGTCAGGCAAAGACTCGCAGCGACTTATTTGTTTGGCCGCAATAAATGTTATTTGCTGGTGAATATCACCCTCATAGGCAAACGCAAGAGACCCAAACGACCCTACATTAAGCGCAATAATAAGGAGGAATTTCTTCCAGAATATGAACCTGTTCATCGGTTTCTAGTTGTTCCAGTAATTGCTGAATAGTTTGCCCTGTGCCAGGCCATTGAGTATTGGGAATAAGCTCACACGCGGGCTGCAATACAAACAGCCGATCAATAGCGCGCGGATGCGGCAAGGTAAATTCTTCACTGCTGCGAACTTCATCGTGAAACAGCAGTAAATCTAAGTCTAATTCCCTAGGTGCATTGCGGACATACTTCTCGCGTCGCCCAAAATCATGCTCAATTGCTTTTAAGGCACTGAGTAATGCCTCTGGCGTTAAACCCGCCTTGGGTTCAAAAACCACCGCGCAGTTAATAAAGTCACCAGATTCGGGTGGGCAATTTACCGGCGAGGTGCGCAACAACCGCGCGCTCTTGAGCGTAGACGGCAGTGCAAACGCTTGCAGGGCCTCAATAGCCGCTACTACTGTATCCGTTGAATCACCCTGATTTGAACCCAGACCGATCAAAACCATTGAAAGCATCCTAACTTGTTCTTTTTATTTGGTCTTATGTACGACTAATGTGTAGGACTTATATGCACCACTTATTAGGTCGTATGTACGACGCGGAACCATATTGCAGCCCCAGCAGTCATACTACCACCCCAAGCGCACTGGTCGCTGAAGGATTTGTTTAAAAGTGTTTAGCCGTTTCCAATGACCAATCCATTGCCACAGCGCAGCAAGCTATAGCAATCCTTTGGCTGCTTTGGCACCATGAGGAAAAGAATTTTTAGAACAATTTGCGGGGACAGATCATGAAGGCAGCAGTACTTAGAGAAATCAATAAACCTTTGGTAATTGAAGATGTTCAATATGGCAATCCAGCGCCGCGAGAAGTGCTGATCCGCACGGTAGCCGCCGGAGTCTGCCACTCTGACTTGCACTTCCAAGACGGCTCATATCCCTACCAGCTACCCGCCATTCTGGGGCATGAATCTGCCGGCATCGTTGAGGCGGTGGGATCTGATGTGACCTTCGTCAAAAAAGGCGACCATGTTATTACCTGCCTGTCAGCATTTTGTGGGCATTGCGAGCCCTGCATAACAGGCCGCATGTCTTTATGCGCAGAGCCTGAGCTGCAACGGGACCCAGAGGGCCCCAGCCGCTTAGCCAAGAACGACGAGAAAATTTCGCAATTCCTCAACCTGTCTTCCTTCGCGGAATATATGTTAGTGCACGAGCACACCGTGGCAAAAATACGCGAAGATATGCCCATGGATATTGCGGCCCTAATCGGTTGCGGCGTAACCACGGGTATCGGCGCGGTTATTCATACCGCTAAAGTAGAGCCTGGTAGCACTGTTGCGGTGATCGGTTGTGGCGGCGTTGGCTTGTCTGCCATCAATGGCGCAGCCCTAGCTGGAGCCGCTCGCATCATCGCCATCGACATGGTGCCAAGCAAATTAGAGCTGGCGCGTAAATTTGGTGCCACTGACGTGGTCAATGCAGGCGAAGTAGACCCCGTAGAAGCGGTACGGGAAATGACTAAAGGTGGCGTTCACTACTCTTTTGAAGCCATCGGTTTGGCAAAGACCGCTCAGCAATCGTTTAAAATGCTCGGTATGGGCGGCACCGCCACCATCATTGGCATGATTCCCGTCGGCACCATGGTGGAGCTACATGGCCCTGAATTCCTTATGGAGAGGAAGATGCAGGGTTCTAACATGGGATCCAACCGATTCCGTGTGGATATGCCTAGGTTTGTTGACTTATACCTTCAGGGTCGCCTGCACTTAGACGAGTTGATCTCGCGCAGAATTAAGCTAGAAGATGTTAACGATGGCCTAGCAGCCTTAAAAACCGGCGAAGTTGCCCGTAGCGTTATTATGTTCGACTAGGCGTTAGTCGATTTGTTCAGAGCCGGCTTTATGCCGGCTTTTTTCTGCCTGTTGTTTTACTCGGTTTTTTGGCGACGTTATTTAACGTCTCTATTTAGCGCCTCTGTCTAGCGTAAGAATTAGCGATACTTTTAAAACTCACCTTTAACGCATAATCACATCACCAAACTGGCCATTGCGATAGACCCTCAGCAGCAGTAGGCGTTTTTCTGCCCGCGCCGCGTCTCTCAACTTAGAAATGTTTTCTGTGGGCCGTTGATTTGCTGCGACAATAATGTCGCCTTCGCGCAGTCCAAACGAATAAGCTGTACTGTTGCTATCAACCTCAATAACCAATGCGCCCGCGCCCTTGGTCTGCTCATCGGGATTATGGAAATTTTGCAAAACCACTCCGCGCAGGCGGGGTGTTAAACGTTGGCCATCTACCTGTTCTTGGTCGTCGGCAAGAATTTCTAGGTTAACTGTCTTGCGCGCGCCCTGACGAATTATATCAACCTTTACTTCATCGCCAATAAACATAATGGCGGCTTGGCCAGCAAAATCAGCAACTGTCGCAATTTGCTTATCATCCATGGCGACAATGACATCCCCTGGCTCAAGGCCTGCCTTCTCAGCAGAGCTGGCAAGCTCAACATCAACCACTACCACGCCTTTAGGACGCCCTCCCGGAGACAGCACACCAAAGGCACTGGCCAACTCTCTATTCAGTGGCTGCACTATGGCACCAACAAATCCTCGGTTCACTTCGCCTTTGTCTATTAATTGGGTAAGCACCGCATTAACCATGTTGGCAGGTATGGCAAAACCAATGCCTACGTTGCCACCAGTAGGTGCAAAGATGGCGGTATTAATGCCAACCAGGTCGCCGCGCAAATCCACCAGCGCACCGCCAGAGTTACCTGGGTTGATTGGCGCATCTGTTTGAATGAAATCCTCGAAGCCTTCAATACCTAAACCACTGCGACCTAGCGCGCTCACAATGCCACTGGTTACGGTTTGATTGAGGCCAAATGGATTACCAATGGCAACCACAAAATCCCCTACTCTCACCGCGCCGCTGTCGGCATATTTAATAGCAGTGAGGCCTTCTGCCTCCACTTGCAGTAGAGCCAAATCCACTTGAGCGTCTCGGCCTATCAATTTAGCGCTGAGAATACGCCCATCTGCCAATCCAACACTGATCTCGTCGGCGTTTTGCACAACATGATTATTGGTCACGATATAGCCGTTGGCTGCGTCAATGACCACGCCAGACCCGGCACTCTGCGTACGTCGATAACGCCGGCGGCTTTCAGGCACATTAAAAAATCGCCGAAAAAATGGGTCTTGCAGCAGGCGATTACCCTCGCGAACTGTAGAGCGCGTAGCAATATTAACTACCGCAGGGTTAATCCGCTCTAACATATCCGCAAGGCTGGGTAGCGGTTGACTTACTTCACCGTTAGCAGCTGCCGAAACGGGTACAGACAGGGGCAATGCAGCGGCAATTAGCAATTCTGAGGATGTCTGACTGCTGGCTTGCGCCGGGCCAATCAATAGACAGGCCAGACCAATAATAAAACTCATATTAAGAACAATACTTGGAAAGCGGTATTGCACATTCATTACCTAATCTCCGTTGCTGGACCAATACAGATTCTATGCAGACCGATAGCAGACCGATCGCCGACCGATCACCGACTTATGACTCAGCCATGCCGCAAAAAGTCTGCGCTTTTAATTTTTGGCTACTTTGTTTAGCGACTCTATTCACCTGCACTGATTAACAGGCCGTTGTATAAGTTTTAGCCCGCGTTATTCGACTCAGATGTTTCTTGGTTTGCTAAAACCGGGCTAGCGCTCGCCACAAAGACTATCGCAAAAGCAAATATAGAACAGATTACCGCCGCCATATAGGGCCAAAAATACGACTGACCGGCACCAATGGTGTCAAAGGCCCAGCCAATAAAATAGGGTCCCACCGCCAACCCCAATACGCTTAATGCATTTGCGCGCGCAAATACTTTGGCATAAATGCTGGTGGCATAAACTTCCGCCAGCCACAAAGGCTGGGTCATCAATAAATTACCTACACTCAGACCAAAGAAACCCGCCGCCACAACCGCCAGTGCGCCATTAGGTGCAAGGGCAATAAAGGTTAAACCAAGGGCCTGCATGGACAAATTACCCAACGCAAACCGCCTAATAGGAATACGCGTAACCAACCAACCGCCAAAAAATCGACCTGAGATACTACAAATAGACAACGCCTGTACGGCATATGCGGCATAGGTAAACCCAGCCAACGTTTCCACACGGTTATATAAGTGCGCAATGCCACCAACCTGAGCCGCCATTATTAAAATGTAAGCTCCAGCCAGCAACCCAAAGAAGCGACTGTTTACCGCCTGTTTAAATAGATTTGAGTCAAAGCCACCGCTGCCGCTCGCATTTACTTGAGTATCCGCTGCCGGTTTTTCTACCTGCCGAATAAGCAGCGATAAAGGCACGATAGAACCTATCAAAATCAGACCTAAAATTGGCATGGTCTCACCTAGGCCAATGGTGTTCATCAGATAGGCTGAATAAGGCGTGAGCACAACGCCACCCAATGACAAACCAGTGGAAGTCATAGCCAGCGCCATTGAGCGTTCTGGTCCAGGGAACCACTGGGTGATCAACGTGGTGGCGATAACTATAGAAATGCCGGCGTTACCAACGCCAAAAATTGCGAACAGCGCATAGACCTGCCACAGCTGGGTTGCCCAGCCCACTGCAGCAATAGCAACGCCGGAAACTATAGCCCCCGCGATCACCAGCGTGCGTACATGAAAGCGGTTCAGTAGTTCAGCAACAAATAGCCCAGCAATGCCGCCGACCACGAAAAACAAACTCACCGCAAAGGAGATATCCGCTAAGGGCACACTCAACTGCACTGACAAACGATTGATATACACAGACATGTTATAAAAACCCAAACCAGAACTGACGGTTTGGACCAACATCATGACAACGACAATAACCCAGCCGTAGTGACGTTTATTGGGTTGAAGGTCTTTGGATTGGGTTGTGAGAGACACGATTATGGCAAGCCTTGTATTGGTTATGCCACTCGGGCTGGGGCGACACTATAGAATCAGCACTGCAAAACGTCTATCTTTGCACACCAAAGCTAACAGCACATTTGGCACATGTCAGCGACCTTGTGAGGTTCCATTGGCTGGGAAGTACCGCGAGGTTTATTGATAGACCGACTATATTTTCACTGGAGAGAAGTTTCATGGAGTTGAAGGATAAAATTATCGTAGTGACCGGTGGCGCAAGCGGTATAGGCCGTGAGATGTGCCGACGTTTCGCACGGGAAGGCGCAAAAAAAGTAGTCGTTGCAGACCTTAATGGCGAAGGCGCAGCCGCGGTTGCAGCCGAATTTGGCGGTTTCTCCATGGCTGTGGATGTGCGCAAGGAAAGCGAAATTGTCGAACTGATCAACACTACCGAAGCGCAATTTGGACCCATTGATTTGTTTTGTTCCAATGCGGGTATCGGCATTGGCAAAAATATTGATGAACCCGATGAGGTTTGGCAGACCATTTGGGAGGTCAACACAATGGCGCATGTATGGGCAGCCCGCCACTTAGTACCCCTCATGATCGCTAGAGGCGGCGGCTACCTTCTCAACACGTCTTCAGCTGCCGGCTTACTCAATCAAATTGGTTCTGTTACCTATGCGGTCACCAAACACGCCGCTGTGGCTTTAGCGGAATGGTTGTCTATCACCTATGGCGACCAAGGTATTAAAGTTTCAGTGCTCTGCCCTCAAGCCGTTAACACCCCTTTAGTTGCTGGTGGCGCAGGCGTTGCTGGCGTCGACGGCATGATTGAACCAGAGGACGCCGTTGAAGCAGTAGTGGAGACATTGCGCGAAGAAAAGTTTTTGGTCCTACCCCACCCTGAAGTTGCCGAATATATGAAGCGTAAATCCGCTGACTATGACCGTTGGCTGAAAGGAATGCGGCGTCTGCAGACTCAATACGTCGCAGACTAGTCTCCTATTCTCTTAGACCCAGTTCAGCCCTCAAGTGCCAACACACCGAGGGTTGAGCTGACTATTGCGCTTTGTCTAAATAACCA
>ERZ891134.2516-NODE-2516-length-10580-cov-5.564561_pt1 | contig 10580 bp, 5 predicted proteins | sample MGYA00520888_ERZ891134 | MGnify/ENA primary metagenome ERZ891134 (study PRJEB32303, sample SAMEA104408692) | aquatic metagenome | biome: Brackish water; feature: Coastal; material: water | place: Baltic Sea | collected 2014-10-23 | depth 10 m ... | reverse complement strand
GGCTGCTGGGCATCAACGCCTCTTCATCCACCGAGGGAATCGCCGATGCCGGTGGCGAGACGGGCGTCATCTGCTGCAGGCTCGTCTGCTGAACACCCGCATCGCCGGGCCAGGCTCGCCACTGGGTGGCGTAGTAGCCGAAGCGACCGGGTCTGACGACACAGGTCCCCTGGCACGTGCCGCCGGGGCCGCAGCCGCCTTTGGGACACACGTGCTGGCGTTTGTGGAGCATGTGAGCGGCAGCGGGCACGACCTGCGAGTCGCGGTGCACGGTTCCGCGGGCGACGGTCCCGTCGCTCGGGTTTTCCGCATAGGCGACCTGCACCTGCGACGATCGCCCAGATTCACCGCGTTGGCGGGATGTCTGCCCGCTCGCCGGGCTTGCGACGAGGCCCGCCACGGCAGCCGTGAGCAGCAAGGCACCTGCGGGAACGGTGATTTCCCGCGAACGAACAGCGAATCGAAAGCGGTTGGTCATAGGTGTTTTTCCAACATGAGCCGGGCTCGGCAGGCCTGTCCGCGGTCGTCCACAACCGCGACGCGTGCCACCAGGGCCTATCAGACTTCCTCACCGGAAGTATCGGCCGAACCGGTGCAATCGCTTCAATCGTTATGGTTTGCACCGTCAGATCGGTGCCACTTCGCACCGGTTTACGGCATAATGGGGGCTGCGAGGGTGGTGAGAATCCGTCGTGAACACACTTTGCTGGTGAGATCGCATGCGGCAGATCAACGTCAAGTTTGTGGTGATTCTTTTTGTCGTGCTGGTGCTTGGAGGCGGTGGCATTTTTGCCTTGAACCGCTGGCAGGTGTCTCGCAACGCCGGGTCGCTGCTCACCCGTGCCGAAGCGGCGATTGCGTCTGGCGAGAAAGGGGAGGCGCTCCAGCTCCTCTCCCGCTACGTTGGCATGCGGCCAGACGACGCCCGGGCCTACGGGATGTTTGCGGAACTCGTGCTGGAGGCCGCCGAGGCCCCCGGCGCGGGCAGGGCGGAGTTCTCGCGGGCCTATTCGGCTCTGGAAACAGCCGTTCGTCAGGACCCCGACAACTTCTATCTGCGACAGCGGCTGGCCCAGTTTCAAATCTTCATCGACCGTCCTGGTGATGCCCGAGAGCACCTGATTGTGCTCCGTGAACGCGTCTCGTCGCCCGACGGGGGCGGGGAAGCCGGCAACGCCACCGGATCGGGGGAAGACGGTGGCGATGCTGACGACTCCAAGCGGCTGATGTCGGCTGGTGAGATCGATGTGCTGCTGGCGCGTGCCCTGATGGGAACGGGTCGGTTCGATGAGGCCGCCGACGTGCTGGCGGAGCGACTTGGCTACGACCGATCCGCGCGAGGCTTCGCCGTCCCGGCCGACGAAGCCACCAAGGGCAACACCGACGCCTACATTCTGCTGGCAGCCCTGCTCGACGACGAGCTCCGGGCAACCAGCGAGGCCGACGCTGTCCTCGATCGGCTGGTCACGGTGAACGCCGATGATGCCCGCGCGTGGCTGGCCATGCGAGGCTGGCACGCCCAGCGGGGCGACATGGCGGCCGCTGCCGAAGATGTCCGCAGAGCCGTGGAAGTTGCCCCGGACGACCTCGAAACACTGCTGGCGGAGTTTGAGCTGAAGCTCGCCCAGCAGGCCTTTGCTGATGCCCAGGCAGCTGCCACGAAGGCTGCCGAACTCTTTCCCAACGAGGAGCGGGTGGTGCGGGCGGAAGCCATCCTCGCCCTGCGGCAGGGCGACCGTGAGCAGGCGATCGCCCTGCTGGAGCAAGGTCTCGAACGGATGCCTGGCCAGGTGGCCCTGCTGATGATGCTCGCCGACACCCAGCTGCAGCGTGGCGATGTCGCCGGCGGTGAAACGACCGTTGAGCAGCTGACGAAACTGACGGGAGGCTCGAATCCTGCGGTGGGCCTGCTGAAGGCTCGCGTGTATATGGCCCAACAGCAGTGGCTGGAAGCCCAGCGGCTGCTTGAAGAGGTCAGGCCCCAGGCCAACCCAAACTCCGACACCACCCGGCAGATCGACCTCTACCTGGGCCAGTGCTACGAAAAACTTGGCCAGTTCGACCGCCAGCTTGAAGCGAATCAGCGGGTGCTCAGCGACGACCCCAACTCGGTCGCCGCCCGCATCGGGGCTGCCGCGGCCCTGTCCGCTTCGGGCCGCAAGGAACAGGCCCTTGCGGAGTATGAGGTGATCTTCAACGCGATGGCGCCGGATGACGTTTCGGCCTTTCCTCAGCTGTGGAATCCGCTTCTTCAGCTGCGGATCGACCGGCAGCTGACAAAGCCATCCGCCGAGCGGTCATGGGCCGACGTCGACGCGCTGGTCGATCTGCTCGCCGCGTCTCCGCGGATCAACGATGCGCAGATAGCGATTCTTCGAGCAGACATCATGGTTCGCAAAGAGCAGGGCAGCGCCGCGGTTTCCTCGCTCCGCGAGGCGCTCAGCCGAGATCCCGCAAGCCAGCCGCTGCTCGGTGCCCTGCTCACGCTGGCGCTCCGTTTTGAAGGAGTCGATGCCGCGAAAGCGATTCTTGAGGAGGCGCCGGAAGAGTCTCGGAAAACCGCTACCGTGATGACGCTCGAGGCCAGCGTTGCCGCCCGCGACACCGCCGACAGCGGCGCCGCCACGCTTGCTGATCTCGAGGCACGGGCCTCCGAACTGCCGACGGTGGAGCAGCCGGCCGTCATCAACGCCATTGCCTCAGCCTATGGGGCGATCGGTCGACCAGACGACGCCCAGCGGGCTTACCGCGGCTTCCTGGAGCGAACCCCCGACAGCCTTGCCACTTGGGACGCCCTGTTTCGGCTTGCCGAACAGCAAAGCGACCTTGAGCGAGCGCGGGAAGCGAGTCGCTCGATTGCGCGGCTCGCGGGCGACGACAGCGCGGAGGCCAAGGTTGCCGAGGCGGCCACCCTGATGCTGGAAACCCGCTTGGCTGCGGCAGCCCGGGCTGAAACAGGCGTGGAAGCAGCGCTCGACACAACGGCACGCGACGCGTTGCTGAAGATCAGAGCCCTGTTGATCGAAGCCGAAACCGACCGACAGAACTGGGCGGAGGTCCAGCTTCGGTTTGCGGATGTGGCCCTTGCCGAGCGGGATCTCGACACCGCGATCGACCGCCTGAAGCAGGCCGCGCGACTTGCCCCAGGCAACACCCTCATCATCCGCCGCATGGTCTCGCTGCTGCACGCGGCCAACCGCATCGACGAAGCCGAGGAAGCGATGGCGCTGCTCCGGCCGGAAGACATGCAGGGCCTTGAGCGGATCACCGCCGACATTCAGTTTCGCAGCGGCAACTTCGATGAGGCTGTTGCGATCGCTGAAACCGCCGTCACCGACACCAGTGACAACGTGTCTGACCTCACCTGGCTGGGGCAGCTGCTGATGCAGTCGGGCGACACGGCTCGGGCGATTTCGCTCTATCAGCGTGCCGTTGAGCTCGCCCCGACAGAAGCTTCCGCCTGGCTCGCGGTGGTGTCGCTGCAGGCTGCCGATGGGAAGACCGACGAGGCCGCGGCAACGCTCGAAAAAGCCAAGGCCGCCTTGGCGTCTCCCGACCGGGAACTGGTGGCAGCCCAGGGCGACGAGCTGCTCGGCCGCTACGAGCAAGCCGAGGAGACCCTCCGGCAGGCCACCACGGCAACAGACGGGGATGCGATCCAGGCAGGGCAGGCCTTGGCGTCGTTTCTGATCCGCCGCGGCCGGCTCGACGACGCCGAGGAAGAGCTGCAGACGATCGTGAAGGCCTCAACGCAAAAGAACAGCGACCGCCCTGTGAAGCTGTGGGCCCGACGGACACTGGCCGAGCTGCTCGCCGACCGCGGAACCTACCGCGAGCTGGAGCAGGCCATAGCCTTGATCGACGACAATCGCAGCGAGGGCCGCGGTGGCCTGAGCGCCGATGACATCGCTCTGCAGATTCGCCTGCTCGCAGCACGTCTGGAGCCCGCCTGCTGGCGACAGGCAATCGAGCGACTCGATGACCTTGAAGATCTGCAGCCGCTTTCCATCCAGCAGAAACTTTTGGAGGCCCAGCTGCTTGAGAAACTCGGCCGCTGGGACGAGGCCCGCACCGCCTATGTTTCGCTGCTCGGCACCTCAAACCCTCCACCGCTGGTGTTTGCCGCCTTAATTGAAAAGCTGATCACCCACGACGAACTGACCACCGCGAGCATGTGGCTCGACCGCCTTGAACAGCAGGCTGCCGACGCCCCGATCACGCTCGCCCTGACCGCCAAGCTGGCAGTCGCCCAGGACGACCGAGAGACCGCTGTCGAGGCGGCGAAAGGGCTCATGCCGACGGAAACCCTTCCAGACGAGCGACTCGGTGAACTGCGAAACACGGCCATGCTCATGGAAGATCTTGGATTCGCCAAGGCGGCCGACCAGCTCTGGCAAGACTTCGCGGCTCGCAGCGTCGACGGCGTCCTCGGCCGGGCAGAGTTTCTCGGCCGGCAGCAGCAGACTGGCGAGGCGCTCGACCTGATTGATGCGGCCTGGGATCAGCTTCCGCTGGAGCGGGTTCTTCAATCGGGCGTGATCATTGCGCGGAATGAAGGAGGAGCGTCTCCGAGCGAAGCAACCGCGGCCCGGCTCGATGGCTGGTTTACGAAAGCCCGCAGGGTCGACCCCGGATCGGTCACGCTCGCCCTGCTGGAGGCGGAGTTGCGCGATCTCGAAGGGCGGTCCGCCGAGGTAGAGGCGATCTACCGCGACCTGATGGCCCGCGACGACCTGGCCGTCACCCAAAAGGCGATTGTCGCCAACAACCTGGCCTTCCACCTCGCCAAGCCTGACACGATCGACGAGGCAACGTCGCTGATCGAGTCGGCGATCAGCGAACTCGGCCCGCACCCCGACCTGCTCGACACGCGAGGGTTGGTGTTGCTGGTGAGGGGCGAAGCCGAAAAATCTGTCGAAGATCTCGAGGAGGCCGTCCTCGCCCCGACCGCAGCGAAATACCTCCACCTTGCTCAGGCCCAGCTGGCCGGGCAGCAGGTGGCCGCAGCCCGCCGCTCGCTTGAGCAGGCCAAAAAGCTCGGACTTGAGCCGGCACGGCTTTCCCGCTCCGACCGGGCGCGGCTCGAGCAGCTGGAAGCGGCCCTCGCAGCCCCAATCGGGGCCTGAGGGCTCACCAGCCTTGGTCTGCTCGCAGACTGCGGAATCGGTCTGCCGCCGCAGGATGCGGCGACCCCCAAATACCTTGGCTTTGGGGGGCGTCGCTTGAGTGGAAAAAGGCCATGAATGGCTTTTCCCACGGACAGCTAGCCCTGCAGCACCCGCGACCGAGCGAGGGCGTCTTCTGCCTCCGGGATCATGCCTGCCCGCATGCAGGCAACCGAGAGCGCCGTAAAACTAAAGGGGTCGTTGGGAGCGAGTTCGCAGACCCGTTTGGCATGCTGCACCGCTTCCGCATGCCGCTCCAGCCGCGTGCACCAGGCCGACATCGCTGAATAGGCGAGCGTAAAGCCTGGCTCATCTGCAGCCAACGCTTCCAGTGCGGCGACCGCTTCGGCAAGTTTGCCTTCCGACTTGAGCTTCTCGGCTGCCGTGTATCTGTCCTCAGGACAGCCTGCCTCATTTCCCATCTTGTCCATTCCTCCGATTTCCTTGAAGCAACGCGTCCGACCAGCGTACTTTCTGTGCTCCTCAAAATTGACATTGAATCGATCGAAAAGACAAGCCGATATTCCTCCCTATTGATTCGAAGAAGGAGCAGGGCGTTGGCAGCTCCTGCCTCTCTTCACCCAATCCACCATGGAAGGCGGCTGTGCCGTGAGCATCCATCCACTGGCTTGCGTGGACTCCAAAGCCCGCCTCGGAGTGGGCGTGCAGGTTGAGGCATTTGCCCGAATCGAAGGCGACGTCTGCCTCGGCGACTACAGCGTGGTCCGCACGGGCGCCGTGATCAGGTCTGGAGTCCGCGCCGGATGCCACAACGAGTTTTGCGAACACTCCGTGATTGGTGGCGCACCGCAGCATGCAGCCCGCCCGACTGAGACAGGTTCGGTCGAGATTGGCGACCACAACGTCTTCCGTGAGGGCGTGACGATTCACGTCGGGCTGAAGCCTGAGAACACCACCCAGGTTGGCGATCACAACTACATCATGGCCGGCGGCCACCTCGGACACGACGTGGTCCTCGGCAGCAACGTGATCTTTGCCAACGGCTCGATGCTTGGCGGCCACGTGACCATCGAAGACAAGGCCTTCATTTCCGGGGGGGTCGCCGTCCACCAGTTCTGCCGCGTCGGCCGCCTCGCGATGGTGGGCGGGCATGCACGGGTCGTGCAAGACGTGCCCCCCTACATGATGGTCGATGGGATCAGTGGGTGTATCGTGGGGCTCAACACCGTTGGCCTTCGTCGCAGCGGCCACACGACGCCCGAAATCAACGAACTCAAGGCGGCATACCGCATCATCTATCGCCACGGCCTGGCGTGGAAAGACGTGCTCGCGACGCTCCGGAAAGAGTTTCCCGAAGGTCCTGCGTCGTACCTGTCGGCGTTTCTTTCCAAGGGCACGCGGGGCTTTTCCCAGGAACGACGCGGTCCGGCAACGCCCACGATCAAACTGCGGATTCCCGACGAAGAAGAGCCCGTTGTCCTCCGGGCAAAGGCGGGCTGAGCGACGGCTGCACCGCAGCCCGGAAACCGATCGGCTGGACATCAATAGCCGGAAATCGCCAGAGCGCAGAGGCTGCGGCACCAGAAGCGGCGGCCCTGCGGGAGACCCTAGTCTCCGGATTCCAGCCCATAACGCTGCAGCTTGCGACGCAGCACAGACCGGTCGACACCGAGCATTTTGGCTGCAACCGACTTGTTGTTCATGGTCGCAGCGAGCGTTCGCTCGAGATGCAGCCGCTCAACGTCTGCCAGCGTTGGCCAATCCCCTTCCGCCGAGACCGGCGGCAGCAGGTTTTCTCGATCGAGAGAGTATGGCTCTGCGACCGCCGGCCTGGGACTCGGCTCCTCCACGCGAGGCCGCTGCGGCACGCGATACACGCCCGAGAGCAGCGTCGGGCTCACCACCCCTCGCTTGGCAGCAAGCTCCAGCTCGGAGGGAGGCTGCTCAACTTCGACGGACGGCTTCGAAAAATCGACGCCGCTCGTCACACCACCGGACGTGCCCAGTGACGCGAACGCATCTGGCTCGATCTCATCGCCCGACGAGAACATCACCGCACGCTCAATGACGTTTTGGAGCTCCCGCACATTGCCAGGCCAGGCATACTGCTGGAGGAGATCGACCGCCCCGTCTGAGAGCACGCAGTCGGGCATGCCGTGCTGCGCCGAGAGTTCGGAAAGGTAGCGACCAGCGATCAGCGGGATATCTTCCGGCCGATCCTTGAGCGGAATCGTCTCGATCACCACGACGTTGAGACGGTAGAAGAGGTCTTCACGAAACCGCCCCGCATCCACCTCAGCCTGGAGAGAACGGTTTGTCGCCGCTAACACGCGGACGTTGACGGGCACCTCTTCATGGCTACCGACGGGAACGACGGTTCTCTGCTGCAGAACTCGCAGCAGCTTCGACTGGATCTCCGGCTCCATCTCCCCGATTTCGTCGAGGAAAATGGTCCCGCCGTCAGCCGCCCGAAAGCAGCCTAAGGACGAGGAGATTGCCCCGGTGAACGACCCCTTCACATGGCCGAACATATGGCTCGCAAAGAGCGTGCCCGTGGTCACAGCACAGTCGACAGGAATGAATGCCGTCTCGGCTTTCGGGCCATTGGCGTGAATCGCACGCGCAATCAGTTCTTTGCCCGTGCCGCTCGGCCCAAGAATGAGAACATTCGAGGAATGCCGAGCGACCCTCGCAATGTCAGACCGAAGCTGCCTCGACCAGGCAGACACTCCGACAATTCTGTCGAGTGCGACACGTCCTCGGTCGGCTGCCTGCTTGCTGCTCACTGGCCCATTTCCCGCACGCAGTGGACTCGGAGAGCCACGTTTTGCCTCACCCGGCGAGATGTCGTCGACCGCGGCATCGCTTCTTTGAAGGTTTGTCATTGCAACGCCACCGCCATCAGTAGGCATCGGATAACTCCGATGCGACTCGTTAGAATGCATGCCTGTTGGCGAGAAACCTTCAGTAGAAGCCCTGATTCGACATGAAATACTACCTTCTCGTCTTCAAAACAGCAAATCCATCACATTCGTCCCATCGGGTGACAACCCCACTTTCCCCGCTGTTTTCTGGTATCACAAAGAGAAAATGGCCTGCCGGAGGTGCCTTCCCCTCCAAAAATGCCCGTCTGAGGCTCTCTTCCACCGCATTCGAGGCGGCAGCGGTCCATTCATGAGCCAAGATTGGGGGGTGTTTTTCCAGCGTTGGTTCGCCGCAGCGACTCTTCGAGTATTCATGGCCCACTCTTCCAAATCCGCACAGCTGGGACACTCCGCCGCGTCCTTGGCAGTGAGCCGGCTCCCAGGCTCCCTGTCAGTGCTGCGCCGCTGGCGGTCCGCCGCAGGGGCCGCCGTGGCGATCGCGGCCTTGGTGGCGACAGTCTGGTGGACCGTTGACCGCTTCCTGCTCGACCGTCAGCCGATCGTGGTGGGCATCCTGCACTCGCTCAGCGGCCCGATGGCCATCAGCGAAACCTCCATGGTTGACGCGGAGGTGCTGGCACTTGAGGAGCTCAACCAGGCCGGCGGCCTTCTCGGTCGACCGATCCGCTGGGTGATTGCCGACGGCGCTTCAGACTGGCCGACCTTTGCCCGCAAAGCACAGGAACTGATCCACGACCGCAAGGTCGATGTGATTTTTGGATGCTGGACATCTGCGAGCCGGAAAACGGTGCTGCCTGTCGTGGAGGCTGCAGACCATCTCCTCGTCTACCCGATGGCCTACGAGGGGCTCGAGCAGTCACCCAACGTGATCTACGTGGGAGCCGCTCCCAATCAGCAGATCATCCCGGCCGTTCAGTGGGCCTCAACGTCGCTGAATGCCAAACGGTTTCTGCTGGTCGGCTCCGACTACATCTGGCCGCGGTGCGTGAATGCGATTGCTGGCGATCAGATCCGTGGTCTTGGGGCCGAGCTCGTCGGTGAGTTGTACGTGCCGTTTGGGAGCGACCGGGTCGACCCGCTTGTCCAGGAGATCGTGCGAACCCGACCGGATGTCGTGCTCAGCGCCGTGGTCGGCGACTCTGCGGTGGCCTTTTTTCGCCGTCTGCGGCAGGCCGGTATCCGCAGTGAAGATGTGCCGGTGATCAGCTTTTCCATCGCCGAAGATGAGCTCCAGACGATGCCTCGGGGCGACATGGTGGGCGACTACGCCGCCTGGAACTATTTCCAGAGCATCGACAGCCCAACCAACCAAAACTTTGTGCGCAGCTTCAAGGCACGCTACGGCAGCCAGCGGACCACCTCCGCCGTGGCCGCGTCGGCCTACACCGGGGTTCGGCTCTGGGCCCAGGCCGTTGAAGAAGCGGGCACCTCTGACGTGGTTCAGGTTCGCAGCAGCCTCAGGAGCCAGAGCATGCTGGCACCGGAGGGCGTCGTCTCGATCGACCGTCAGACCAACCATGCCTGGCTGCCTGTCCGCATCGGCAAGATCCTCCCGGACGGGCAGTTTGAGATCGTCTGGGATAGCCAGCGGGCGGTGCGGCCTGTCCCGTTTCCGCTCACCCGATCCCGGGCCGACTGGGAGCAGTTTGTCCGCGATCTCTACCAGTCGTGGGGGCGTCGCTGGTCAAAGCCGGTTTCGGCTGCTGAATCACCGGCTTCCTCTGGGAGGCCCGGAGCATGAGTGCTGTCTCTCACGGGCTGCTGCGACGTTCGATCGCCGGTCGGCTGCTGTTCTGGTTTCTGGTGATCGCGCTGGTGCCCTGCGGTCTGCTGACCGCCGTCACCGCCAGGATCGCCTCCGACGCCCTCTCCTCATCGGTTCGCAGCACGCTCGCAATGATCGCCGACGACAAGGCGCTCGCGATGGAGCGGTATGCGGCGGAGCGTCTCCGCGACGGTGCCGCCCTGGCCCGTGGCCCCACGTTTGCCCGGGCGGTACAGCAGCTCTCTGCGATTGGTGTCGAGCCGGCCGCTGCAGCTGGGGCCGGCATTGCGGCCTCAACCAGTCTCAGGGCCGCTGCCACCGAGTTTGAAGAGTTTCTCGAGTATTCCGCCAGCGCCTTCGACTACACGCAGCTGCTGCTCATCGACCGCGACGGACGCGTGCTGTTTTCACTCGACGACACCATGCTCTCCGCAGGCCGCTCACTCCTCTCTGGCCAGCTTGCGTCGTCGGAGCTGGCCGCAGGCTTTGAGCGTTCACGGACCCTCCTGCAGTCCGAGATGACCGGCTTTCAAGCGTATGGCGGCAGCCGACCAGTGGCCTTCGTCACCTGCCCCATCCTGGATCAAGAGCGGGTGATTGGTGTGCTGGCCCTTGGGTTCCTGCCGGATCAGGTGTGGAACATCCTGGCTGACTACGCGGGGCTCGGCTCCACAGGAGAGATTGTCACCGGCGAGCTCCGCGGTGATGCGGTTCTTGTCACGGCTCCCCTGCGTCACGCTGCCGATGCGGCCTTCCGCATGCAGATTCCCCTGGGCGGCAGCGAGGCCTCGGCGGTCCAAGTCT
>ERZ891134.2515-NODE-2515-length-10582-cov-3.793958_pt1 | contig 10582 bp, 7 predicted proteins | sample MGYA00520888_ERZ891134 | MGnify/ENA primary metagenome ERZ891134 (study PRJEB32303, sample SAMEA104408692) | aquatic metagenome | biome: Brackish water; feature: Coastal; material: water | place: Baltic Sea | collected 2014-10-23 | depth 10 m ... | reverse complement strand
CCGGCTCGGGGGCGGCAAAAGTCTCCTCGCCGGGCGAGGATACGCCAAGGCTCGTCGAGCGTTCGCCGACCCCCTTCGCCTTCCCGCTCCCAAGCGGCACTGGCATCAAGAAAAGACACGTAGGGACAACTTGATGGTCACTCTTGAAGATGTCGACATCGCGATCGTGGTGGCCTTGGCGATTGAGGCGCGGCCGATCGGGGAGCGGCTTGCCGAGTCGGTGCGGCTGCGGGCTGGCGACCGGCGGGTGACCGTGGGGCGACTCGGCTCCCGCTCGCTGGCTGTGATCGAAGCGGGCGTTGGGCGAGCAGCTGCTGAGCAGGCGACCCAACTCGTGATCGACGGCCACCGACCACGGCAGGCCATCGTCGCCGCCGGGCTCTGCGGAGCGGTGGCTCCGCTGCTCCCCCGCTCAACGATCATCGTTCCCGACACCATCGGCCGCACCGGCTCGGCTGACACCCGCCCGCTCCCCCCACTCCCGCCGCGGCCCGCCAACCGCGACGCTGCGGTGAATGGCCTCCTCATGACATGCGACACCGTCGTCTCCACGCCCGCCGCCAAGCAAACGCTCCATGCCGCCACCGGCGCGGTGGCCGTCGACATGGAGTCGTGGTGGATCGCCGCCATCGCCTCCCAAGCGAATCTCCCCTGTCACGTGGTCCGCGCGGTGAGCGACACCGCCACCGAATCGATCCCCCCCGACATCGCCGCTCTTGCCGCCCTGTCCAACCCAGCCCGGCAAGCCGGCGCCGCCCTCCGCCTCGCCTGGCGACGCCCTTCAGTGATCGGCGAACTGGCTGAACTCCGCGAACACGCCCATCAAGCCGCCGAAGCCCTGGCAGACTACCTGTCACAGATCATCACATAGCGAACCGCCGCGACGAAACGAACACCATCGGATGAAGCTCCGGGGTGCCGGTACCGTAGAGCCGGCGTTGGCAGCGAGCGCAGGCAGGATGCCGAAAGCGAAGCTGGCATCGAGAGAGCGAAGGGCAGGATGCCCTTCGCGAACGTCCGGCGATGCGGTACCGGCACCCAGGAGCGGGTTTCTTTACGAGTCACTCACCGCCGCCCGCAAGTCAGCCAGCTCGCGGGCGAAGCCACCGGAGAGGATCGGGAAGCGACACCAGGTCTTCGGATCGAGGTTCTCGTCGTCGAGGTGATACGACGGGGCGTAGCGTTCCCGCTTCCACTGATTGCGGCTCCAGAGCGTGAAGAACCGCTCCGTCCACTCTGCCAACTGCCGCGGCTCATGATCCGGAAAGTGCACCTGCATCCGCCGCCAGACTTCCACGGGTAGCTGCTTGTCGCGGATGGCGCACCGCTCGATCGCGTCGAGCACGTCATAGGGCATGAGATCGCCCTCGTCGGTCTGCCCCGAGCCGGCTGGCCGCAGTTCGGCTGTCGGCGGCTGGGCATTCACGGCCGCCAGGGCCGGAATCGGTGCGAGCCCTGCGGGGCCGCTGCGTTCCATCCACACCAGCCAACGCCGCAGAAAGGCCTTGTCGATGCCGGCGATCGGGGCGATTCCCCCGGACGTGTCGCCATCCATGGTGGCGTAGCCGACAGCCGCCTCGGAGCGGTTGCTCGTGGAGAGGAGCAAGGCCCGGCTCACATTGGCGAGCATCCAGATGCCGGGCGAGCGGCCGCGAGCCTGGATGTTTTGCAGGGCGATGTCGTCATGCGACCAGTCGAGAGGGCGGCCGATCGCCGTGGCGACGGCGGCCGTGTAGGCCGCGACCATGGGCTCCACATCAAACTCGTAAAACGTCGCCCCGATGGCCTCGGCCAGCCCCCGGGCGGCGGCCCGGGTCACGGGGCCGGAGTTGGCGGTCGACTGGTAGACGCAGGTCAGGATGCGGCCCACGAGGGTTAACGCGGTGTCGTCATCGGTGGACAGCGTGATCCCGAGCCTGGCGGCCGCCCCGGCCGGGGTGAGCTCCTTGGCTGCCAGATGCACGGCACTGGCCACGAGGCAGGCCACGGCCGACGAGTCGGCTCCGCCGCTGGCCGATACCACGAATCCCCGCGAGCCGCTCTTCCGCAGGGAGTCGAACAGCCCCAGCGATACCGCGCGGGTAAACTCCTCCTCCTTCACATGTGGCCCGTGCTCCCAGGCGTCGCGGGCATCGCCGGTGCGGGCCGCCTGCTCCAGCCCGATAGCCGGGGGCGCAAACGCCACCGCCACGCATTCCCGGGGGTCAGTCTCCAGAAGCGGCTCCAAGGAGAGTTTCGTCTGCGCCAGCCGGACGGCATCGAGATCGACCACCGCGGCCACCACAGCCTGATCGGCCCAGGAAAAGCGCCGGCCGGCCACCTCCATCCGGCCGACCGAGGCGATCAGCACTCCCCCGTCGTAGATGGCCCGCCCCGACTCGTTGCCCAGTAGGTTGGCGTAGACATACGCCGTGCCGAACGCCCGGCTCCCTTCCACCACGAACCGGCGGCGGATTTCATCCTTACCGAAGGCGAAGTGGCTGGCCGATGGATTGAGAATCACGTCGACGCCCCGGGCCGCCAGTTGGGCCCCCGTCCGGTCGGCCGCCCAGGCGTCTTCGCAGATCTCAAAGCCAATCCGCACGCCGCCGCAGTCAAGCCGCAGATCTCCCAACGGAATCTGCCGGCCTTCCGCTGCCAGGGTCGCGCGGCGGCCCCGCGGCCAAGGCCGAAACCAGCGGGGCTCGTAGTGGATTCCCTCCCCGGCGAGGTGCTGCTTGGCCACGATGCCGGCAATCTGACCATCGGCAACCAGGGCCACCGCATCGTAGACGCCGCTTTCGTGCCGCACCGACAGCCCGATTGCCACGATGAGCCCACCGGTCGCCGGCACGATTTCCTCGAGCACCTGCCAGGCCGTCCGCACCACGCCGGGCGACTGGAACATATCGTCGCAGCCGTAGCCCGACAGGCAGAGTTCGGGGAGGCAGAGGATGCCGATTTCCTGTTCCCGGGCCGCGGCGATCGCGGCCAGGATTCGATCGCGGTTGCCGTTCCAATCGAGCGGCGTCTGGTTGAGGGCGATCCCGCCGATGCGAATCAGGTGCATGGGGGCGGTCAGCCCTGCGAGGGCTCTTCCAGGTAGGTGTAGCCGCCGAGCCCCTCCTCGTAGAAGCGGAGAAAGCGGCCAGCTTCGTTGTCACCGATGTGGCCGGCGCGAACAGCCTGCTCGATCGACACCCGCAGCTGCTGCACAAGCTGGTCGGGTTCAAACTCCACGTAGTCGAGCACCTCGCGAACTGTGTCGCCCTTGATGACAGCATCGACGACCACCTCGCCGCGGGCATCGGTGCTGACGTGCACGGCGTTGGTGTCACCAAAGAGGTTGTGCAGATCGCCGAGAATTTCCTGATACGCCCCGATCAGGAAGGCCCCGAGGTAATACGGCTCGTTGCGGCACGCGTGCAGGGGGAGCGTCCGCTTCACGTCACGGCGATCGATGAACTGGTCGATCTTCCCGTCGGAATCGCAGGTCACGTCGCCGAGTACGGCGTTGCGGTCGGGCCGCTCGTCGAGCCGATGAATCGGCATCACCGGGAAGAGCTGCTTGATCGCCCAGCTGTCGGGCATCGATTGAAACAGCGAGAAGTTGCAGAAGTAGGTGTCGGAGAGCGACGCCGTCAGCGATTCAAGCTCCTCGGGTACAAACTCCAACTGCTTCACCAGCCTGACGATCTTCCGGCAGATCGACCAGTAGAGATTCTCGGCAGCCGACCGCTGATCGAGGGGCAGGTAGCCACTGGCGAAGAGGTTCATCGCCATATCGAGCGCCTGCTGGGCATCGTGATAACTCTCGAGCAGGTTGCGGACGTTGATCGACTGATAGGTCTCGAGCAGGTCATGCAACGGCTGCTCGGCGTCGTCCGGGAGTTCGGTGACGACGCCGTTGCCGCTTTGCTCCGACACGCCCAGCACGCCGAAGATCAGCATGCTGTGGTAGGCGACCACGGCCCGCCCGCTTTCCGAGATGATCGTGGGGTGGGCCACCCCCGCCTCGTCACAGGCATTCTGCACGTGATAGACCACGTCGTTGGCATATTCCTGCAGGCTGTAATTCACACTCGACTCAAAGTTGGTCTGCGAGCCGTCGTAGTCGACTCCGAGGCCACCCCCCACATCGAGGTACATGAGGCCGGCTCCCCGCTTCACCAGTTCAGTGTAGACCCGTGAGGCCTCGTTGAGAGCGGCCTTGATATGCCGGATGTTGGTAATCTGGCTCCCTTGGTGGAAGTGGAGCAGTTGCAGGCAATCCTCCATGCCTCGCGATTGGAGCAGTTCAAGGCCCTTCATGAGTTCACTCACGGTCAGGCCAAATTTGCTGCGAAAGCCGCCCGATGATTGCCACCGCCCACTGCCCCGGGTGGCCAGCTTCACCCGCATGCCGATCCGCGGCCGCACCCCGACCCGCGCCGCGCATTCGAGAATCAGGGGAAGCTCCGAAAACCGCTCCACGACGGGAATGATCTGCCGGCCGATTTTCTGGGCGAGCATCGCCATCTCGATGAACTCGGCATCCTTGAAGCCGTTGCAGATGATCGGGGTCTCGTTGTCGGTGAGCGCGATCACCGCCAGCAGTTCAGGCTTGCTCCCCGCCTCGATGCCGAAGTGGTGTTCCTTGCCAAACCGCAGCACCTCCTCCACCACCTGCCGCTGCTGATTGACCTTGATCGGGTAGACGCAGCAGTAGTCGCCTTGAAAACCGCTCTCTTTCATGGCGGTCGCGAAGGCGCCGTGGATCTCTCCAAGGCGATGCTGGAGAATCTCGGCAAACCGCAGCAGGATCGGCAGATCGATGCCGCGTTGCTGGAGCCGATCGACGAGTTGCTTCAGATCGATGCCGGCTGTCGGATTTTTGTCGGGGTGCACCAGCAGCGTGCCCCGCGGGCCGACCGAGAAATAGCCGTTTCCCCAGCGGGCCACCTCATAGAGGTCGGCCGCATCGCCGGTGCTCCAGTTCTCAACATCAAGGTCGACCGCCATCCACTCCGCTCCTCGCGCTTCGCTCGTGGGCCATGCCGTGTCGGCGGCGACCCTGCCCGAGGGGTTCGATCGCCGCCCGTCACTTCTGAAAGAGTGTACCGAGATCCGCCACCCCGACCATCGTGCCGCGGAATGATTCGGTGGCTGCCGCTCGCGGCTCGACTCAGCTGAAGAGTTCCGTGATCACCCGCCCTGAGTTGGCGATCTTCATCGGCCGGCCGTTCTTGGCCGTGAACGTCTTTTCCAACGGGATATCGAGCGAGTGCAGCACACTCGCCATCAGATCCTGCGAGGTGTATGGATCGGTGACGACCTCCTTGCCGTCGGAACTTGTCTCGCCCACGGCGATGCCCCGCTTGAAGCCGGCACCACCAACCACGACGCTCCAGCTTCGGGCCCAGTGATCTCGCCCACCCCCGCCATTGATGTTTGGGGTGCGGCTGAACTCGCCCATCCAGATGATCGCCGTATCGTCGAGTATGCCCCGGTCGGCCAGGTCGCTCACGAGCGCACTCATCGCTTTGTCGAGTTCCGGCAGTTTGCGGTCGGCCAGCGTCGGGAAGATATCGGCGTGGTTGTCCCAGCCACCGAGATCGACCTCCACGAAGGGCACGCCCGCCTCCACGAGCCGTCTCGCGAGGAGGCAACCGCGGCCAAAACCGGTCTTTCCGTATCGCTCCTGCATGGCCTCCGGCTCTTCCATCACCTTGAAGGCCTTCATCTGGTCGCTCGACATGAGCTTGACGGTCTTGTCGACGACCTTGGCATGATCGTCGGCCGCCCCACCCCGCTTCTCGCCGATAAACTTGCTCTCGATCGCCGAGAGCATTTCCAAACGAGCCGCAACGCGGGACGGATCGAGCCCCATATCGAGATTCCGCACCTGACCGTTGGAATTCACCACAAACGGCGCCCAGGTCATCCCGAGGAATCCTGGCCCCACGCTCCCGCCACCCACGGCCACAAACGGAGGGATTTCCAGATTCGGAACCTGGTCGGCAAGTTCGTGCGCCACGACCGACCCGTAGCCGGGATGCTCCACGTTGGGATTGGGAACATAGCCGGTATGCATGTAATACCGGCCCCGCATGTGGTCGGCCTCGCGGGTGCTCATCGACCGCACGATGGCCATATGGTGCATCTGCTGGGCCATCAGCGGCATGTGCTCAGAGATGGCCACGCCGTCGGCTGAGGTCGAGATTTGCTTGAAGGGCCCACCGGTCGCCGCCCCGGGCTTGAGATCCCAGACATCCATCGTGCTCGGACCGCCCCCCATCCAGAGCAGAATCGCGGCCTTGTGCCGCTTCTTCAGGTCGGCGGCGTTGGCCAGGATCGAGTTGGTGAAGGTGGTCGCCGGTCCGGCGAGCGCTGCCGCCCCCGCCACATGGCTGAGAAAGTGCCGACGCGACACATCAAGCGGGGTCAAGAAACGGCTCATGGGAAGTTCCTTTCAAAACGGCGACGACAAACCTGGCCCGCCCGGAGGGACGAGCCGCCCCGTCGGCACCGGTCACGGATGGCCATGCCGACGTAAAACTAGTGATTGATGATGAACTCGTTGGAATTGAGAACGGCCCACCAGATGTCCTGGAGCGCCCCGACGGCATCTCCTTTCCGGGCGATCATGATGGCATTGGCGGTCTTGATTTCGCGAGACACTGGCTTCCGGGCAAGGGCCGCCATGTAGAGGGCATTGATCTTGGCTGAGTTGCTTGTGCCGTCCTTCGCAACCTCATCGAGGAAGCCTCCCTTGTCGACAGACACCGCCTTCTTTGTAAGGTCGCCATTGAACATCATGAGGACCTGCGGGATCGACCCGTTGAAGGTCGTCGAGTCATCTCCTTCATCGGTGCCGAAGGCGATGATGAATTGCGACATCCAGCGATCCTTCATGGTGGCCGCCTCTTCGCCCCCGGCCCGATCGGCCTTGGTGGCGGTGAGGAGCGACTCGTAGAGCTGCTCGGCCTGCATCTGCCGCATATAGAAGCGGGAGAAGAGCGGCGTCTCCCCGAGCGACGGATCATCGATGGCATTCGCCGACGTAAACCGGCTCGACAGGGAGTAGGGCTCGGACAGCACGATCCAGCGAATCAGCTCTTTGAGGTCGAAGCTCTGCTCCCGAAACCGCTGGGCCAAGCCCTCGAGCAATTCCGGATGGGAGGGCGGATTGTGGTCCCCCAGATCGTCCACCGGCTTGGTGAACCCATACCCAAGCAACTGCCCCCACATGCGATTGACGATGGCCAGCGGCAGGAGCGGGCTTTCTCGCATCAGACGGGCCAACTCGGCCCTGCGATTGACACCAAATTGCTGGCCGTTGCCAAACTCTCCCGGCAGAAATCCGCTCCGCGAAATCTCCGTGCCGTCGACAAACACCGGATAGGCCACCTTCATCAGACCGTTCCGCCGCTCATAGAAGATTTCGGCCTCATCGGGATTGCCACCTCGCTCACCGCCGAAGTCTTCATCGACCAATTCGACCGACTGCACGTCTCGTGAACCCTCAAACCGCCTCAGGGCGCGGGCCTGCCGAAAAAAGGCGTTGAACTCCCAAAACTGGTTTTGCTTGTGATTGTTAAAGGGATGATCATGGCACTGCGTGCACTGCACCTGGATGCCCAGAAAGATCTGGGCGGTTTTGGCGGCCGCCTGCACCCCCCCCTCGTCGAGCTTCCCACTCAGGAAATTCGCCGCACCGTCAAAGTCGTCCACGCCATCTGCATTCCGATTGACCCCAGCGGCCGTCACAAGCTCTTCCATGAACCGGTCGTAGGGAATGTTTTTCGAAAATGCCCGCCGCAGGTATTGCCGCATACCGGGCCGATCGACCAGATCATTGTCGACATCGCGACCGATGAGGATGGTGGTCCAGACGTCGGTCCAATGCCGGGCGTATTCGTCGACGTAGTCATCGCTGAGAAGCCGATCGACCAGTTCAGCTCGCTTCGTCGACGACGAATCCTTCTCAAACGCCTGGAGCTCATCGAGACTGGGAATGCGGCCGACCACATCCAGATAGACCCGTCGACACCACTCGCCATCGGTCGCCGGGCGTGAGGGGCGAATGCCCGCGTCTTCCCAGCCGGCCTCAATCTGGGCATTAATAAAGGCGACGTGTGGGATACCGAAGTCTTCTACGCCACGACCACGGCGAGTCGCACGCTCCTCCACCTCCGCCGAGGCAGTCGCCGGCTCATCGGCCTGGAGCAACGGGGCACGTACCAAGGTCGCGGCCGCGATACTCGCCAGACAAAGCCAACTGAGGCGGCGGATCATGATGCCCTCGTCGATTCCCAGAAATCGCACAACTCCCAAAAATAGTATATCGGCAATCGGGGAATCAAACCATGCGAGGGAATCAGCCGCCCCCGGTGGCTGCCATGACCGGAACGGGAGCCGTCGATCCCGCTCCCTGGCCACCGACAAACTCCAGCACCGCCCGCGGTCCGGCATCACCCAGACGGGGCGTCGAGAGCTTGAGAATACGGGTGTAGCCACCCGGCCGATCCGTAAACCGCGGAGCGACCTGCTCAAAAAGCACACGGACGGCCTTTTTGTCGCCAAGCAGCGTAACCACCCTGCGGCGGGCTGCCACGGCCGGAGCCATGGCTTGGGCCCACTTCTGCCACTGGTCGCTGCCCCGCCACTTCTTCCACTCGGCTGAGTCACGATCCGCCTCGGTGCCAAAAGCCTTGGCCTGCGTCTCGGCGGCCAACCCGCGCTTGGCGATCGTCACGCACCGCTCCACGAGCGGCCGCACCTCCTTGGCCTTGGCCAGGGTAGTAATGATTCGACCACGGACCTTCGCCGCGCCGTCGTCCTCTGCATCGACATCCCGCTCGGTGAGGAACAACGCCGATGCCAAATTTCGCAACAGCGCCCGCTGATGCGACGGGCTGCGGCCCAGGGTTCGACCTTTTCGACGATGACGCATATCTGTGCCTCTTCAATAACTCGGTTAGCCGACCGCCGACACCTGGCTGCCAGCGGCAACCATGATTTCAGGACTCTGCCGGGGAGGGCGCGTGCATGCCCAAGTGGAGCCCCACATCGGAGAGCTTTTCTTCAATTTCCTGCAGGGTCGTCTCCCCAAAGTTCCGCACCTCGAGCAGCTCTTCGCGGCTCCGAGAGACCAAATCCCGCATCGTCTCAATGCCCGATTCATGCAGGCAGTTGTTCGCACGGAGCGAGAGCCGCAAGTCGGAGATGAGCATTCCCAACCGGCTCTCGAGCGGAGCCTCCACGGAGAACAGATCGCCAGCAGCCGGCAGACTGACGGCCGGCCCCGGCTGCGAGTAGGCGACGAAGGGGTTGAGGTGTTTACGAAGAATCTTGGCGGCCTCGACGAGGGCCATTTCCGGTGTCACCGTGCCGTCGGTCCAAATCTCCATGGTCAGCTTGTCATAGTTGGTCTTTTGACCAACCCGGGTCTCTTCGACCTCGTAGCGAACCCGCGTGACCGGGCTAAACACGGCATCAACGGGGATGATGCCGATCTCTTGGGCCTCGGGCGTGTGCTCGCTGGCCGGCACGTAGCCCCGCCCGTTCTCAATCACCATCTCCAACTCGAAGGGCACGTCGTCGGTGAGTGTGGCCAATACAAGATCCTTGTTGACCACCTCGACAGCCTCATCGGTCTGAATGTCGGCGGCGGTCACCGGGCCCTTGGTGCTTTTTTCGACGCGAATCACGCGGGTCGAATCACTGTGATTCTTGACCACGAGGCTCTTCACCGCGAGCACGATGTCGGTGACGTCTTCGAGCACACCCTTGATCGTGGTGAATTCGTGCAAGGCGCCGCCCACCTTGATCTGCGTGACGGCACTTCCCTCGAGGCTCGAGAGCAACACCCGGCGGAGACTGTTGCCGACCGTGGTACCAAACCCACGCTCGAAGGGCTCCGCGGTGAATTTGCCGTAGGTCGAAGACAGCGTCTTGAGATCGGGCGTCACCGCCCCGGGCAGTTCGAGACCACGCCAGCGAATGTGCATGAGAAACTCCTAGGAAGCCGATTGATGTGGAGGACAGGAATGCGGATCGGGGTTACTTAGAACACAGTTCGATGATCAGGTTGGCCTGCACCGGCAACGACACGTCGTCGGCCACCGGGAGACGGTTGACCCGCCCTTCTGGAATACCCCCATCGACCCGAGAAAGGAAATCGGGCACCTCGCGACGAGCATCCGCCAGGGCGGCGTGAGCCAACTGCAGACTCTTGGCCCGATTCTTCACTCGCAGCGTGTCGCCGGCGCGAACCAAGTAACTTGGCACGTCGAGACGACGACCGTTCACCGTCAGATGCCCGTGCATCACCAACTGCCGAGCCGCCGACCGCGATGGCGCGAAGCCCAGTCGATGCACGACGTTGTCGAGGCGTCGCTCCAAGAGCGACATCAGCGATTCACCGGTGTTGCCCTTCCCGCGTTCGGCCCGCGCGAAGTAGGTGCGAAACTGCCGCTCCAAAACACCGTAGTAATGCTTGACCTTCTGCTTCTCGCGAAGCCGGAGGCCATAGTCCGTTGCCTTGGGCCGCCGCCGCTGCACGACGCCCGGAGGGGTTGGCCGTCGCTCGAAGGCGCACTTCGGGGCATCGCAACGACTG
>ERZ891134.2513-NODE-2513-length-10589-cov-6.607651_pt1 | contig 10589 bp, 6 predicted proteins | sample MGYA00520888_ERZ891134 | MGnify/ENA primary metagenome ERZ891134 (study PRJEB32303, sample SAMEA104408692) | aquatic metagenome | biome: Brackish water; feature: Coastal; material: water | place: Baltic Sea | collected 2014-10-23 | depth 10 m ... | reverse complement strand
CCAGGTAGACGTTGCATCCGATCCGCCACCCCGCCTGGTGGTTCATCTCGATCACACCGGGAAAGATGGGTCGTCGTTCGAGCATCAGAACTTGGTTTCCATCGGCACCAGGTCGGGCCGTACTGGTGTTTGAGACGCGATCCTCTGGGCCCTCTGCCGTCGGGCCCTGTACGCTAGTGGGGCACGCGTTCCCGGAGCAGACGCCTGCCAGGTTGTGGCCTGTCCTGCGACAGGACGCACCACCACACGGCCGCAGCAGCGAGGCTCCCAGGGAAGGCTTTTGAGTGTAAGCCGTTCGCCAGAGAGCGGCAAACGAGGTCCGCGCACGCGGGTTCCTGCGATGGATCAGACGCCTTCCACCTACGCCGCCTGGGCTGAGCGCGTGGCAGCGCTGTGTGCTGCCGTGGAGGCTCTCGATGCGGCCGCGACCGGAATCGGCGCTGATTCGTCAGAGGATGCCGCCTGGCGGGGCCAGCTCTTTGAAAAGCTCAGGCCGCAGGTGGCTGGCGAACCAGTGCTCGTCGCAGCCGTCTGTGGAGGAACCAACACCGGCAAGAGCCTGATCGCCAATGCGTTGGCGGGCATGCCGCTTTCGCGGTCGATCCTGGAGGCCGCCCGCACCCGGCATCCCGTGGCAAGCGTTCCCCAGGCTCGTGCGTCGCAGGTCGACATGGCGGCCTTGTTTCCGGGGTTCTCGGTGCGGCCCTGGATGAGTGACGACGATGCCCTCACGGATGCGGAGGAGCATCTCCTGTTTGTGCGGCCGGAAACGACAGGCCACCAGCCCGGCTGGCTGGCCCTGCTCGACACCCCCGACATTGACGGCACGCTCCGCGACAACTGGGCTCGGGCAGAACTCGTCCGCAATGCCGCCGACCTGCTCGTCGCCGTGCTCACGCAGCAGAAATACAACGACGCGGCTGTCCGTGAGTTTTTTCAGGAGGCGGCTCGAGCGGGAAAGAAGGTGATCGTCGTCTTCAACATGCTCGAGTGGCCGGAACAGCGGCCACGGCTCGCGGGCTGGCTGGCTGGGTTTGCTGCCGGCACGGGCGTGCGGGCCGAGGCGGTGTTTGTGATTCCCTGGGATCGCCAGGCTGCCGAGCAGGGGGAGCCACGCTTCTACGATGTCAGCGAGGAACTCGGCTGTGGCGACGCCATCGGGCGGGCTGATGCACAGCCCGGTGGTTTGACGGGGCGTGCGGTTGTCGAGCGACTGGCGGCCAGCAACTATCTCGAGGTCAAGTGGGAGGCGATGCGAGGAGCCCTCCAGGTGGTCGTTGATGCCGACCATGGAGTGCCGGCCTGGCTCGATCGGCTCGTGCAGATGGCGGAAGCCTGGCGAGCGGCGTGTGGCCTGCTCGCTCGCCGCGTGACCGTGAGCATCATGCTGCCGCCGGTGCCGCGGGAGCTGGTCTGGAATGAGGTCTGGGCGTGGCTCGAGCCCAAGCGCTCGGGCTTTGACCTGACGGTCAGCCGCGTCTACCGCGTTGCCGGCCGGGGCCTAGGCTGGGCCGGACGACGGCTGGGGATCCTACCCGATCAGGCGCAGCGTCAGGCCGATCATGCCGCCGAAGAACTCTCCGCACTCAAGGCAGCCCTGGGCGACTTTCTCGACCGGCTGACGACCGCCGCCCGGGAGCATCCCCAGCTGGAGGCAGCGCTCAAGCCCGTGCTCACCGATGGTGACCGCCAGGCCTGGTTTGACGAACTGGCAAGGCGGCATGCGGCGATGCCGCTGATCTCGCGGGACTACACGACGTTTGTCCGAGAGGAGCTCGATCGCTTTGAGCGAGACAATCCAGGCACGGTGCGGCTGATTCTCACGGCGCTCAATGTGGGGGCCGTGGCGAGGCCGGCGGTGACCGTGGGCCTCGGGCTTGCGGGCGCTGCGGTCGTGCCGCCGGCAGCTGCGGCGGCAGGCGGCCTCTCGGTGTTTGTCCACAACCTTGGCGACCTCGTGGTGGCCGCCGCGGCGTCGCTGGCAGGTGAAACCGCTCTGGAAGCGACCGCAGCGGGAATCAAGCCGCTGCTCGAGCGGCTCTTCGCCGGCTGGGCGGCTGAGCGGGGAGATCTGCTGGCCACCATGATCCACGAGGTGGTGATGGGAGACACGCTTGAGCAGCTTGAGTCGCGGGCCGACATGGGCCGTCGGCTGGAGATTGAGGAGGCGCGTCGGCTCGTTGCCCAGCTGACCGCCGACCTTGCTCGAGGGGAGCCCGCATGAGCGAGCCGCAGCACACCGCCGAGGAGACGCGGGCTGGCGAGTCTGACGAGTTCGCCCGTTGTGTGCGTGCTCTGGCGGTGTGGGTTGAGTCGCTTCCTGCCTGGCCGCCCGCCGCGTCGATCGCGGAGCTGTGGCAGGAGGTGGGCCCGCGGCTGACCGCATCGCTCGATGAGCTGGGGCGGCCCCTGGTGGTGGGAGTCTTGGGGGGAACCGGCACCGGCAAGAGCACGCTGGTCAACGCGCTCGCCGGTCGCGATGTGACGGAGGCCAGCGACGTGGCCAGGCCGACGACGGTGCGGCCCGTCGTGGTGGCTGCTGCGGATGCCGACCTCAGCTGGTTTCCGGCTAAGGCGATCGGCGCCACGGTGGTGCCGACGGATGCCGCTGCCGTTGCGGAGATCGTGTTGGTCGACTGCCCCGATCCAGACACCCAGGGCGACACGCTGCCTGCTGACGGGCGGCCCCCTCAGGTCGCGTCGGGCGATCTGGGAAACCGCGACAGGCTTGAGCAGATCCTCCCCCTGTGCGATGTGCTGATGGTGGTCTCGACGGCACAGAAGTATCGCTCCTTTCGCGTGGCCCGTGAGCTGGCGGCCTTTGCACCAGGGCGGCCGCTGCTGTTTGTGCAGACGCATGCGTCGCGGGATCCCGACATCCGCGACGACTGGAAGCAGGATCTCGAGCGGCAGGGATTTGTCGTGCCGATGATCTATCGCGTGGACGGCCTTGAGGCCTTTCGCCACGTCCAGCGGGGAGAGCCGGTGGATCCGGCCTTTGCAGAACTCCAGACGGCGATCGCCGGCGAACTGGCCTGCCGTGACGCGGATCGACTTCGCCGCAACGGCGGGCTCGAGCTCGCCGGCTGGTTTCTCGACCGAGGCCATGAGCGGCTGGCGCCGATCCGCGGGCCGCTCGACGAACTTCTGCGTGGCGTCAGCCGCGAGACACAACGGCTGGAAGCCCTGCTGGTTGATGGGATTGCCCGGCAGCTGCGGCAGGCTCGGCTCGGCTGGCGACAGCTGGCCGGACGTGAGCTCGAGCAGCAGTGGCAGGGCGGCGCTTTCGGCTGGTTCCTGCAGCTGGTTCGTCAGGTTGCCGGCTGGCTGCCCAAAAGCCGCCGACAGCTCTCGGGCTTGGTCGGCCGCACGCTGGCAGGGCAGGTGCCGAGTTTGACGGTGTCTGATGGGCCTGCTGCGGCTGCCGCCGACGACCCGCTTGAGGAAGCCCTGGGCCTTGATGATGCGGAGGTGGAGCAGTCGCGGAGCGTGCTGGCTGGGCTTGCTCGGCGGGCTGCGATGGAAGCACCGGCGATCCAGGCAGCGAGGCCTCAGCAGCCCTCTGAGGATGCCGCCGTGGCGATGGCGCTCGAGCGAGCCCAGCGGTGGCTGACGACCGGCATCCGAAAGGCGGCCGCGGGCTGCCGCACTCGGCTGGAGACAACCTGGCTGCGGGTTGGCCTTGAGCTGCTGTTTGATGCCGTGCTGGTGGCTGTGCTCGCGCGGGCGGCCTGGGACTTTTTTCACGGCCGGCTCTGGCTCGGAGAATCCCGAGGAGGGCTCATCACTGAAGCCGTGGTCTGGCTTGTGCTCTGGGGGCTTGCGCTGCGGCAGGCGGCCATCGCCTGGGCGGCTCGTGGAGTCGAGCGAGAGATCGGCCAGCTGGCCGCATCCCTGCGGGAAGCCGATCTCATACAGCCGTTCCTCGCCGACTTCGCCGCATCGGCCCGGTCGGCAGATGCGGTTCTGCACGACCATCAGCGGCAGCAGGAAGCGTGGCGAAGCCTTTCGGCCACAGCGTCATCGTCACGAAACCTTGCCCGTCTCACGAGCGGTGGAGACACGTCTGTCGGACCACCCTCGTGACCGCCGTCCCTCCTCGCTCAGGAGGCGGGCGACGTCTCCGCATCGGTCTGACCACCAAGGATCTCGTCCACCTTGTTGCGGGCGGCTCGCGAGCCATCCACCATGCCATGGACGAGCGGGTTGTTTTGGGGCACCGCCAGGGCGACGAGCGCCAGCGGGAAGACCACGCCGTACGACACCGTGTAGCAGGTCGTGTAGACCAGGCGGTTGGCAAACAGCCCCACCGAAGGCAGCGCTTTCTGTGCTGCGGACGTGGCGGCTGACGCCCCCTCGCTGACGCTCGAGGCTGCAGACTGCATGGCGTCGGCAACAGCGGAGAGTGGATCCGAAGAAGCGGGAGCAGCCGTTGCTGCTGTTGCTGCTTCAGGAGCGGTTTCAGGCATGGTTTCGTCGGTCATGGCGGTGGAATCCTTTGGTAAACCAGAGAAGACAGGCGGGACAGCGAGGTGTTCCCTCGACTCTAGTACCACCTCGAGTGGGTTGCAAATAAATCGACTACGGAATTCGGGCTGAGTCTGCGGGGATCAGGTTGCCGGCTCGGCAGCGAGGCCGTCGATGTTTTCTTGGTACGAACTCTGCATGCCGGAGAGAAAGTGGCGGGCATCCCCGACGGCCCGGTCGGTGCCGTGTCGACAGCCGAGGCTGACCGGCGAACGCCTGCGGCCGACAAGTTTCTGCACAAACGCACCGGGGAAGGTGACGGTAAAGCCGACGATCGCACCGCTCGTGTAGAGCAGCTGTCCCAGCGCCAGGCCAAACTCTCCAAGGCTGCTGGCTCGGTGCACCTCAGGGGCCGGCGGAATCTCGGCGACAAGGCCGCCGTGGCGAAGCCACCGTTCCTGGAAAACGCGACGGGCCGTCTCGTCGACTGAGTGCATGAACTTGCTGTCGAAGAGAAAGCCAACCGCTGGGCCGACCATCGGCACCAGGTCGAGCGCCTCCTCGGCGATCAGATTGCGGCTGGTGCGTGCGATCAGGTCTGCTTCGCCTTCGAGGGACGATTCTCGCGAGGCGGCTGCCTCGAACAGCTCGCGGAGCACCTGCTGCCGCTCGGGAGGCTGCTGCACCATGGCAATCTCAAGGATGTCAATCACGACCAGCCGGTCCACCGGTCGTGTCAACGGATAGCCGTAGCAGTGGCCGATTCGCATGATCGATCGCAGGGCGGCAATCAGCTGCTGCGGGATGTGAAACAGCGGCCCCCCCAGGCTGGCAGCCGTCGACTCGACGACCGCAAACCGTTCGGCGCGGGCCGTAAACTGCATGGCGAGTCGGTCACATTTTTCCAGCGACGCGTTTTTCAGGTCGAGGATGTCGCCCACCTCCGCGGCCTGCATCACCTCCTCTTGGGAATCAGCCTTTTCGGCAACCGCTTCCATTGAGGTCACCAGCTTGGTGACCACCTTCTTGGGGATGAAGTGGCCGACCAGCCAGGTCAACGGCGAGGTGGCGACGTCGACGATTTCGGAGATGCGGCTGGGAGCCGTGCTTTTCCACTCAGCAATCTGGCGGACCTGCAGGGCTTCGTAGTCGCTCAAAGGGCGACCGTTGGCCGCGGATTCCGGTGTGCTCGTCTCCATGATTCGTCTCTGCTCCTCGCGTGGCGGGATGTTTGTCGATCTCTGTGGTTCAGTCTGTTTCCGCGGCGGAGGCTATTCAAGTTTGTCTGTCGGGCTCATCGAAAGTTCGCACGACGCGTCAGCGTTTCCCCTGGGTGGGGTAGCGATGCTCCATGTCATCGAGGTAGCGGATCAGCTGCTCGACGCCATGCTCATGCGTCTTGGGAAACCGCTTGCGGACCCACGAGTTGACCGCTCGAAAGCCCTTCGGCCAGAGCATCAGGCCGCCAGCGAGCAGGGCAGGGGTTCCCACGATGCCGGGCAGGGCCACCCCCATCACGCCGATCGACACCATCAGCCAGCCGACATCGCGGGGCATCGCCAGGAGCCGCTCGTTGAGTTCGTCGAAATCCTTCTTCTGCAGCTTCGGCGTGCCTTCCTGCGGCGGGCCGGGGTTGGCCGCCGGCGGGGCTGAAGGAGCGGGCACGGGGGCGTGCTCGATGGTGTCAGGCATGGGCGGAGTTCTCCGTGCGGTGGGGCGGCTCGAGGGGCAATCGCCTCGTCGGCCCCGGGTTGAGTGTCGTCGCAGGCAATGGCTGTGTGAGCATTGTGTGGTCGAGTCTGGTCGGCATGCGGTGGCGGAGCCAGAACGATCGCCGGGTGGCATGGAGCGACCTCGTTGAGATCGTGTAGCTGCCGAACGTGCCGAGGTTGCTCACGATCGCTACCACGAGGCTCGTGAAGCCAAACAAAAACGCCCCTGCGACGCAGGCCATGTTGGGCAGCAGCGAAATCTTCCGCGATCTCGCGAGCCGCTCGTTGCGCTGTCTGGCTGCGATCACGAGGTCTGCCAACGAGGAGAGTTCGCCCGCCAACGCAACGACACCGGCGGGCGACGCCATCACCTCGACCGACTCGCCACCAAGCTCAATCGCCACCGACGCGGCGGTGGCTGCTGTGGGGATCGAGCCGCAGGCTGCAGCCAGCACCACCTTCTCGCCGGCCGCTTGTCGACGACGGATCACGGCGGTGATGGCGGCGTCGCTGACGGCGGTCTCCCAGGTTTCGGCATGCAAGGCGGCAGTCCGTTCGGCTGCCTCGGCTCCCCCATCGCCCGTCAGCAGCACCACCCGCATCGGCTGGCGGCTCACCTGGTCGCAGGCGTGGGCCAGCTGGTCGATGGCATCACTTGCCCGCAGCCGCGGGCCGGCGAAGAAGGTCAGGCGAAGGTGAGGCTGCTGGTCAACTTCCAGAACGAGGTCCGCAGGGACAGCCGAGGAGGCTGGCTGTTCACGAAGGGTGAGGGTGCGGCCATGGACACGGGCTGTGATTGCCAGGCCGCCATCGTCACCAAATCGCTCGGGGAGCATGGTCAGCAGCGAGAGGCCCCGCTCGCGTGCGGCGTCGGCCGCCGCGTCGGCCCGATCGTCGGCGAGGTGGCGAGCGAGACTTGCTGCCCAGCGGATCGCCTCGGTGGTCGACGGGCCGGCCACGCCATCGACCGACTCGTCGATCAGCGGAATCAATCGACATTCAAGCCGCTTCTGCCAGAGCGAGGGGTGGTCGACCAGCAGCAGCGTGTCGGCTGTCGCGAGCCTGTCGAGATGGCCAGCAGTCTTGAGTACGCAGCCCCGCTCGATGGCGGTGGAGACCGCGTCGAGATCGGCAAGCGACACCGACACGGCTTCGGCATTGGCGTAGTCGGGCCGCATCACGGCAATGGCGGCGCTGATGTCGGCAGTCAGCAGTCCGAAGGCCGCCGTGGCCAGCGTGGGGCCGGCGAAGCCCTCGGCATACTTCTCGGCTCGGGCGGTGGGGGCCTGCCGCCCGGGCAGCAGCTGCGTGGCCTGACCGATCGCCCGGGCAACCCCGGCGATGCGGCTTTCGTGGGCGTCGCGGTCCGCCTGGATGGTGATGCCTCCTTCCAAGACAAGCGTGCCGGCAAACACCCGATCCCCTGCCGCGAGCATGATCACACCGGCACGGCCGGTGGGGAAGCGGGCATCGACAATGGCCGATCCTTCCACCACATGCCCGTCGAGCGGCACCATCTGCTCACCATGAACCTGGACGAAGCTGCCACGGTGCGAGGCCTGAACCGGCTCCACATGCACATGGCCCTCGGCGTCGACCAGCGCCGAGCACTCAGGCAGCGGAGCGGCATCCTCCAGCAGCAGCCGACGCTCGCTCTCCACATCGCGGCGATGCCGTCGCTTCCAGAAGTCGTAAGACCAGGCCATGATCCCCGAGGCCATGAACTGGCCCGTGGCGAGCGTGCCGATCAGGATCGCGGTCATCACGGTGGGCATGCCGACATGCCGTCGCATGGTGTCGCCTGCGGCCCGCGAGAGGGTGCCGGCGTTCTTGCCCACCAGGACGAGCGACGTCAGCGGTGCGAGCCCTGGCAGCACGAAGTCGGTGGCAGCGGCGAGGCCGAGCGTGCAGGTCGAGGCGAGCATTTTTCCCGGAGACGAGACCGCAGGCATCGCCGCACGGGTGTCGACCATGTGCTGCAGGATGGAGATCAGCGGACCGGCTTCAAGCACCTCTGAGTCGTGGTGCACGGTGACCTCGCTCCTCCATCGTCCGATCCTTGCCTGGCGAACTCCAGGCATGGCAATCAGCACCCGTTCCACACTTCTGGTGAACGCCCGGTCGCGGCGAAGCTCAGGATGCCGCAGCCGCATGCGGCCCGGGGAATCCAGGGTGATCTGCCAGGTTGAGAGCTGGCCTGCGTAGCGGGAAATGCTCACCACGCCTCGCCGCAGACAGTCTCTCGGGAGGCTCTCCGGGGCCAGGCTTGCCCGGTCGCCGCGGATACCTGCAGACAGCTCCGCCAGCGTGGCCTGCAGGCTGCGTCCAGTGATGTCAGGGTCAGCAAGCCTGAGCACCGCCTCGCCGATGGCGGTGTTGAGATCGACGCCCTCCACGTCGCGGCATGCCAGCACGCGACAGAGGAGCCTCGTCCGATAGCCGTGGTCAACCGGAGAGAGGAGAGGGGAACGCAGGCGGATCCGTCGACGGGCAGTGTCGATCCGGAGCGAGAGGCCGCTGGTGGCGGACGGCGGGGCTGGTCGTGTCATGCTGGGCCTGCTCAGTCTCGGGGGATGGTGTCGTGACGCATGGTGAGGTTTGCGAGTCGGGGGCGAAGCCTCGTCGGTGCGGCCACACCGTGTGCCGCCGCGGGATGACCGTCGCCGAGATGTGCCTCATGGGCACGGACGGTGGCCGAGCCTTCGGCGATTCGCAGCATCGGACGCGGGGGCGTTGGTGTTCGGGCTCCGCGGGCCTGCTCGAGAGCCATCGCCTTCCGCATCGGGACTAGGCCATTGGCCAGCGCCGCGAGCGCCGAAAGGTTGTTGAGGACCACGCTGGCCATCACGCCCCAGCCGAGCGCAAACACGCCGGCCACGCAGACGGCGTTGGGCACCACCAGCATTTGCCAGCTACGCCGCACGTTGCGGTCGAGGTCGCAGGCGATGTCGCGCAGCTCACAGAGGCGACTGAGGCCCTCATCGAGAAACAGAATGTCTGCGGTGTCGGTGGCGATGCTCGCGGCGCCCCGCAACGAGATCGAGACATCAGCCTTCCTCAGGGCGATCGCATCGTTGATGCCGTCACCGATGAAACAGACCGTTTTGCCCTCGTTCTGCAGTTGGGCAATGGCAGCGGCTTTTTGTTCGGGCAGCACCTCGGCGAAGTGCATGTCGATGCCGAGCTGCTCGGCGAGCCGTCGCGTGGGGGCGTCGTGGTCGCCAGACAGAATTGCCAGGTGCGTGATGCCACGGGCTCGGAGGCCGGCCACGACCGACTCCACTTCCGGGCGGACAGCGGCCTCGAGTTCGATCAGGCCGGCAAGCTCCCGATCGATCGCCACCATCACGACGCTGTTGCCCGCCGCATGGATTCGGGCAAGCCGTGCACCGACACCTGCGTCGATGGCGATCCCTTCCGATTCCAGGAAGCGGCGGCTCCCCACGTGCACACTCCGCTCGTCGGCAGAGACGGTGATCCCCAGCCCCACGCGAAACTCGGTAGCGGCCGTTGCCGGCAGGTCGAGCCGGCGGGCCTCGGCTGCCTGGCGAATGGCCAGGGCGATCGGGTGGTGAAACTTCTGCTCAGCGGCCGCGGCATATCTCAGCACGTCGTCAGGATGCCAGCTGCCACAGCTCTGAATCTGGCCCACGTTGGGCCGCTCGCTGGTGAGTGTGCCGGTCTTGTCAAACACGACGGTGTCGATCTGGCCGAAGCGTTCGAGCGCCTGGCCGTCTTTGACGAGAATGCCTTTGCTCGCGCACAGCGCGATCGAACTGAGCATCGCCGTGGGGGCGGCCAGACGGATGCCCGTGCCCAGGTCGGCATTGACGATGGCCACGGCCGCGGTCGGCCCGATCGTGGCGTAGCCAACGGCGCCCAGGGCAATCATCGGGGCTGCGGCCTTGTCTGCCAGCCGTTCGCCGGCGGCCTGACGGGAGAGGCGGTGGCCTGCCGTGTTGTGCAGGATCGTGCGGATGCGGGCAGCAGCCGTTTCGGCACCGCGGGCTTCGACTGCCACGAAGAGCTTGCCGCCGACAACCACCGTCGAAGCGAAGACGCGATCACCGGCACCCTTCTCGGCAGGCACCGCCTCGCCGGTGAGCGTCTGCTGGTCGACCGTTGCCAGGCCTTCAGCCACGATCCCGTCGACCGGGATCACTTCGCCGGTGTGCACGACGATCACATCACCCTGCTCAAGCCGCTCGAGTGGCACGCGAATCTCCACGCCCTGCCTGACGAGCCACACCGACTGGGGCTGTTTGCCGGCGACCGAACGCAGCATCGCCTTCGAGCGGTCTTCCGTCCGCTTCACCAGCGTGCGGCCAACGGCGAGGCACCAGCAGAGGACCGCTCCAGGGACCAGCTGCAGGGTGGCGATGCAGCCGGCGACAACCAGGGTGTCGAGGG
>ERZ891134.2512-NODE-2512-length-10592-cov-6.109329_pt1 | contig 10592 bp, 6 predicted proteins | sample MGYA00520888_ERZ891134 | MGnify/ENA primary metagenome ERZ891134 (study PRJEB32303, sample SAMEA104408692) | aquatic metagenome | biome: Brackish water; feature: Coastal; material: water | place: Baltic Sea | collected 2014-10-23 | depth 10 m ... | reverse complement strand
CCTGCGACGAGACTTTTGCCGCCTGCCGAGCTTGGACCATCCGCGGGCGGTCTTCCGCCTTTGCTCGGTCTGCGGCCGGGCGAGGGGGTGCCGGCTTCAGAGCGTTTTGAGGTATTCGAGGACGGCCCGTTTTTCCGCTTCGCTGAGCGTGTCGGGGAAGTCGTGGCCAGCGGCAGACTTGCCGGGCTTGCTGGTGTCGAAGTGTCGGCGGCGTTCGGCCGGTGGCATCCGCGTGGCAGGCATCGCGTCGAAATGGGCCACCTCGAGGCCAACCAGGGTCTGGTCGTAGCCGGTCGGCGTTCGCTTCCAGACTGCAGGCCGCTCGGCCGGATGCAGGAGATGCCAGAGGGTGGGGACGGAGCCGTTGTGGAGGTAGGGCGCTGTGGCCCAGATGCCGTCGAGCGGCGGGGCGACGTAGCCTTCGGGCTCGGTCAGGCCGCCGTCGTCTCCGTAGTGTCCAAACCAGCTCTCGTTGAGGTCACGGCGATTGCTGGCGGCAAGCGCGTCGAGCCGCACACGGTCGGTGCCGATCTCGTCGATGGGAATGATTCGCTCCGGGTAAGTGTCTCCCGAGGCGGCGTAGCTGCCGTGGCACTCGCTGCAGCTCTGCTCAAACACCACCCTCCCCTGCTCGGCCAACGACGCGTCGATCGCCCAGGGCCAGGCCGGAGGCTCGAGCGAATCGATCCATGTTTCGATGCTGCGGAAGTCGTCTTCCCACTCGCGAAACTTCTCCGGCCCGTTTTCCTTGACCAGCAGAAACTGCATCAGCATGCGGTGGCCGGCGGGGGCAAATCCGTCGGCGTAGAGCCGCTGTTTTTTCTTCACGTGCCACCAGGCCGGCGCATCCATGTCGTGGTGGGGCATGTCGAGCAGGGGTGGCTTGGAGAGGATCGTCAGATCGCGGTCGCGGTGGTGCATCAGCGCCATGCCAAACACCACGGCATTGGTGGTGCCGGCGGTCGTGCCCAACGGCAAGAGCAGCGACCCGACGTCCATGTGGCCGAGCGGCTTCCGCTGGCGAATTTTGACCAGCCGGACATCTTCCGTGAGCGTCTCCAGGGCGTAGTTTGAGTTGGGCACGCCAGGAATCGCGCGACCGGCGACCTGCCCCTGGTGGCATGCCAGACAGCTCATGGTCCAGGATCCGTCTGCCCCGACGACATACTGCAGCGACCGGGAAGGATCGTCGGGAGCGGGCGTGAGCCCATACCGCTCCATCGCCATCAGTCGCCGCTCGGCGGGCGTCGCCTCAGCGGCCCGGCTCCGCAGGGGCTCCTCCCACACCTCCGGAAGGGCATCAAAGACTTCCTGGTCGAAATCCGCGGGGAGATAGGCCTTCGTGCGGAGAAACCGATATCCCTCCGCAGGCTCGGCAGAGGCTCGCTCGCTCTCAGCCGTAGCCGCCGCCGCGTTGCTGCCGCTCAAGCCTCCGGCCGTCGGTGGCAGCCAGGCTGCAACCGCGACACACAGCCAGGTCGCCCGTGCGACCAACCGATGTCGGCATCTTCGGCATTCCACTCCAGCAGCCCTCGTGTTTCGTCGTACGATGAAAGGCAAACAGGAGCGTTGCCACCGGTGGACTCGCTCCGCTTGGGAGTCTAGCGCTGCAGCCTGGACTCGACAACGAAACCCGGCTGCCCCAGCGCGTTGCTGGTGGTGGCAAAACATCCTCCACCGGGTAGAACCTGCGGCCATGAACTCAGCCAACCCGATCCTGATTCCCGAACTCCGCAGCATGATCACCGAGGGTGACGTGCAGGGGCTGCGTGAAGTCGCGGAAGAGCTCCATCCGGCAACGGTGGCGGAGTTCTCGGAGGGGCTTGAGCCTGCGGAAATCTGGGCGTTGCTCGACACCGTGCCTGTTGACCGCCAGGCCGAGATTTTTCCGTACTACCCGATGCCCGAGCAGGTGGCTCTGCTGGAAACGGCCGATCGGCCGAAAGCGGGGCAGCTGCTGGAGTCGATGGCCTCGGACAACCGCGACGACGTGCTCCGTGAGATCGACGAGGAGCTCGTCGAGGCGATCCTGCCCTTTGTCGCCAAGGCCGAGCGGCAGAGCATTCGGATGCTCCTCTCCTGCCCGGAAGACTCCGCAGGCTCGCTGATGACCACCGAGTATGCCTCGCTGCCGGCGGGGATCACGGCGGGGGAGGCGATTGCTCGGCTGCGGGCCCAGGCGCCCGACAGTGAGTCGATCTACTACATCTACGTGCTCGATGCCGATCGCCATCTCGTCGGCTTTGTGTCGCTGCGGGATCTGATCCTGGCGAGGCCAACGGCCCTCGTGCGGGACCTGATGGAATCCGAGCCGATTCGCGTGCGGCTCGATGAGTCACGCGAGCAGGTGGTGCAGAAGCTCGCCCGCTTCGACTTCCTGGCGATTCCGGTGGTCGACGACGACAACCGGCTCGTGGGCATCGTGACCCACGACGACGTGCTCGATGCGATTCGCGAAGATGCCACCGACGACGCCCACATGATCGCCGCCATCGCGCCGCTGGGGGAGGGATATCTCGAGGCCGCGGTCACGTCGATGACCTGGAAGCGGGGCGTCTGGCTGACGATTCTCTTTGCCACGGGGGCGATCACCGCCATGCTCCTGGCGCGGGCGCCCATCCAGCACGCCTGGCTGATCGCCTTCATTCCGCTGGTGGTGGCCAGCGGCGGCAACTCGGGCAATCAGTCGGCAACCCTCGTGATCACGGCTCTCTCCACGGGCGACTGCACGCTTTCGGACTGGCCGCGGATCCTCCGCCGCGAGGTGGTGCTCGGCCTGCTGCTTGGCGGCCTGCTGGCGGTGCCCGGCTACGTGCTCGCGGTCTTCTACGCGCCGAGCCTGGTGGATGCCCTGGTGATTCCTGTCACCATCCTCGGGGTGGTGATGATGGGCACCATGGTCGGTTCGGTCTTGCCGCTGGCGTTTCGCTCGATCGGCCTCGATCCCGCCTTGATGAGCAATCCGTTCGTGTCGGCGATCGTGGATGTTGTTGGCATCCTGATCTACATGGGGATCGGCATGCTGCTGCTGCAGTAGCACGCCGCTGCGAAACGGCTCAGGGCTGCTCGAAGCCGGCCGGGAGCGTTTCGCCTCGCTTGGCTGCCGCTGCCCGCGTGGTAATCGCCAGCGACGCCTCCGCTCCTTCGCCGCGAATCACGTAGACCAGTTTTCCATCGGGATTGGCCTTGGCGAGGATCGTTCGCAGGATGGCATCGACCGACTGGGCCTGCTGTTCGAGGCCAAACGACTGATTCTTGGTGATCCCTTCGAGCTGCAGATCGCCGCCGAGAATCTCCATCGGAATGTCGCTCTCAGCGGAGAGCATCTCGATCGATTTTTCCAGCGTGTCTTTCGCGAAAACCAGGCTCACCTTCTGTGCGAGCTTGGCCTCGATCGACTGCGGTTTCTGCGGTGCCGCAGCGACCGTGACAACGGCGGCGGCCCCCGGTTCCTGCGCCAGTGCCAGTTCGCTGGCGAGCGCGAGGTTGTGGGCGGCCTCCCGTGGGAGGTGTGCGTTGAGCACCGCCAGGCCGTCTTCGACACCCCACCGCAGCTCCGCCGCGACCACGCGGAGCATCCCAGGCAGCCGGCCGATCAGTCGGCCGCCGTAGCCGCCGGCTGCAAGATCCAGGCATCGCTGCTCGACATCATCAGGCAGCTGGCCAACTCGGCTCGCCATCTCGTCCACGAGGCGACGCGGAGGCTCGGCCGTGACCGGCACGGCGTCGACCTCGACATAGCATGTCTCGCCCAGGAAGAGCGAGGCTGCAGCGGCCGTTGTTCGCTCCCCGAGGAGTGCGGCGATCGCGGCTGCCGGGGCGGTGAGCTGCTTCGGAAGAAACAGCACCGCATCGTTCCGCAGGAAGCTCGGCGAGCCGATCAGGGTCAGCTGGCGGCTGCCGTCGAGAGCCTCGAGCAGCCGCTCGACGTCGGGAGCCAGCAGCGGCACGCCGTCGGCGGCCATGCTTTCCTCGATCGCCACCCGTGGCCCCATCACCAACACGCGGCCTTCCCCAGACGTCGGCCGCCAGCTGCTCACTCCGGGGGCATCGTAGATCGTTTCCCCATCCACTTCGCGGGAGGTGCCGGTCGACCAGGCGGCACCTGACGCCTCGTCAAAGACGTCGTCGGAGATCAGGACGATGCCCACGACCGGCTCGCCCGCGGCGGTCGTGGCCCAGCCGATTCGCAGCTCCACCAGCTCGCTCGGGGGCACACCGCTGAGCCGCTCGACCTCGTTGAGCAAAGCGTCCACCCGCGGGCCGAGGGCCTGGACGAACCGCCGGCCTTCGGCGTCTGCGAAGAGGTCGGCTGGCCTCGCCAGCAGCATCAGCTGGCTGCCCTGCGGCAGGAACTCGACCGCAGGCGGGCCGCCGGTGGTCGGGGAGGCCCACGGCAGCGAGCCGTCATCGACAAGCTGTTGCCGTCGTCCTGCGGGCGGCTCGTCTCCGCCGTCACCCACCTGAGGGTCGCGATCGCCCCCCGGGCCGGTGTCTCGGTCGGGATCCTCGACTGCAGCCTGATCGTCGCTGCCGGGCTGCACCGCCAGCCAGATCCCTGCGGCACCGCCGACGGCCACCGCCACCGCAAGCAACGCCATGGCAATCGTCTGCCATTGCCGCGAACGGGCAGCCGCTGTGCGGCGACGGCGGCGGGTGGCCGTGGTTGCTGCTACGGTGTCGGTCTTCATGACCAGCGACGGCACGGCCGGTTCTTCGCTGGCCACCGGAGCCGTGGCGGGCGGCTCAAGAGGAAACTCAGGCAGGCCGAAGCAGGCCGCCACGGCTGCTGCCGCTTCTACCGCCGAGGCGTATCGCTGGAGCGGATCAGCGGCCGTCATGTAGTCGATGGCGGTCGCGACTTCGGCCGGAACGCTCCCGCGAGGGAGAGCTGGCAGGCCGGCCTGCTGCGCGCGGGCGAGCGTGCCGCTGACGGTGCCGTCCCAGTTGGGCAGGCGGCCGGTCAGCAGGGCCGCGAGCACGCAGCCGAGCGAGTAGACATCGCTCGTGGCGGTGGCGGTGGCTCCGGGCGTGGCCAGTTCGGGCGCGGCAAAGCAGATCCGCTGCCCCAGCGGCTCGAGCCGACGGGGATCCTCCAGAGGCAGCCGTGGCGGATGGACGTGTGGCTCGCCCGCCAGCGGGAACTGCAGCAGCCGAACCGGCGGCCCATCGCGTTCCCCGCCGCTCGGCTCGGCTTCGGTGATCGTGTGCAGCGAGACGGCCCCATGCACGACTCCCAGGCGGTGCAACTCGGCCAACGCACGGGCAACCGCAAACACAATCCGGCCGGTCTCGGCCAGCGGCCGAGCGCCGGTTTCCGCAAACCGCTCACTCAGCGGAGCACCGGCAATCGTTTCGCAGACAACCAGCCGCCGACGGCCTGCCTGCTCAAGTGCCCAGGTCTTCGACATGACGGGATCGCTGACCTGCGTTGCAAGCTGTGTCGCCCGCACGATCGACTCCCAGGTTGCGGGGTCGTCGCAGGCGTCGGTTTCAAGGACGACGAGGGCAACGTCGCGGCCGGTTGGCTGGTGGCGTGCTGAAAACAGCCGGCCACGGTAAGGCGTTTTTTGCTGATCGAGGAGCCGGTAGTCGCCCAGGAAGAAGGGGCCATCGCGGCCTCGCAGCAGCTGCCGAGCCTGCCAGGCGGTCAGCAGGCCGCGGGAGCCGAGCCAGGTGGCAGCCGCCACCGCATCGGGCTCGCGGTCTGCAAAACTGCTGCGGGCCGCGGCCAGATCCTCGGTGGAGAGCAGCCGGCTCGCCACGAGCAGCCGCCAGAAGTCATCGGGTGAAACAGCTTCCGCCATGCGAACCTTTCTGACTCCTACTGTAGCCGGCAATCGCTGTTTCCGGCGAACCATTCCGGTTGTGGCCGCGCCGCCTTCACCGATACGCTGCCTCAGCGGTCACCCTCCACAACGGGCATCGCCGTCAGCCGAAGACACACCGGAAACCATCGATGCGGAGCATAGAAGCCACCACGCTCTACTTCGAGCACGCTGCCGACGAACTCGACCTCTCCACGAGCATGCGGAGGCTGCTGCTGACCGCCAAACGCGAGGTGCAGGTGCAGATACCGGTGGAGCTCGACAGCGGCGAGATTGCCAGCTTCATCGGCTACCGGGTGCAGCACAACGATGCTCGCGGGCCGATGAAGGGAGGGCTGCGGTATCATCCTCAGGTCGATCTCGACGAGGTGCGGGCGCTCGCTTCGCTGATGACCTGGAAGACGGCTGTCGTCGACATTCCCTACGGCGGCGCCAAGGGGGGCGTCTCCATTGACCCGCGGGCCCACAGCGGCCGCGAGCTTGAGCGGATCACCCGCCGCTTCGTGGATGTGATGCACGATTTGGTCGGCCCCGATCGCGACATTCCCGCTCCCGACATGGGAACCAGCGCCACGGAGATGGCCTGGTATATGAGCCAATACAGCCACTACCACGGCTTTGCTCCGGCGTGTGTGACCGGCAAGCCCGTCGAGTATCACGGGATTGCCGGCCGCGAAGAGGCCACCGGCCGTGGGGTGGGGATTCTCACGCTCAAACTGCTCAGTCGGCTTGGCCTGCGGGTGCCAGGAACGACCATCGCTTTGCAGGGGTTTGGCAACGTCGGCTCGCACGCAGCGATGTTTCTGAAGAATGCCGAGTGTCGCGTGGTCGCGATCAGCGATGCCTCAGGAGCCCTCTTCCGCACCGACGGCATCGATGTGATGGAACTCGCTCGCTACGCGCACGACAACGACGGCCGCGTGGCCGGCTTTCCCGGTGCCGATGCGATCACCAACAACGAACTGCTGTCGCTCGACGTGGATGTGCTAATTCCCGCGGCCCTCGGAGGCGTGCTGACGGCCGCCAACGTCGATGCAGTGCGAGCTCGGGCGATCATCGAAGGAGCCAACGCCCCGGTGGAACCCGCCGCCGATGCCGTCCTCGCTGAGCGTGGCATCCCCGTGCTCCCCGACATCCTTGCCAATGCCGGCGGCGTTACCGCCAGCTGGTTTGAATGGGTGCAAAACCGGCAGCACTACCGCTGGGGCATCGACCGCGTCCGGCAGGAACTCGATCGGATTCTCGGCGAAGCCTTTGAGCAAGCCTGGCAGCTCGCCCAGTCGCGGCAGGTGCCGCTGCGGACGGCTGCCTACATGCTCGGCGTGGGCCGGGTCGCCCGGGCCACGGTGCTCGGCGGCATGGAGTGACTCGGCTCACTCACCGCGGTACCACTCGCCACGCAGCCAGTCGGCGAGCAGTCCGATCTGCGTGGCCGACAAGGCGGGCACGCCTCCCTCCTCGGCGACGCCGAAGCTCGGCATGCGGTCGTTGGTTTCCGGGTAGAACCGCTCGTGATTCGGGTCGGTGATGATGCCGATGAGCCACTCACGTCCAGCCCAGCCGGCCAGGTCGGGGGCGTAGCCGTTTTCGGTTTCGTTGTCGCCAGCATGATGGCAGCTGCCGCACCGCTCCTCGTCAGCCATCAGCGCCCTGCCCTGCTCCACGATCGCCGGATCGAGCGGCTCGTCGTCCACCACGGCCGCTTCAGCAGCCAGGGCCACAGCGACCGCCTCGATCTGCTCCTCGCTCCAGCTGTCGCGATCGGTCATGTCGTTGGTGACATACGAGACCATGTCGCCTTCGGCGTGGGCGGTGTTGCCGAAGTAGGCCGGCCCAGCCACCAATTCCGGATCGAGCAGACCGCGAGCCCAGGCAGCTGAGCCGAAGCGAGAGAGGTTTGCCGCCGACGACGCTGCCATCAGCTCCGCGGCCTCAGGGGCGGCAGGATCGACGTGGGCATGGCAGCTGCTGCAGTGCTGGGCGAAGAGAATCGGGCCCTGTGAGAGTGGATCGGTGCGGATCAGCTCGAGCGCACCGCCTGGCGGAATCCGCTCCGGGCGGCCGGCAAGCTCGACCGCGCGGTGGGCCTCCGCCTCTGCCTGTTTGACGGCGGCAAAGAAGGCTTCGGAGCGGCGGATCTCCTCAAGCTCGTGGGCCTTCGCCTGGAACTCGGCGATCCTCGCCTCGTCGTTGCCGAGGGTCGCCGCAATCTTCTCCGGGTCGTTGCCCGTCTCTTCGATCAGCTGCTCGACGTCGGCGTAGGCCTCCCGGTCGGCCCAGGCGGCGGCGTAATCCTCACGAAGGGCCATGGCCGTCAGCAGGCCGGCTCCCACGAGGATCGCCACGGTGAAGAGCACGTTGAAGCGGTGGCCAAGCTTCCAGCGGCCGACCAGCGGCATCAGAAACATCATGCCGAGCAGCACGCCGGGCACCACGATTGCTCCGAGAAACTCGCCGTCGGCCCCCCAGCCTTCGAAGACCTTGAGGAACTGAAACAGAAACAGGAAGTACCATTCCGGGCGGGCGGCGGCGTAGGGCTGCGACGGATCGGCGGGGGCTCCCAGCTCAGCGCCGAGCTCGCCTGGCACAATCGGCCGGCCTTCAACCATCGCCCGCACCGCTGGCAGCAGGATCACGCCCAGCACAACCGCCAGCACCGCCAGCATGGCGACCACGTCTTTGAGCACCTGATCTGGCCAGAACATGCAGTCGGGCTTGGTGATCGGCTGCTTTGCGCAGAGGCCATGCTTGCGGAAGAGGGTCAGGTGCACCACAAGGAAAGCGATCAGCGTGCCGGGGAGAAAGCCGGCGTGGAGTGCGAAGAAACGGGTTAGGGTGTGGTGGCCGTAGTCAGGCCCGCCCACAACCAGCTGCTGCAGCGATGGCCCGATCAAGGGCACCAGGCCCGCGAGATTGGTCGCGACGCGGGTGGCCCAGTAGCCCTTCTGGTCCCACGGCAGGAGGTATCCGGTCAGGGCCATGCCCAGCACCAGCTTCATCAGGATCAGCCCGAGCCAGAAGTTGACCTCGCGGGGGGCTCGGTAGGCACCATCGATCACCACCTGCATGAGATGCAGCGCTAAGAGCACGACCATCGCCTGGGCCATCACATGATGGATGCCGCGGACAAGCCAGCCGCCAGCCATCTCGTGCTGGATGAAGTAGACGCTCTCCCAGGCGGTCTGGGCGCTGGCGGAGTAGCTCGACCAGAGCACGAGCCCGGTGATCATCTGCGTAACGAAGGCAAAGACCAGCGTGCTGCCCCAGACATACCGCCAGCGAGCTCCGCCAGGCACGCGTTCGTAGAGTGCCTCATGCACCACAGCACGATAGCCGGTGCGGTCGTCGAAAAAGTCGGCCAGCTTCGCCAGCGGGCCGCGGCGTGTGCGGGGAGCGGGGGCATCACTCATGGCCGGGCCACCTTTTCAGCTATTCCGGAGTAGTAGTTTTCCCACTTCACGGCCACCCGACCGTCGCGGACCTCACACTCAAGGGCGTCCATCGTCCGCGGGCTGGGGCTCGGCGAGACAATGCCACCGTCGAGGGTGAAGGCGCTGTTGTGGCACGGGCAGCGGAAGCAGCGGTCACGCTTGTCGAGTTCGATGAAGCAGCCTGCATGCGGGCAGGTTGCTGAGAAGGCCTCGATCGTGTCCGAGCCTTGTTCACGCCGCAGGTAGACCGCCCCGATCGGCTCGGCCTCAAAGCCCGTCCACGCATCGGTGCGGTCGGCGATCACCGGAAACTGACGGGGAAGGCCATCGTCGGGCACACTCTCGACCTTGGTGATTGGCAGGAAGCTTGCCGCTGACGACTTGCGACGGAGCGGGTCGAGCGTCATCCACACCCCGGCCGCCACGGGGGTGAGCGTGGCCAGGCCGCCGCCGACCATCGCCATCAGTTTGGCGAGAAACGACCGGCGTGCGTCTGCCGGTGGGGGCACGGGAGCTGGATCATCCATAGCATCCTCACTGGGGCGCGGGTTTCTCGAAATCGCAGTGTTTGGCGTGCGGTGGCTACGACGACGCCCCGGCGGATGCCGCGTAGCGGCTCCAGGCTTCGTCGACGGCTCCCTTGACTGCCGCAAAGGCCGCATCGAAGGGCCCCTGCAGCGTGGCGCCAGCAGCCGCCTTGTGGCCGCCTCCGCCAAAGGTGCCAGCGAGGCTGCTGCAGTCGATGTCACAACGGCTGCGGAAACTTGCCTTGACCGTGCCGTCGGCCTGCTCAATGGCGATCGCCGCGAGCTGCGTCCCTTTGACGGTGAGGGTCTGGTTGACGAGGTCTTCGGTATCGCTGCGGATCGCGCCAGTCGCTTTGAAGTCGTCTTGCGTGACGGAGCTGACGATCACCTTGCCGTCGTGGCTGGCGGTCGCGCCGGCGAGCGTGCGACCCACGAGATGGAGCCGGGCGAGCGTTTCCTGCTCAAAGAGATCCTTGTAGATCTGGGTGGGGCTGGCGCCGCCATCGACCAGCCGTGCGGCCACGCGGAAGGTCTCGGCAGTCGCGTTGGGGAAGCGAAACCAGCCGGTGTCGGTGGCCAGGCCGGCAAACAAGGGCGTGGTGATTTCCGGCGTCAAGGGCACCCGCAGCCGCATCAGGATCTCCGACACGATGCGGGTGGTCGCTTCGGCGGCGGTGTCTTTAAACCAGCGGTCGGAGATGTCGTCTTCGCTGACATGATGATCGATCACCAGCACCCGGTCGCGCATGCCGGCGGCGACCTCGGCCATCGCTCCGAGCTGGGCGACAGCACTGGTGTCGAGCACG
>ERZ891134.2508-NODE-2508-length-10597-cov-28.146746_pt1 | contig 10597 bp, 24 predicted proteins | sample MGYA00520888_ERZ891134 | MGnify/ENA primary metagenome ERZ891134 (study PRJEB32303, sample SAMEA104408692) | aquatic metagenome | biome: Brackish water; feature: Coastal; material: water | place: Baltic Sea | collected 2014-10-23 | depth 10 m ... | reverse complement strand
GCCAGACAGAAATGGTGTAGCCCGTCCTGACCATAGACAATACTATAAAACAATGTCGGCGGCCAAAGCAGGACTGACTAGGATTGCAAAGGCAGAAGGTTTGTTAGAAACGGATGACAATCATGCGTTCTTTCGTTATGCAATCGCAGAAACAGAATACTTCCACAAGAGCATTGAAGCAAGTCGCAAGGCAAAGAACATGATGAGTGGCGAATGGTTTGTAGAGCCAATTAACACCCCAGGTTATATGAGTCCTGCACGTGAATCTTATTGGAGTATGTAATGCCAAAGTTTAAGCAATCTTATATGAAGCCGACATTCAAATATGATACGAGCATATTCGAAGGCTTGACATGGAAAGAACCCAACTCTAAAGGTACTGACACCTATGACATCACATTAGAGGCCAAAGGCTTCACTTGTGATTGTCCAGGCTTTACTTTTAGGGGTAGGTGTAAGCATACTCTAATCGTTAACAACAGGGTCAAGAGAGCTATTGATAGCGAAGTCCCTGAATACTATACTGTCTAGGAGGACATATGAAATGATAGAAGGATTTATTTTATTAGCCTATATATTAGGCACAGGCTTTGGCTGGTGGGTTGGCAGAAGTTCGGGCATGAAACAAGGCATTGCCCAAACTGTTGATAATCTTATTGAACAAGGCTTTCTTAAATGGAAAGGTTCAAAATCGAATCCAGAAGTATTGAAATGGAATGAGGAATAATAACATGGACCAGGTAGGCCCACGCCCAGAGAATTTTGCTCAGAGTCAGATTGAATGGAACGGTGATCCGGAAGAAAAGATCTGGATTGGTGATCGGTGGTGCACCAAAGAATATTATGCAAAAAGACGTGCCGATCGTTTTCGGAATGTCAATAAGGATCCTCGCAGTTTTGTTCGCAATAAATTTTCTAAGCAGAAGTCTAAGGCAAGGTTAGTTCGCAATATTGAATGGGCTCTTGACATTGACACCGTGACAGATGCTATCCTTGAGCAGGATCGTTGTGCTATTTCAAATCGACCTTTTGTTTATCAAACTGGACACATTGATTCGCCTTCAATTGATCGAATCAACAGTGAACAAGGTTATACTCCGGACAATGTAATGTTCGTTGGATCTCATGTGAATATCATGAAGGGTGCTTTGGAATTAGAAACCTTTATTGAACTCTGTAGTGATATTGGTGACAATCGAGACAACATTTCTTTGAGTTCTTCTTTTAAAGAAATTGTAAAAACCCAGCAAAATCGTTTCATGAAATTGTTTGATTTTGGAGAATAAGAGGTTGACTTTCATATCCTTTGACCATATACTGTAAAGACAATAAGGCAATTAAACAGAGAGGCAAAAAATATGACAAACTTGGTAACAAAGGCAAGCGAAATTATCTATCAAATGGATGGTCCACAACTTCAAGAGATTATTGAGGCTGTTCAACTCAAGCGACAGTATCTAGCCAAGCAGGCTATTAAGAACTTTATCAAAGGCGATATGGTTCAGTTCACATCACGTAGAACAGGTGGCAAAGTAAATGCAACCGTTGAGAAGGTGAACAAAAAATACGTTATCGTTTCAACCCACATCGGTGGAGAGAAATGGCGTGTACCTGCAACCATGCTAACCAAATTAAGTGACATCAAGGCATCAGCATAATGGGACCGTATTCAGAGGCAAAACAAATGGAAAGAGCAGAGGCTATTCAGCGTCTGCTTGAAACCAATCCTGACTTGGATCCTCTATATAAAGAAATGTGGATGAAGCATCTAAATAATCTTGCTCTGAATGAAACCACATATAATTATAGAGTGAAGCACGTCTATTCGTTGCTAAAACCTAAAAACAGGAATTGGTTAACTTATGGAGGCGAATAATGATTAAGGCAATATTATATTTAGGTATCGGTGCGTCAATGGCATATCTATATTTGAATGGAGGACATGAAGGTATCTTAGATATGTTCAGAAGTTGGGTCCATTCATTTGCTGATTGGCTTGCTGGCATTACTGAAAAAGAACTAACCATTAGTGACATAAAGGATTTGACAAAATGATTGATATTAGAAATGTTGAAGTAGGTAAAACTTATGCCTGCAAGTTTAAGGTAGAACATATGTTAGATACCTATGGTCGTATCCCAGGTCTAAGTGATACTCCACTTCAAGGCCTAGGTTGGTACGAAGGGTTCGGAGTTCTAATGCAAAGAGATTCCGAAAAAGAATTGGTTAAGGTGCTCGACGAAAAGAGTAAGAAAGAATTCGTTGTTCCCTTTTCGCAGATATGGGACGTTGACGTAGCAGAATACGTAGAGGAATAAAATGAAAGACACACCTATCATCACAGCCGCGAAAATGTTGGCAGGTGAAGCCCACAAAGGACAGACTAGAAAATATTCTGGCTTGCCCTATATCATTCACCCTATTGAGGTTGCTACCATTGTTGAAGAAGCAGGTGGCACAGACGATATGATTGCGGCCGCTTTATTGCATGACGTAATAGAGGACACAGATTTTACCTATGAGGACATTGCAGAAAAGGTTAGTCCTAAGGTTGCAGATTTAGTCCAAGGCATGACAGAAGCATCTAAGCCTGAAGATGGAAACAGAAAAGCCAGAAAAGCAATAGATAGAGATTTCTTGGCTGAACAGGCTCCTGAAGTTCAAACTATCAAATATGCCGACGTCATTTCCAACACCAAGGACATTAGAGTCTATGATCCAAAGTTCGCAGAAGTATATGTGGCAGAGATTAAAGAATTGTTAGAGATAATTGATAAAGGTGACCCTGCATTGTATCAGAAAGCCAAAGACATTGTCTACGCCACTTAGAGATGACCTTATGGTCCAACGATATGTTGAAGAGGAGTTTGTTGGCCTGTAGTTCAGTGGTAGAACCAACCGCTCATAACGGTTTTGTCGTCGGTTCGAATCCGGCCGGGCCAACCATTCTCTTTCCTCCAAAAGAGGTTGACTTTTATATCTATTGATCGTATACTGTATAGACAATAAAGAAACAACGGAGGGCAATATGTCAACAGAAATAAAATCACACGCGAATGGCGTTTCATTAACTAGATTCTTCGGCGGTAAAGAACGAGGATCTTGTGTTCAAGTGACCCACAAGCGATTTGACCCAACTGAAAACAGAGGACCTGCAGGCAAGTTCTTTGATTCAGTTCAATTGACTAGGGCACAGGCGGCGGCATTGGCGGCTGACTTGTTGGATTTTGCACAGGGCAGAGAACAAGAAGATGTTTGAAAAAGGTGATTGGGTCAAACTGAAAGCGAAGACCCGGCACGGAAAGAACAGGATTAATCAGCACGGCAATCATTGGCTTGTGACCCATGTTGATAAGTTCCAAGGTCAGCCTGCGGTAATGTTAAGGAGCATGAAGCAGACAGATAGAGGACAGTTTGATGGTCGTTGGGTTCACATCAACGACGATAACAATTTTGAAATGGAGAAAGCATAATGGCTTATTATACCTACACCAAAGATCCAATTGGTTGTTTCGTTGAAAAGGATACCGGCAATCATTTTGAATACAGTCTTAATGACGATGATCCTTTATACTTTTTTATGGACTACCCGCACAAGGTATGGGTAGGCGGCGGCGGCGTCTGCGGTATGACTGGATGGCGATATGCCAATGTCCGTAAGACTGTGGCTGTGATCGTCGTAGACGAGGACGAGAAAGGACTACCTGTGGTAGAGAAGTGGTATTTGAAATCCAATAAGGAGTATGCAAATGTCTGAAATCACGTCTACAATTGAATTGTTGCCTGAAGATAGACCGTGGGAGTATGACTGTGACGGTATTAAAACACATAAAGGCGATTATACAAAATTGTGGACTGACGAAGACGAAGCCAATTGGCTTAAAGAAAATCGGAACCTTAAAAAGAACACGGATTATGTCTAAGAATAATGGACGCAGGCCACAGGCATCTAAGATCTGGGAATCAAAGCCTAGAAACTATATTGCCAAGGCTCTCCGACATGATAACGAATTTCGACCTAAGGTTATTAAAGACCAAAGAAAAAAGAAACCTAAGTATCCAATAAAGGTTGACTTCTCAGAAGAATGATCGTATAATGTATATAATAATTAGGCAATAACAAAAGGGCAAAAAAATGAATCAAAAATATATCCAAATTGGAACTAAGGTTAACAGTAACCACGGAGTGGCAAAGGTTACAGGAATCGAGCTATGCAAGAATGGCGAGAAGTACGGTATTGATATGCCGAAGATTTTCTTAGAAGATAAAGACAGATGCACATTTGATCTAGACAACGGTCATTGGGCATATGGTTATCAAGTTCAACCAATATAGTTGACATCTTCAACTGAAGGTGCTATATTAAATTATAAACTAAACGAAGGGTAGATAAAATGGGAACTAGAAGTTCAATCGCAATCAAAACTGAAGACGGAATCAAAGCAATTTATTGTCACTGGGATGGTTATGTAGATCATAACGGTAAGATTCTAAAAGAATTCTATAATACTACAGACAAGGTTAATGAGCTGATTGCTCTAGGTGACCTTTCAAGTCTACGTCAAGAGCCAGGCGAAGCACATGACTTCGACAGAGGTGATGACAGTCTAGGACTTACAGACAATTGGTGTATGGCCTACGGTAGAGACCGTGGCGAAACAGGCACAGAGGCTCAGACATTCAAAACTATCTCTGAGTGGGTAGAGGCTGAAGCAGAAAGATGGTGTGAATACTTTTATCTGTTTGATGGTCAAGACTGGATCGTATCAAACGGCAAGAAGGACTCATCAGGTTGCTTCGAGTTTGATTTCTTAGAGGTAGCAATCCTAAAAGAAATTGTAAGTTAATTTCCAAAAGGGGTTGACTTCTATGCAGAAAGATCATATACTGTATAGACAATAAAGAATTAGAAGGTGGTTGTAAATGGTTAATACTAGTTTTCGTTGCATTAAACCAGAGTCCGATCAGTTGCGAACCAAGGCTCGGCCACTTTCTACCTTAAACAATTTAACCGGAGGGCATTCCATGGAAGACACTTTTATTCAAGAACGTGAGCATTACGATAACCTAAAAGCAGAACTAGGTTATGAAACTGTATTTGATGCGGTTGAAGGCATCAAACCTTTAGACTACAAATATTTCACAGACGACAAGCCATTGATGATCACCTACAAGGTGATCAAGGAGATGGGTCCTACCTTAGACGATACTGAATGGGTGACATTCACAGCCGTTGCAAAGGATGGCACATTAGGCGAGCTATGGAAGGCTGGCGAGTCATTATTCCAACAGGCCAAACTGGCTGTAGGTGACTGGCACATTTTTATTGAAGGCTTCGACGAAGCTGATGATGGGTCACTAGAACTGGTCACAGGTTCTTAATGAGGCTTATCTTAATATTGGCACTGGCATTCTCTTTGAGTGCCTGTGGCTCCCATACAATCAAACAAATCAACAAGGTTAGAATGATCGGTACCCTTTCGAAAGCAGGGGTCACTGAAGAAGCAACCAATTGCATCAAAGACATCTTTGACCCTAACAATAGAGGAAGTGGGTGCTGATTGGACAAGAGTTATCGGCCTTATCCTACCTGTGTAGGTTTATCTTACATAGGAAGTGGTTGGGCTAAAGGATCTAGAACAGAATGTTGGAACGATATGAAAAGTCGACCCTGGCCTTTGTACCTTAGATTTCTACCCCCGAGCTGGGTTTCATTTGATAGGAATGGTGCTAGGCTCTTCATATTTCATAAAGAAAGGATCAAGCAATGGCGAGAGAAGAAACGACAACAGAAGAACAGAAATTAATCAACACCTGGCTAAAGAAGAATAAGCCTACTATCTGTCCTCCAATGGAGAGGACCAACCCAGACGATGTAAAGGCTATTTGGAAACGAGGACGTGGTAGGAAGAAAGCCGCCCCAAAGAAAAAAGATTAAGAGACGTGTCGTTGATAGCGACTAGTAGGGGATGGCAGACCCTACGATAAGAAGGGGAATAACACCCCCAAAACTCAGGCCACTTTTTATTCCAAAAGAGGTTGACTTCTGCTATTAATGATCGTATAATGTATATAATAATTAGGCATAACAGAGAGGCACAAATAAATGGCATACGTTTCACAAGAAGACAAAAAGGCATTAGCACCACAGATCAAGAAGGTGCTTTCCAAATACGGTATGAAAGGTTCTATTTCAATCCGTCATCATTCAACATTGGTAGTGACACTTCAAAGCGGAGCAATTGACTTCGGCGAATACACTCATGGGGATGGATATATTCAAGTAAATGTTTATCACATCGAACGTCATTACAAGGGCAAGGCACAGAAGTTCCTAACAGAACTGTTGGCCGCTATGAAAGGCCCAGGTTGGTTTGACAAGAGTGATGCGATGACTGATTACTTCCACATCAAGCATTATTGCGATATCAATGTAGGCAAGTGGAACAAGCCCTACTTCCTACAGAACACCGTTAAGAAGGCGTCTAAGAAGCCCACAAAGGTGTCTAAGACAGCATCATTCAACGGATGGACACCTAAAGTAATCCAAGGTTCTAAAAGTATTAAGGTACCAGAGAGCTTTACTATATCAGACAAAGATACTGCTGAGGATCTAGCTCGAATGAATGACAAAGAACTAGACAAGGTAGTTGATAGGTTGGTTGATAGCTATCCAACCCTAGCAGAATTGCTTATGAGTCGAATTGGTTATGCAATGTTAGACAAAGAAGGTCATTAATAATGATATTGGCTATTTTAGGGGTTATGTCTTGTTTGGCCTTTCCCCTAATAATGCTCTTAATTTGGAACAAGGAGGATCCTAAATGAAATTCGCAGATATAAAATTTAACGAAACAATGACACCCCCAGGGGTCCAAGCCTTGATTAAGTTCAAAGACTATGAACTCAGCATCGTTCAGAATAATGTGAGCTATGGTGGCAAGATGGATCTATATGAGATTGGTGTATTCAAAGACGGCAACCTTGTAGAACTGCCTGGGATTACTGAGCCCGGAGATAGTGTCAAAGGTTTCTTAACTGAAGAAGGTGTAGAGGCTATCATCAAAAAAATGCACCTAGTATCAGGGTCAGATCCGGAGGCTGTTTGAAAGGCATTCTCCTAGTCCTGCTATTCTCAGGTCAATTAGAATATAAAAGTTTCGAATATCAACCTAGAGATTGGGATGGTGACAAAGGCATTACCAATGAGGAAATTGTTCTTTCTTGTAGTGAAAGAGCAGAAGAACTCTATGAAGAAATAGCAAATCATTCATGGGACGATCCTAGAGGACAGGGTTGGTATCTAAAGGATGGTTCGGGTACCCTACAGGGTCACGTATGTTAACCAAACTGGTTGACTTTCTCATAGAAAGATCATATACTGTATAGATAATAAACAATAACAATGAGGGCAAAAATGACAATTTCAAAAGAACAAATCAAAAAAGCATTCGTATCCAAGGTCAAGGATATATCAGAAGAAGGCTATAACAATCAAGACTGGTATCAGCAAGACGATCAAAGGATCAGATACATCTTAGCAACTATCGAATTAGATCCAGGCGTAGGGGCTCATTCATACAATGATGGTAAAGAGGTGCAACTGGAACTTGGGCAAGAGTCAAACAGATTCTATAATTGCATTTCATTTGAAGATCACGGAATGTATAAGATCAACGACGAAAAGAAACTGCTCGAGCTTATGAACATGAGTTATAAGGAACTGAGTGACTATGTTCAAAAGAACGAGTTTGATTGGATTGGTGATGACTACGATCACATCAACGAATACCTATTTCAAATTATGAATCATTGGCAGGACGAAGTAGAGTTTGATACTGAAGGATATGATAATATAGACTATCTTACTATCACTCGTAGAGCAAGGGCATGGAATGTAGACCCTGAAACAGGCTTTAAGAGCGAGAACAAATTTGAAGTGGCCTACAGTATCTTAATGGAGCATTGGGAACACCTACCAGACGATTCAAAAGAAGACATCAACAAAAGACTGGAGGCTGTTGGATGCTAAGGTTAGGTTGGGCTTGGGTCTGCGATTTTGCAAGGTTCGAAGGGTTGGCTATTGTGGCAATTTTAATGGTATTATTTCTACTAGGAGTTTTCCAAAACTAGTTGACTTTCGCATAGAAAGATCGTATACTGTATAGACAATAAAGAAACAACAGAAAGAGGGTAAAATGCCAAATTGGTGCAATAACACTTTAACAATCCAAGGACCGACAAAGACACTCAAGCCTTTGTGGGATGAAACACAAAAGACAGGCCTGCTTCAAGCGATGAAGCCGATGCCAAAAGAACTAGATGGTACAACTTCACCTAGCCCTACAGAGGGTACACCACAGCCAATGATTGATGGCTTTGACAACTGGTATGACTGGCGTGTTCAGAACTGGGGTACTAAATGGGATGTCGACTCAGAAGGCTTAGAGTTCACAGACAATGGTGACGGTACGGCCGCTATCACCGGCTGGTTTAATTCAGCTTGGGCACCCCCAACAGAAGCATTCAACACATTCTGTGATGACAATGACAACTGTCATCTTGAGAGTTTTTATGAAGAAGGCGGTATGGACTTTGCAGGTCATTATGTAGATGGTGATGATGATTACCTTGAAGGCATAGGTGATTATGCAAGAGAAGTAGTCAAAGGCAATGACTCGGGCTCAGATCTATATGACAGACTTGATGAAGAACTTGAACTAACAGAAAGTCGTAGAGAGTATATCGAAGAACAAATGGAAGAAGACAAACAAAAGGAAACTGCACAATGATCTCGGAACCAACAAGCGAAAAAGGTTACCCTTCATGGGAGGCTGTGAACTCTCGAGCACTCAACATCTGGGAACAGGTGATAGAACAAATCCGAGTTGATCTAGACAGTGGAGATGAAACTGCTCTATATGAACTATTGAAGTCAGTTGATAGAGCTCAGTTGATAGCCTATTTGCCAGAAGAACAATGGCAGAGATTCACAGACAGTAAATAATACACAAGACGCAGAGGAGTTTTATGTGTCAGAATACCCTACATATGCAATAGACGACGATACCCAAGAACTGTTGGAAAGTGCTATGAATCTAGCTCAGAGAGTGATTGATCTACAAGAAGATGATGAAACTGCTGAGGCAATGCAATACGAACTAGAAGAACTAGCAGAGCGATTCAACATTCAAAGGGCTAGGGTTGTGACCACAGAAACTGCACGTGAAGACGGCTCAGTGGACATCAATATCAAACTAGAACCTGATGCTGTCAAACCCAAGTTCACAGTAATAGAAGGCAACAAACTAGATCCTAAGATCGTCCAACTAAAGCCCACAGATCCAAGCAAGCCGTGAAACGGTACGCAGAAAATCCTAGAAGGCGCGAAGCGTCTTTTCGCTAGAAAAGGAAACGGTAGAACTAGAGTTAGAAAGGTTAAAGCTCGCGTGGCGGAATAGGTAGACGCAACGGACTTAAAATCCGTTATCAATTATGGTGTGTGGGTTCGAGTCCCTCCGCGAGCACCAATTACAATGAGAAGAAACATAGGCAAGAACGTTGATCCCGTGAAGTATCTAAAGATTCGCATTGAGCTTCTCACACAAGAGAGACACAAGAACGACTGTAAAGATACTCATATGATTCTAGATAAAAGCATAATCGAACTGAGTATAGTGCTAGACCTATTAGAACAGAACTATGCAAAGGCCCCGCTATAAGCATCTAGAACAGATCACACAGACAGTTCTATTGACTTGTTATCCTAATCTAACGTAGAGCAGAGCTAAGAGGTTCTGTTTGAGCTTAGTATAGTGAGCAACCGTATAGAGCGTTCACTCGCTCGTAGTATAGTAGAGAGAGTGTCTTAGTGCATAGTAGAAGAACAGAACTCCTATACTGTAAGGCCCCGCTGTAAGGCTCTAACGGGCCTAGACAGGGTAGAATCTTTGAATACTTGCACGGTAGAGATAGAGTTAAACAAGGTGTCTCAAATGGTGTAGAGTATTTGAACTATGCCTCTCGTCACCACGGTCAAGAGAAAAGTTTTTTCACAGTAGACCTACGGTTCTCGTACTAGATGTGGCTTTTTTGCAACATCAGGGGCCTATTCTAAGCCCCTGTCGCCACCCTTATAATGGCCTAAATGAACCATTTCTACGGTCGTATAATGGTCTTCCACAATGGCCCCTTCGGGGCTCCATTCTTCAGACTATGCTCGCTTGGCCGTGTTCTTGTAGACTCGCTTATAGTGTAGGGAATAAGGGTGGTTTGACTCTACTATACTGTATGATTCAACGCTTGACTCTACTATAGACTCTACTATAACGCTACGATCAACACAGTATAGTTCAATGATATCAATGACTTAGGTCCTGTTTATTATGTTTATTACGCTGTTCAGCTCTAACGCTACTATAGGAACTAACGCTATGTCATTGAAATCGTTGGAATTTTGACGGTTGTGCCTCTTGTTTCATACGCTATTATAGAGGGGTTGAGACAGAAGAACAAGAGATCTTAGGGAGGCAGATGTGGATTTTTGTTCTTTGTGTGCCTGCCGAAATAGATCAATGTTTTCAAGAGGTTAGGTGG
>ERZ891134.2507-NODE-2507-length-10601-cov-6.264745_pt1 | contig 10601 bp, 10 predicted proteins | sample MGYA00520888_ERZ891134 | MGnify/ENA primary metagenome ERZ891134 (study PRJEB32303, sample SAMEA104408692) | aquatic metagenome | biome: Brackish water; feature: Coastal; material: water | place: Baltic Sea | collected 2014-10-23 | depth 10 m ... | reverse complement strand
GCAACTGCATTACCGTGTATCAAACAAAGTTTACCAAGCGCTATATCGAAGTCACAATGAAAAAAAATAATGACCGTTAGTCATTTTGTGACCATCGGTACCACCGAATTAAATCACCGACCGCAAGTATCTCAACCGAGATGGAACAGTAAAAAGGTCTATCGAATGACCACTCCTATAGTCTTAATATTACTAAGCTAGAAATGTAGCTTTTTGACATCAAATATTTACCAAACTAGCCTTCAACGAATTTTGAAAGATTAATGAAATTTTCAAATCAAAAGACCATCAGACAAAAAGAAATTCTTTGGATTGTGGTCAAACAGTAAAAAGCCCTTAATTTTTTATTCACTACCCTACCCAGTAAAAAATTGAAACGATACGGATATATATCAAAAGGATACCAATTTATTTTGTTTATGAAACAATAATGGCAAAAGATGTTCAGGCTTGGAAGCAATAACACCGTTATTCTTATTAGGTTTCACTGCATAACAAAAATAAGCTACACTGTTATCCTGACACGTACGCACATTGCATATAGAAGCACCACGAATTCTAAAAAATCTCGAAATGCTATCTGGTCATATTAATCTATAATAAAATGGATAATGCGGCATTATTGAGGAGAAATATCTAAACTTTAATTACTCCTCTCAACTTAAGGACTACCAATCTATTTACATAATAGGTTGATCCAAAAAGAAGAAAGAAAACGATTACCGCTGTTGCGGCCTTGATGTTGTCCAATGAAAGTAAAACACCAGAAATAATCGGGCACATTGCGAACGGCAACATAATTATAGTCGTTAAAGGGTTTGCAAGCCTTCTTTGATTCCGACCCAAAAAAGTTATCTGTAACGTCCGCATTACAAGTTGGTGGAAATGTAACCTGTCAGGTTTGGAAACGGATGTTCCATACATTAACCGTCGGACGATAGCTAAAAAAGTGTCCGCGATTGGCCAGAAGAAAATTAATAAAACCGCAAATGGAGAAACCTGCGGTGCCATCCATAAGATGGATATAGCGGTCCATACTGATATATGCCCTATTAAGTAAGCACCTGCGTCCCCAAGAAATATCCTGCCAAAAGGAAAGTTGAAAACTAAAAACCCAGCAATTGAAACACTCAAAATGATGAGTGTATCACGATGGTCAATTAATCCCTGTTGATGTGATATGGCAGCCATAGCCAAGGATGCCGATATACCAATCAAAGCAGAAAAGCCATTAACCCCGTCAATCAAATTAAAAGCATGACAAACACCCACGCCCACAAACAATGAAAATCCGATTGCAAAAGGAGCCCACTTCATTGGCATATCTATCCAAGTCAAACCTGTTTTGGGCAGCCATTGCCCGAGAAGGACAACAAATACTAAACCAGATAATGCCGTCGCTAACAGTCTAAGTCTTGGACTGGCAAAGAAACCCAAGTCCTCAGACAACCCTACTACAAAAATAGGCAAACTACTTAAGAGAAGCTTCACATAGAATGTAGCGTGTAGATGTTCTCCAAGAATAATTAATATTCCAAAAACTAGAGCAGCAAACACGGCAATACCGCCAACACGCGGAACTGGCGAGGTATGAGCTGCTTGTACCGCTTGAAGGTCACCTAAACGAGATTGAAGATGTTTACTTCGCCTATGAAAAAAAATTATGAGCCATGTGAGCGACAAAGACACCAAAAATACCATAACCAGTTCTGAATAGGTGGCGCTTGACAAAATAATTCCAATTCAAGAGAGGCATTTCACGCCTAGTGAGTTAAATGAAATTAAAATTAAAGCAACAGAAGAATTTATTTATTTAAAATTTTACGAGATCAATTAAGTTTATATTTATGGGCAAACAACTGCAGACAAAAATTCACTCGAACACACAACCGAAGGCTGAATAAAAATTCTTTAAGTATTTACCATTGGTATATATCTCTTTTCTTTTCGAAAATTTACAACTTTATGTATATTACAGCAACAGTCTAAAATCCAAAATGCTCTCTACAACGCAGTAAATATTCGTTACATTAAATTATACAATCTGAGAAAATTTTTATGCCAGATCCAGGATCAAGATACTTGCTACGCTTGGAGAACATAAGCTTGAGAATATCAGGGGTTATCTTGGTAACCACACGCATACAATTTTTTCAATACACCGATGTTGAGGGAAAACAAATCAAGTCATTCCACTAAGTTAAATAAAATCTTTCTAACGAAGACAGACTTAAACAGTTTTCAATCAGTTACGACTAACCAACACTAATGTTTATAGAATTACGCCTAATTTATTAAACTTTGGTAAATCAAAACCATGCAATAATAAAAGTTAGCTGGTGCCCGGGGGCGGATTTGAACCACCGACACGAGGATTTTCAGTCCACTGCTCTACCCCTGAGCTACCCGGGCACAAATACATTTTTTTATCTGGCGCAATCCTTAGGGTCTTCAAGCAAGGGTGTCCAGAGACTTTTATGTATATTGTATCTATAATAATATTAAAATTTTTGCTGTGTTTAGACTGCACTTTTCCAGCAAGCCAAATACTATAAAAGAACGTTTTCAGATATAATCAAAAATAGTTATGTGACTAGGTGATCAACCTACTGCTTGTATGCTACTTACTTAAAGGAAAACTGCCCGAATTTTTTCTGCATATTCCAATTAGTCAGATTTTATAAGTAACTCCGACAAAGGCTGTCGCGCCCGTTTCCGTTGTAATTCGTAATGCCCAAGCGGGGTCCAACCAGCCATTACTGTATCGACATCATCATCACGCAAGGCGGCACGCAAGCTATTTTCAAAAGTTCTTCGTTCTTTCTTAGGCATAGGTGCAAGGTCCACTGTTATTTGACCACCAAGACCTCTTATTCGCAATGCGCTTGGCAGTACTCGTGCGCAAGCAATATTTGCTTTAGTACCAGCAAAAAATGATTGATCAATTCCCGTATTCACATCTACAGAAATCAAGGCTTTAGTTGGCTCAACAAACATTGACGCACCAGCTCCCAACGGTATCAGTATAGATTTAGCAGATTCTATAGCCTCCATAACGTCATAGCTTTCAAAACAACCTTCTTCCGTCACTACATTTGCAGGCTTAACCCAGTCTCGCCAAGCTACTACATGTGGACCATCACCCTCCACAAGAAGTGTTGGCTTCTGCCCTCGGTCAATTGTTATTTGCTCCGCTAGTTTGCGCATCGCGGCGATGTCATCAACGATATTATCTGGGTTTGCCTCTGCGCTCACAGAACGCAAGATTAAACCCATCTCGCTTCCTTCCATCGCCTCGTACGCCAATAGTATAAGTCTGTCGCGAACTTTATCATCACGGATACTACGGGATAGGTTTATCCCCGCAGCATCAGGCGTCACAATCGCATAACGGCTTTTAAACAGCAGTTTATGGGTAACCGGAATAGCCTTACCCACTTCTGCATAGCCCGTGACCTGTACATGGAACATTTCACCTTGTGATATTCCCTTAACTCCACGCAGAAATGCAGATCCATCAGGCGTCTTAAGAAAAACTCCACCTTGTCCCTTAACTTGCCGGTCAACCATCGCTTTATATACTGTACCAGGCCGAGGTGCATCTCCATCAACTAACAAATCACTCAACTGTCCATCTATCATAAGGGCCGCTGCTTCACGTCCCTGCAAATGATCTAAAAATATCTGACGCCCTTTCATTTCCAGATCTTCATTCCCGCTGTTTCTAACAAACGCGCAGTTTCAGCTAAGGGCAAACCAACAATGCCAGTAAAAGATCCCTTGATCCAAGGGATGAAAGCGCTGGCTGGCCCCTGAATACCATATCCACCAGCTTTGCCTTGCCAATCATTAAGAACTAAATAGCTTTCTATTTCACGGTCAGATAACACCTTCATCCTCACCGAGCTAACCACGTCCTTCGACCAAATTTTTTTCCCACTACGAACCGCTACCGCGGTAATAACACGGTGCCGGCGACCAGACATCAATCGCAGAAAAGTTTCAGCCTCTGCTCTATTGGAAGGTTTGCCCAAAATACGTCGACCAACTGAAACCGTTGTATCTGCGCATAGCACAACACAATCCGTATCTGCTTCAATAGAGGTAAGTTTTTCCAACGCGATGCGGGAACAGTATGAACGCGGCAATTCACCCGGCAGTGGAGCTTCGTCAATGTCTGGTGAGCGTATAGCATCAGGCGTCAAACCAATTTGCTTGAGCAACTCTAAGCGTCTAGGGCTTCCAGATCCCAAAACAAACGCCATGTCGTAGGTTATTTGAACCGATAATTAATGCGGCCTTTGGTAAGGTCGTAGGGTGTCATTTCCACTTGCACTTTATCCCCAGCCAAAACGCGGATACGGTTTTTACGCATTTTCCCTGCAGTATGTGCAATAATTTCATGGCCGTTTTCAAGCTCGACCCGAAATGTCGCATTGGGCAGGAGTTCCTTCACAATACCGGGAAATTCGAGCGTATCTTCCTTGGCCATGGTTTCTCCTTATTTACAACCTGAGAGCTTTTTAATTACAGCAGTCTAATGCGCCGCCCAGACTATAAATTCAAGGGGTAAAGCACAAAATCACCATGCAATAACATTATGGCTCTTTTCGTAGTGTGAATTGTAAGTTGCCAAAAAGGAAATGGATTGGTAATTTTATTTGATCAGCATGGATTCTAAAAATGCCTATAATCACTAATATAAAAGACCTTAAAAGCATTCATGAACGCCGTGTTCCACGAATGTTTTATGACTATTGTGAATCCGGCAGTTGGACAGAACAGACATTCCGCGACAACACAAACGATTTTGCCCATATCCGCCTGCGCCAACGTGTGGCTGTGAACATGAGTGGCCGAAGTACAGCTTCCAAAATGATCGAACAGGACGTAGCAATGCCAGTTGCTTTAGCCCCAGTAGGTTTGACTGGAATGCAACATGCAGATGGTGAGATTAAGTCTGCTCAAGCCGCTGAACGATTTGGTGTGCCTTTCACATTGTCAACCATGTCGATCAACTCGATCGAGGACGTTGCAAATTCTACTACAGCACCATTCTGGTTCCAGCTTTACACTATGAAAGATGAAGATTTCATTAACCGTTTGATCGAAAGGGCGAAAGCAGCAAGTTGTTCAGCACTCGTAATAACACTGGACCTTCAAATTCTTGGTCAGCGCCACAAAGATTTAAAAAACGGGCTGTCGGCTCCGCCAAAATTAACCCCAACAACAATTGCAAACCTTGTTACCAAATGGGGATGGGGTCTTGAAATGCTTACCGCAAAGCGCCGTGAGTTTGGGAATATTGTTGGGCATGTAAAAGGAGTGTCTGACATGTCTCAATTGGGGGCTTGGACCAACGAACAATTTGATCCGTCTCTAGATTGGAACAAAATTTCCAAATTGATAGAAAAGTGGGACGGCAAAGTCATCCTCAAAGGAATTTTAGACGCTGAAGACGCTAAAATGGCTCTCAAAGTTGGAGCTGATGCCATCATTATATCTAACCATGGCGGCCGACAACTTGATGGAGCCCTCAGTTCTATTCGAGCAATGCCAGCAATTCTTGATGCTGTTGGAGATCAAATTGAGGTACACATGGATGGTGGTATTCGGTCAGGACAAGATGTCCTGAAAGCATTAGCCATGGGAGCGAAAGGCACTTATATCGGCCGCGCCTACATATATGGACTGGGTGCAATGGGACAGGCTGGCGTGACTAAAGCGCTCGAATTGATCCACACAGAACTCGATACTAGTATGGCTCTTTGCGGAGAAACCAATGTGATCAATCTTGGTAAACATAACATTCTAGTTCCAGAGGATTTTGAAGGCCGATGGCAATCTTAATACCAGCCAGTAACTAAACAAAATTTCGTTCATAAGTTTTTGTAGGGCTGCAAATATAGTTCCCTTTGTATCCCCTCACAAAGAAATTCTGAATCATCATTTTTCCGAACATATGATCGTGATCTGATAATAAAAGAAATAAAGTAGCATCCCCTATAATATTCCTAATACACTATTGATGGAAAAACCTCCTCCAACAGAGATTTCTACCTATGCATGTATCAGCAGTATACCGCGCTACCCACAAAAAAGATGATCAATTTATTTCTCTAATTAGCAAATTGGAAAGTACTCACCTGTTAGCCTGTTTCTCAGAATATACTCCAGACCTCAACATGCGCGCCCACAAGGGTACTAACACAAATGCGACCACTAACATAATGGCTCCAATTACATAAAATGAAACTCGCAAACCAAACCCCTCGGACACATATCCCATGATTACAGGACCAAGAAAGAAAGCTGCATACCCAAGCGCAGCTGCCTGTGATAAGGCAGCCAACCTATATCGTCGCGCAACAGCTTGTCCAACAAGGCTAAGGGCTAACGGCCCAACAACAGATACACCCAAGCCACCAATTGCAAATCCAAGATAGGACATCCCAATAGTCGGCGCAGCTCCAACAAATGCCAGCCCCAAACCCGCGACACAAGAACCTATAATCATAACCCGAATTGGAGGCCAATCTGAGCCAAACCAATGTGCACCTAAACGACCGACAGCCATGCCAAATCCCAATAGTGCGGGGCCCATTGCGCCTTCGGACGCACGACCACCCAAAGTGCGTTCAACATGGAGCGCTGACCAACCCTCAGTTGCCGCTTCACCCAAAAATGCTGCCAAAACCACTAAACCTCCAACCCAAACCAATCCAAAGGGCATCCCTGAAAAATCTTTCTCATCTCTTTCAAGATCCAATAGGCGGTCAGGCAATTTCATCCAAATCATCGAAACGATGATTAAAATTGCCATTCCCCCAAAAATACCAACCGAGCTAATTTCTGCTTCTCTTGCGACACCAACCGCGATAGCTGCAATAGCATAAGCGATAGAAAACAAACCATGGTTCAGGTTCATTAAACTGTGACCAGATACAGATTCGGCTTCACTTACTTCATTGTTTGCCAACACATCAGCGATACCAGATCCAGCAGCTGCCATGAATAAAGCAACTCCAATAAATATTGGCCCCTCTGCAATGCCGGTTAGCATAAAGCCGACAATCATTACCATTACGCTAACCAGTAAAGCCCAAGTTCTTAAAATTCTATAAAACAACGGTGCCAACCACATTGCCAATAGAGCACCAGACGACCCCAATAAAAGCAATGTTCCCCAAAGCCCATCACCTACACCAACCTGCGTCTTAATCACGGGCATTTGGGCAGAGAAACTCGCCCAGCCAATACCTACAGCAGCAAAGGCGGCAATTGCCTTGCGCGATGCATTAAGATCATTCCAAATTTGCATTTATCAGCGATGCCACGATCACACAAAAGGGTCTAGGGTAAAGCTTTGCATTTTATCTCTTTCCAAAATGGGCGATCCAGTCTATCAGGCGAAATTCAAGTTGGGTGACAGCCTTGGAGGCACCCTGCATTATTTAATGGAGAATTATTATGGCTGGAGAGATTCCTGATCTCATAGCTCTGGAACGAACGGGGACAGGCAAGGGCGCCGCTCGTCAAGCACGTCGTGATGGCATGGTTCCAGGGATTGTTTTTGGTGGCGACACAGATCCAACACCAATAAATTTGCCCTTCAACAAACTATTAAAAATGTTAAGGGCCGGTCGCTTCAAATCAACGCTCTTTAATATGAAAATTGAAGGGCACGAAGACGTTCGTGTTATTTGCCGTGACGTACAGCGCCACATCGTAAAAGATCTGCCAACACACGTGGATTTTATGCGTCTTAAAAGAGCCACAAAGATCAATCTGTTCATTCCAGTTGAAGTAGTCGGCGAAGACGTTTCACCTGGGCTCAAAAAAGGTGGTGTGCTTACATTGGTCCGACCAGAAGTTGAGCTAATTGTTACCGCTGGCGATATACCAAATAATATAACTATCGATGTTTCAGAGGTGGAAATAGGTGATAGTGTAACCATTTCTTCAGTAAAACTGCCATCAGGCTCCAAAGCAACGATTGAACGCGATTTTGTGATCGCAAATATTTCTGCTCCATCAGGTTTGCGGTCGGCCGATAACGAAGGTGACGAAGACAGTAGTGAGAAAGTAGAAACAGAAACAACAGACAGTAATGAAGAGTAAACTCTAACATTCATTAAGCATCTAAAGGGCCGCTCTGTACTGAGTGGCCTTTTTGGTATCTTGCTGACAGAAAAGATTATGAACTGTAACTTAAGGATTCTCCGTTAAAGGGCTAAATTTTCGCTTAAAAAAGGGGCTGACCCAGATAATCTAAAAAGAGGTTATAATGGGAAGCATGAGAAAGAGTCGTTTAAGTCACTACAAACAAGATCGCCTCACGGAGCATTTTATTTCGGGATCGACAGCGCGAACTATGGCCAGCCTTTGCGGTGTGAACCGCAAGACAGAGGCCTTTTATTTCCTCCAGTTGCGCGAAGTTATAGCCTATGAACAGAAAGATGGAAGCGAAGCTTTGTTTGGCGGAGAAATTGAAGTTGATGAAAGCTCCTTCGGTGGCAGGCGGAAAGGAAAACGCGGGCGCAGTGCTGCAGACAAAATCCCTGTATTTGGTTTATTCAAAAGAAGTGAAAAGGTTTATACCAAGTCTATACCGGATGCTTCAGGGGCCACTCTAATCCCGATCATCAAGCGCAAGGTTATGCCCTGAACAGCATCGTATATTAAGACTGCTGGAGAGGCTACAACGTTCTGGATGTGTCAGATTCCACCACTTCCGCATCAACTATTCTAAGGTAATCGCCGACCGCCATAACCATATCAATGGCATCGAGAATTTCTGGAACCAAGCCAAACGGCATATGCGCAAATTGAACGGTATTCCCAAGGATCAATTTGGTCTATATTTGAAGGAATGTGAGTGGCGGTTTAACATAGTGACCCTTCACGATAGTTATTAACTCTAAAACAATGGGTTAAACGTCACTTGAAGCAATTATCTGGGTCAGGCCTTAAGAAATTCAATTTCGCGCCTCAAAATAAGTCAAAAAAGTTCTTAGTTTACTCGTCTATTAGACATCCTTGCTCTGATGCCCCAAGAGACTTATTCAGGTCTTATGAAACACTATAGAGGACCACCATGAAACTTATTGTTGGACTAGGCAATCCAGGGACAAAGTATGCGCGCAATCGACATAATATAGGCTTCATGGCGCTGGACCAAATTGCTTCAGATCATGGTTTTTCGGCTTGGAAGTCAAAGCATCAGGGTGTCATTGCCGAAGGCAACTTTGGTTCAGAAAAAATTGTTCTCCTAAAACCTGCAACCTTTATGAACAAATCTGGTGATAGCGTAGGTTCAGCAATGCGATATTACAAACTGAAGGCTGAGGATGTAATTGTTATACACGATGAGATAGATCTGGAGCCCGCTAAAGTACGTTGGAAATCTGGAGGCGGGCACGCGGGCCATAATGGATTACGATCACTACATGCACATATTGGCCAAGAATATTCCCGCGTTAGACTAGGTGTTGGTCATCCCGGCCACAAAGACGCCGTTTCAGGTTATGTTTTGAAAGACTTTCCAATGGCAGATGAGAATTGGTTGGATGACGTATTGCGCGGATGTGCGGATGGTGCCCATTATCTGGCTCAAGCTGATGGGGGAAAGTTCATGAATGCAGTGGCTTTACGGACTGCTCCAAATCGAAATGACAAGAAAAAGGAAACCTCCAAAACCCACTCTTCAAGATTAAAAAACGTACCACAGCCAGACAATCGTTCAACATTTCAAAAGCTAAAAGATCATTTTACGTGACATCATCATTACGTTTAATGCGCGATCAGAAGCCTGTAATAACGCAGAAAACTAAAAACATACTAATTCGATCTTATAATAGATTTTTTTTAGCTTCAAATTTTGTAACGGCTAACAATAAAATCTTTAGAGACAAAGTTACCATTAGCTACAAAAGAATTAGTAAATGAAATATATCTTGATTTTCCATCAATCAGTTTCCAAATTATATTTGCCATGTTTAATAACACTTTATCCATAAAAAAGTTCGGTGAATGTCTGTTCCATCTCCAACGAGTTAAATAGTTAGCTTATGCAATCCAAAACAATATACAACTACCTTCAGAATTTTTACTAATAGGGGAAATCATATGAAAGCAGATGAAAGCACTAATGTTCTGGGGACCGAATTAACTTTATGTGGCATGGACCCAGTTACGGGTTTTTTCCGTGACGGCCACTGCAATACCTGTACTGCAGATCAAGGCAACCACACGGTATGCGCTGTTATGACAGCAGAGTTTTTGGCATTTTCTAAATATGTAGGAAACGATCTTAGTACACCGCGACCCGAATATGGATTTTTAGGCCTGAAACCAGGAGATAACTGGTGTTTGTGTGCAGGTCGGTTTCTTCAGGCACATGATGAAGGTTGCGCGCCAAAGGTTAGGTTAATGGCCACTCATAGTCGTGCATTGGAAGTTGTAGAGCTTGCAGTTTTGCAACTCAACACATGAAAGATTAAAAAACCGACTATAAACTAACTCACACCTCCGACATTTCACTCAAAATTGCCCATATCAAAATCTAACGCCTTAGCAACTGTAAAAATATCTTTGTCCCC
>ERZ891134.2503-NODE-2503-length-10611-cov-5.961538_pt1 | contig 10611 bp, 5 predicted proteins | sample MGYA00520888_ERZ891134 | MGnify/ENA primary metagenome ERZ891134 (study PRJEB32303, sample SAMEA104408692) | aquatic metagenome | biome: Brackish water; feature: Coastal; material: water | place: Baltic Sea | collected 2014-10-23 | depth 10 m ... | reverse complement strand
TCAGCGTAGGGCCAGGCGTAACGCCAGGACCTGTAAACGATTGGGGTTATGTTGCTTATAGTGACAATCTAGATAATGTAGCGGCAAGAGAGGAAGACATTGCAGCAATTGCAGTGAGAGTGGAATTAGATACCAGCAGCATGAGTTTGCGAGAGTTGCAGCTGTTGAAAGCATCAAAATTTAAAGTTACGCTGACCAATGATTTAATTGCCGATGACCCTGAAGATGACATCACGGTAAAACAGACGCACCAGATGACAGTTACTTCAGACAGCTTCATAGAGCTTTCTACTGATAACGTTGACGAGAATTTTTCCTTAAACCAGAGCACTTTTACTTTTACTGTTGACGGAAATACTTATACCGCACTAGACGGCGTAAGCCTTCAAGGAGGGCTTATTAATGAAGAAAAAGTTACAAGCGAAAGTGCGCTGAATGTAGTTTACCAGTGGAGCAGGGTGCCTGCTAACGATACTGCAAATTACTACACTTTGGTCTCTTACATTAACTTGAAAGATATTTTTGCTGAAACATGTGAAGACATTGCAGCATCAATTGCTGGAAGGCAGAAGAGTTGGGACAATTCAATTGTCATAGGTGAGCTATACAAAATCGGTAGCGGGCTGGCGGTTTGCACTGCCAGGACAGGCAATCCCTTCGCCTCTAATGCTGATGCAGCGTTGCCCCAGAGTGTCAGCGCAACCTTTAAAACTGTAAGGGCAGGGGCTGTACAGACCAATAATCAAGCAGATATTGAGCTTGATGGTGATGATTGGTACGACTCAAGTTCTAGGCCGAGCCGCAATACTGGAACAACTGACGGCCACATTATGCGATGTGCAATTGCTTCATTCTCTACATCTAGGCCATGCGGCGCAGTTGAGATTGGAATCCGCTCAAGACTTGGAATTAGGGTGAACAATATTGCGGCATTTAATACACTAAAAAACAACAAATTTTGCGACAATAAAGCTTGTTTAGAATATAAAGGCAACATTCTAGACGAAGGCGCATCTCTTTATACAACTGATTATAGGTCTAACACTGTTTCTACTCAAGTCGAAAGGTATTCATTCTTCAAAATCTACTACCGTCAAGCCGGAGCCAGCACCTTTACAGAGTTGCGATACAGTTACGGGGTTCGTGGTTCTACCTCAGAGAATATCTTTAATTATTTTCAGATTTCATTCAATGGCGACATAAAGATATGGGAGTTTCAACTTGAGCCGCTTTCAGGGTGGGAGGTCCGTGAGGAGCGATCAGCTAACCAGCTCTATGTTTTAGAGGCTGGACTGCCTGAGCAAGTGATTGGTGATTCTGGGCTCACAGTTCGATTTAATGGGACTGCTGTGCAGGGCATTGCTGATACGTTCGCAATTTCCGTGGGCAGAAGAGGCTCAGGGCTAGACACTGCTTCGGTACCGTTCCAGTATCCAGAAAGCGATGCAAGATATCCAAATAACGATTTATCATTAATTGATACTTGGGGCAAGCTTGCAGAGTCATTTATCTTTGACGAAGTAGTTTCATCAGCGTCAGCACCAGAACATGAGGTGACTTATGTAAACGAAATAGTTTCAAATGTTGACAACAACGGAAACACTTACGCACCTAACTACGACAACCTTGCCCTAATCGGAGTCAACATTAGCTCTTCAGTTGAGTGGCAGCAATTTAACCAATTTAGTTGTTATGTCACAGGCGGTAAAACCTGCCGTCAATTGCGGAGCAGTTTAGCCGTAGGAGCAACGCATTTACTCCCAGACATTGTGTTGGACTTAATGACCAACAGCACCTACGGGAGAGGCGATTTAATTACTGACGACATGGTGAACTTCACTGAGTTCACAGCTGCAGCCAATTGGTGTTACTCACGCAAATATTTCTTTGATGGCGTGATAGCTGACAAGATCAACATTCGTCAATGGTGCGCTGATGTTGCTGCAACGCACCTGTTGATATTTGGCGAGTCTGACGGCAAGTTCTTCCTGCGTCCAGCCCTGCAGTTCAATGCTGTTGCTATTACGGGCCTATTTACTGCAGGCAATATTGTCGAAAATAGCTTCAAGCTTCAGTATTTTGATCCTGAAGAGCGTGACCCTATTCAAGTGTCTGTGCGCTATCGCGAGGAGCGTGCCAGCACAAATCTGGACAACCCAGGTATGTTCCCGACTGTTCGCGAAGTGTTGGTGCGTGAATCATCAGCGAGCGAGACAGTATCTCTAGAAACCATTGATATGTCTGACTACTGCACCAGCAGGCAACATGCCATTGATGCAGCCAAATTTGTCGTCAGGATGAGGCGCATTCCAACTCATACTGTTTCGTTCACCACAACGCATGAAGGCGTTTTGATGGCAATGGCACCGGGCGATTACATCAAGGTGGGCATGGACGCTACTGAATACGATGAGTTCAATAATGGCGTTGTAACGCCTGAAGGTGCATTGGTCAGTACAAAATCATTAGCTGATGGTTCCTATACCGTAATTGCTTGAACGGTGACGCCGATACAACACCTGCTGACACCACGCTGGTTGTTAGCAACAGCGGCAGGACAGCAACACCAACAGGAGTTGTATTCACAGTTAAGGTGCCGAGCACGCAGGTTCGCACTTATCAGATTGAGCGCATAACGCCAACTGAAGAGGGCACGTTTACAATTGAAGCAGTACATATGCCAACCAACAGCTCAGACATTCTTGAGCTTGCCGATGGCTTCGATACCGCTGGCAACTGGAGCATTCAAGACTGATGGCAACAACATTCCCGACAGTTCAGCCAACAGGTCGGAGCTTTGTTGCACCGACATGGCCGACCAAAACACAGGCATCGCAGTCTGGTGTGATCACTCGCAGGCTGTGGGGCAGCAGGCCCAGCAGCGCGAGACTACGCCTGAGGTTCGATAACATTAACGATACAAGTACGACGGAAATTCTTAGCGCGTATAACACCGCTAAAGGCTCAGTCGATAGCCTGACGCTGCCAAGCATTATTTTCAAAGGTGCGTCTGCGGGGCTGCAGCAATGGTTAGATGCATCTGCAACAGGGGCAGGATTGCTGTGGTGTTTTAGCGAAGGCACCTCGCCACAAGTTGAAAGCGTCGCTCCAGGTCGCTCTAATGTCACTGTTGAACTGACAGCAGAGCTTAGAATGAGTTAAATCTCAGCACGGTTATGGCAGTACGTACAGGCGCAACCGCGCAATTAGGCTTTAGCGCTGATGGCACTGGCACATACATAACCATCGCAAAAGTGCGTGACGTCACGTTAGACATCAACCGTGATGCGTTAGAGACAACTGGCATCGGCGAAAAGGACCGCACCTACGCCTACGGCATCCGTGGAACAAGCGGTAGTGGCACGCTCTTGTACGATCCCAGTGATAGTGGCACTGCCGCCATTATCAACCAAGTCCTCTCCGAGACTGAAGCTCTTTCGACGATACAGCTACAGCTCGACACCGGCAGCACCGCTGGTACGATCTCGGGCCCTGTCCTGATCACCGCAACCGGTACATCTGTCAGCGTTGGTGATCTGATCACCGTTCCGATCAGTTTCACAATATCTGGCAAGCCTACTGGCAGCTTCTGATGGCAATTCTTGGCAACAGTGGCATTCTTGAATTAAGCCGTGAATGGCCGGAGCCTAGAGCTATAGCTCCCGAAGGGCTGAATACTGCTACTAAAACTCTATTAATCGGCGATCCCCACTACTGGACTGGGGATCACATCATTATTGCGGCTAAGGGCGGTCTGCCGCTTGACTTAGATGGGGATGGTTTTGCCGGAGATCCAGACGGCTACGGCGTTTACTACGGCAGCATTTACGACCTTGGTCCTGCTCGTTTGCATGTGACTGCTCCAGATGCTAACTATTACCAACCAATCGATACGGTCCCGTTCTACAACACTGAAGCCGCTACTGGATTAGCAGAACAGGCTGATGCTTATATCAATATGGATGAACTAGACCGTGCAAAACTTTACAAAACCGCGATTGGAGCTTATAACGCAGATCCTGGGCAACTTATTCCGCTACAAGACATTAAGACTGAAAACCTTGTGGTAGCAATTTATAGCGACGCACCAGGGTATTCCAGTGCCATTGACTCAGCAGCATCCAGTATTAAGCCGCTAACACTGCCATTAACTACTCAAAAACTAGAGGATGTGATCACGGTACCGTCTGGAATGACTGCCGTTGCAAATAACCCTGATACCAGAGGTTGGCTGGTTCAATGCGACCTGCAGGAGTGGGCACTCAGTGTTGATGCAAGCAATCTAGACATGACCGCGATTGGCGAAACGTTTGGCGAGAACACAAAATCACTGGTGCGCGGCGCCGGTTCGCTTACGTTCTTGGTTGATCAGCGCCACGTAGATGGAGATCAAAGCAGCACGACATTGTTGAGGCTGGTTATGTTGACGGAAAAGCAAGCCAAGTCAAGTGCCAAGTTCTACCTGTTTAAAGACCGCAATCCAGTGCTGCCTCAGGTAGGTTCCACTGCTTACTACGACTGTGATATTCTGCTGACGAACACGCGCGTTGACGTAAAAGCCACCGAGCTTATCTCTGGCACTAGCGACTTTGTGGCGACAGGCGAAATTGCGATAAGATTTGAACCTTGATAGACTAGCTGCACCGGTTAGAAGAAGGATTTTAAGCCTGTGTCGTCGCTAGAACTTGCAGGCGCTACCGGCGCTATCGACAATATCAATGCAACGCAGGCTGAGTTTCGGGTTCAGATTGCAGCCCTTAATGACTTAATGCGTCAGGTTGCTGGCACTGCCAACGTGGCAGCCGGTAGCACTGAAATGGTGGACCCGCTAACAGCGCCGTTCACGTTATATGTCAACCCATACATTGGAGAGGATACGTTTGCCGGTGGTTCGTACAACACCTATGAAGCTCCTGGCGGCAGTACAGACGAAGAAATAATCGAAGCCAAGCTGAAACGCCTAGACAAACAACGTCTCACCTGTGGCTTCAGTCCTCAGCGTCCATTTAAGACTATCAACCGCGCAGTAATTGAAGCTGCGATTATCACCAGCAAAGACTGGTACACAATTACAGATCCAAAAGCGCATCTTGATTGCGTCTCAATCGTTATCGCTCCAGGTGTCCACACCATTTATAACGATCCAGGCACTGGCACGCCTGTGACTTGGGTCGATGGGTATGAGCCGACACCAGCAGAACTAGTTGAGTTTAACCCGACGAATGGTGGGCTATTACTGCCACGTGGATGCAGCCTGTGCGGTCCTGATTTACGTAAATGCACATTCCGGCCGACTTACGTCCCAACTCCTGCTGACGAGCTTGAAGACCGCAGCAATCGCAGCGAAATTTTTAAGATCACTGGAACGGGTTATTTCTTCGGCTTCTCAATTTTCGACAAAATAAATACGACAACCAGCCACCATTTGTTGTCTGCTTTTGGTTTCGCCAGTGAGGCGGAGCTCGATGATTTTTACACAAAGATCCGCACCTACGTTGGCAGTCCTGCAAACTTAAGCAATGCGATAACTGTCACCCGTGACACTGAATTTAAAATCGTTGGTCCAATTGAGGGGGCACCGACTTCAGCATGGGACACGACCCAATCAGCATCACCATACGTTTTTAACTGCTCAGTCCGTTCTGAGTATGGCCTAGGCGGCATTCACGCTGATGGGGCCAAGGTTGAAGGCTTGAAATCAATGGTGATCGCGAATTTTACAGGCGTGTCGCTTCAAAAAGACATGGACTGCTGGGAGCTTTATAGCAGCGGCACATGGGGCACAATGCCTAACTATACAACTTATATCAGCAGCGATCCGAATAATGTACGGATGAAGCCAACGCGGCGCAGCTTTCATATCCGCGCCATTAATAACGCTTTTATCCAAGAAGTCTCAATTTTTGCAATTGGGCAAGGGATTCACCATGCAACTGAAAGTGGAGCTGAGGTAAGTATTACTAATAGCAACTCTTCTTTTGGTGGTTGTGTTGCACTGTCTAGCGGTTATAAAACAGAAGCATTCGGTATCGATTCTGAATGGCGTTTTGCTTATTTTAATGTACCACTAAATATTAGCGAAAAAACTGGCAACGTCCAGAAGTATTTCCTCGGTACAGTTAGCAACTATGCAGATGGCCAATTTCGCTTCGACATGGCGCAAGACCTAGTTGCGGCTGATGGCTCTACAACAGTGCCAAAGATTCTTGGTGACCTAGGGTACACATTGCGCGAAGACAGCTACGTCTGGGTTGAAAACCCCAATGGCACCGACTGGCGAGCACAATTGAACGCCAGTGCATGGAGTACTAGCGACCCGAATCGCATTCTTTTGAAGGCCGACTCACCGCTGCAGGATGAAGATAATGTCAGCCCAGGCATATCGGTAAACTCAGCAATTAACCGAGCAATTGGTCGTCGAGTCTATGTTCGTCGCTTGGTAGACACTCGCACAGCATCTGAACGCCGGTTAAGTATCGGCATGTTTGCCGTGCAGGAATCTACTCGTGTGGTACAGCGCGACTACATCTTGCAGCTTGATCCAACAGCACCAGCTTTGGCTGGTGATGTTAACCCTTACGTGAATGGCACGTTGCCCACAAGCGATCCGTTGGCAGTTACCACTGTCGCACAAAAGGACATTTCTGGAACGGACTTCCCGCAGTTCAGCTCTACCTACAAAGGGATGGAGATCCAGCTACGCCGTACCAATCCAGACGTAAGCTACGCGGCCAGTACTTTTTATCGCGAGGGTACAACTGCTGTCTATGCAGAAAAGCATTTTACGGCTTTGCGTGATGTCACTACGCCTAGCTCTGGTGGTCCCAATTCAACGGACTGGCAGGAATCTTTTGTTCATATGTCTAGCAGTTTTAGCTCAGACGAAAAGCTAGACAATCAAAGCTATACAATTACGCTCGATGATGATACTGAAAATAGTCAGTCCAGTACAACGCTAGGTTTTGATTTTTCAACGCTTTGGACTGCGAGCGCAGGCGCTGGCACCGTTACTGAGTCGATTCAAAATCAGTACCAGACAAGCAACGATTACCAAGGCGCTTATACGCTTTTGAGGGCGTTAGGTTTCAGCATTGCCGCAAGTCATGCAGCATTACAGCCAAGAGAAACTGATGACCGGATTCGTAACGTCAACAGTACATCAGATTTTCCTACCGCTCCGTCAGGTGGTTTAGCGACAGCACAAAACGCTTGGGCAGCCGAGTTTCGTAGGCCATCAGTTTTAAGATTATTTGCTCATGCCTTTGAATGGGCTGGAACGCTGAATTACAGCAAGGCGTTTCCAGCTGTGCAACAACAACTGACGCCGCTAAATAAATTTAGCTACTACTTTACCAACAAACTTGGAGGCCGTGTTTATCCCTCTGGATTTAATGAAGAGGGCTACATCGTTAAAAGCACCGGCATTGAAGATCTGAATACAGGTCAAGAGCAAAGCCTGACAGCACTGGCCAGCGTTGAAGAAGATCCGGTTACAGAATTTCCATCTGGCATCAGTGCTCAGGGCGAAAGTTTCTTTAACGATATTACGATCCAAGGCAAAGCAAAATTTACTCTTAGTGCCGACCTGTCTACAGCTGAGGATCCACTTGGGCCTGTATCGCTAGCAACGATTGCAGATGTTGAAGGCACTGCAAAGGCTGTAAATGATGCAAGCATTCTGGACAACAACCAGCCGAAAGTAATCACAAACCTCAGCCTAAATTACTGGCGTGAGTACAACGCATTACTGAGCGGCAAGGTCTTCAGTTTTGAGGCTGGCACTGATGCTGATGAGGTGCCCGTGTCTGGGATGCTGGGTCGTCTGGCATTTGTTGATGAGTGGTGCGGCTACGCAAAAGGCGGTGGTGCTGTTACACAAGCAACTAGCAAATCTACGGGCGCAACATTAAACACACCATGCGGCCAGATCACAATGAACGGAGCTGCACTTGCTGCAGGTACTGCTGTTTCCTTTACACTGACCAATAGCCAGATTAGTCCGCAAGATGTCATTGCTGTCAGCATTAAATCCGGCGCTACAGCTGGCGCTTATTCTGTCAGTACGCTGGACATCGCAAGCGGTTCGGTAGATATTGCACTGCGAAACCTTACCGCTGGGTCACTGTCTGAAGCGGTGGTTCTTAATTTCGTAATCATCAAGTCCACCACAACCGCCTGATTTTCTGCTATGGCCATCAAGGAACTGTTTTACGACAACCGCCCACGGGTGTTGTTAGCTCCGCGTGCCTCGCAGCGCATCGATCCACGGTTTACGTTTACGCGGGATTCTACTGGCACTTTTGTAGACGGTAATGGCATCGTTCAAACAGCCGATGTTAATGGGCCACGATTTGACCATGACCCAGTGACTGGTGAAAGTCTGGGGTTGTTGATTGAGGAGAGTAGGACTAATTTGGTTGACCAAAGTCAAGACGTAAGCACTTGGGCTTCAGGGAGGTGGACCAACACCGCAAACAGTACAACTGCACCAGATGGTACTTTGACTGGTGGATTGGTTGTTCCAAATGTTGGAACCGGGTCTCAAGCTACAGGAAGAGACTGCAATATCACCTCTGGCACTGTTTACTCAGCATCGATATATGCCAAAGCAAAGGAATTTAACAAATTTGGTTTAAGACCTTCAAGCTCTAGTAACTACAGAGCAACCTTTTTGCTCTCTGGTGAAGGGTCTGTCGCGAGTGTTTCAAATGGCACTGCGTCTATTAAAAGCTTCCCTGATGGTTGGTATTTTTGCACTTATACATACACTGAGCAAACAGGCGGCAGCAGGACTTGTGGGGTGCAAACTGTAGACGTTGCTGATGGAACTTCAGGGTTTTACGTTTGGGGTATGCAATTAGAAGAAGGCTCCTTCCCAAGCTCCTATAACCCCACATCCGGCACCGCCGTAACGCGATCCCCAGACCTTCTATCAATTGAAGCCCCGCAACCTGCTACTGGTTCGGTTTACATCGATGCTCGCGCCATTGGCCCAGAAGAAAACGACACTTTGCTTTCCTTGAAAAACGATAGCAACGACAAGATTGATCTTGCGTACCTTTCCAACGCTGCTACTTACGATTCGCTGGCGCTAATTGCCAGTTATGACGGTGCTAGCAAACCATCACTGCCATTGCCGGTGCCAACCACCGATCGCGAACGCAACATCATTACCTACGGCGCTAATAACTATCAATATGGACGCGATACATCACGGTTTGCCCCTTCATTAAGCAGCTCAGTCCCTAGTGACCTCAACAAGTTGTCGATTGGCCACGATGCAGTAGATGCAACTAAGACATTTAGCGGCTACATCAACACTGTTTATGCATGGTCCGGTGAACTAACACCTGAAGTCGCAGAAGCATTGGTGCGAGGTGAAATCGACGCCATTAATGCTGACACCTACGCCCCAGTCGGCCCTGCCGGTTCATTAGCACTGGTAATTAACACTCAAGGTGCCACAGCTGACGGCGAAAAGACATTTACTTTGCCTGCCGAGAGTGATGCCACCGACAACGACATCGTGATCACCTGGGGCGATGGCACTGAATCTGGTCTTAGCAACGCTGCTGCAGAACTAGGCGCTATTGGCTTGACGCACGATTACCCTTCTGCCGGTATTTACCCTGTTTGGGTAGAAGGGAAGATGCAAAATATCAAATACAACAACATCAGTAACGCAGACGATTTGCTGTTGATCGCCGAATGGGGCACGGGCGACATGCTCACAGCACCGAGCACGATGAACGGTGCTTTTTACGGCTGCAGCCAGATGGATTTCAGCAGCTCTGCACGCAACACAAACAGACCTGATACAAGTGCTGTTACCGACTGGGCAAATGCATTCCGCGATTGCAGCAGTATTACTGGAACTTTCCCGTCATTTGATTTTACCGCAGCTACGGATTTCTCAAGCACATGGAATGGATGTAGCAGCTTGGCTTCTATGCCAGCGATTTTTGTTGCTGATAGTGAAGTAACGCAAAACGTGACCAGCTTCAGCAATACCTGGAACGGCTGCAGCAGCCTTACTAGCTTCCCGTTGATTAATACCTCATCAGCTACTGACTTCCGCAGCGCCTGGATCAACTGCAGCGGGCTGACTAGTTTCCCGTTGATTAATACTTCTTTAGGTACTAACTTCAGCAGCGCCTGGAGCAACTGCAGCGGGCTGACTAGTTTCCCGTTGATTAATACTTCATCAGGTACTAACTTAAGCTACGCTTGGAACGCCTGCAGCAGCCTTACTAGCTTCCCGTTGATTAATACTTCTTTAGGTACTAACTTCAACAGCGCCTGGAGCAACTGCAGTAGTCTTAACAATATTGGTGTTGTGCCTGGGGCTACTACTAGCTTCCCGTTGATTGATACATCTTTAGGAACAGACTTCAGCAACTGTTGGGGTGGTTGCTCCAATTTCACTAGTTTCCCGTTGATTGATACATCTTCAGGAACAAAGTTCTCCGCCGCTTGGTTCAACTGCAGCAACCTTACTGATTTTCCCGCTGGATTCTTTGATTCATGGGCCGCTACACCTGTTAAGGAGTGCTTTAATCGAACTTGGGGCAGTTGCTCAAGTCTTACAGCAACTTCAGTCGATAACATCCT
>ERZ891134.2498-NODE-2498-length-10625-cov-9.909745_pt1 | contig 10625 bp, 12 predicted proteins | sample MGYA00520888_ERZ891134 | MGnify/ENA primary metagenome ERZ891134 (study PRJEB32303, sample SAMEA104408692) | aquatic metagenome | biome: Brackish water; feature: Coastal; material: water | place: Baltic Sea | collected 2014-10-23 | depth 10 m ... | reverse complement strand
CGGGAGGCGCTGGACAAAACCCCGCTTACAGACCGACTCACCATCGCACCCAAAGTCGGTAGACGATCTCCGCCCAAGAGGGCCCTTGTCCGCGATCTGTTCGCAGCCAGGAACAGTTCGCGGAACTAGTGCCGAACTTCGCCGGACGGTTCGGGCCCGTCCGATTCGGTAGCTGTGAGCGGGTACGGGCAATGGCGACATCCAGAGCTGCAGCAGTGACCTCTCGCCAGAAGGGAGATCTCTGTCAACACCAACAGTCTCGTGTCGGGATCGAAGTACCACTCTTTGCCATCAGCGAGCGCATCGGCGTGCACTGAGTCCCAACGATTCACGACAGAAGTCTCGCAGATCCATCCCACCAACAACGAGCCGGACGCGAGCGGGAGTGCCAGCATTCAGCACGCTCCGCCCCGACACAACCCCGGCACTCACCCTCGCGGAGAAATCGGAAATGTTTTCGGGCTCTTACCTAAGCGATTAGCGCACAGTCGAGCAGAGCCGTTCGATCGTCTGAGTCGTCCGCTTCGGCCATGCCGATGACTTCGTCAAACGCTCAGGCAGAACGCACACCGTTGCCAATGGGGTCAAAGGTGGTGAAGGTACGCCGGCGGTGGCGGGCTGAGCGGGTGTGCTCCAGACGGTCTCATCGGCGGGGCTACTGCACGTTTGGGAAACCACAATGCCGTACGCACCCGCCCGATACGGCCAGCGCACCGTCAGAGGAATCATCAGTGCGGTCGAGAAAGGTTGCGCAGCGCCAGTCGTGGTCCAGGTCACCGTTTGACCTTCCGCAGTCGTGGTCGTCGTGCCGGTCGTGGTCGTTATGCCAGTCGTGACCGCCGAAGTCCACCCGGGCAAGGATCCGGGAGTGACCTCACCGAATGGGGCGGTGAACTGAGCAACAACCTTCATGGTCCCGCCGCCACCACTGATGCACCCGTGTTGAATCTCGAGAGTCATGGCGCTGGTACGGCCCACGATCGCGTCTGAACTCTCAAGATCAATGATCGCGTGGGCTCCAGCTGGCACAGGGCTCAATGTGACAAGTGATCCGGTCACAGCGATGACGATGGCGATGGCCAAAGCGGAGCGGGCAAAGAGATTGCGATTCGACATAGGCGAAGGACACCGAAATTCAGAACCCAATTACCGGGACAGAGCGTTTCGAGCCTCAACTGCCACCTTCTGCAATGCAGGAACTGCCACCTGTGCGCCACGCGCATCCTGCACCCCGATGATGAAAACTCAAAGTCGACGCTTTCGACATGCCTATCGCACCGCTTTCCCGCACTGATCAGACTAAATGTGAAGAAAACGGATAGCGGCCCCGGCTCACCCCCTCGGGCAACTATCATCTGATCCAATGGATCCAACAAACGGTCTCAACCTTGGTCGTGTCTATGACTACCGCTTCGAGGACATCCAAGACAGCGCTCGCAGTGGTGTCTGGACCGAAATCGCCGTGTTCCTCCACCGTCGTTTTGGAAGTCCAGATCGAGTACTCGACACGGCGGGCGGACTTGGGGAGTTCATTGCCAACGTTCCCGCTGCGGATCGATGGGCCGTCGATCTAGTCGATCACGGCCTCTCCTCGGTTCCTGATGTCACGGTGCGCATCGCATCGTTCTTCGATGCCGACATTCCTGACAACTATTTCGATCTCGTCTTCATCTCTAACCTGCTGGAGCACCTCGCCACCCCCGATGAAGTCGCGCAATTCCTAGCTCGTGCCCGTTCGGTGCTCAGGCCCGGCGGAGTTGTCGTAATCATGGGCCCAAATTTCAAGTACTCCGCGAAGGACTACTTCGATTGTTCTGACCATATTCTTCCGCTCACGCATATTGCTGTTGCCGAACATCTCTATGCGGCTGAATTCGAAGTCGTCGAGACAACTCCGAAGTTTCTTCCATTCTCTTTCAGGTCACGCCTCCCTTCATCGCCCCTGCTTGCCCGCGCATATCTGAAGGCACCCTTTACTTGGAAGTTACTGGGCAAACAGTTCCTCGTCGTCGGACGCAAAAACTAACCAAAAGGCTCAACGCGACAGAGCGTTTCGAGCCTCAACTGCCACCTTCTGCGATGCGGGAACCGCCACCTGTGCGCCACGTGCATCCTGCACCCCGATGATCCCCCAGGTGTTCGTTGCGTAATCGACCCACGGGTAAAAACCCATCCCGCCGTTTCCGCTCACGACAACAGTGCCGCCGAATTCGTTGACCACATCAGGCCAGCCGCCCAGTCCATATCGCGGGATCTTTGTTATCCCGACTGAAAAGTCTTTCGTGGTGTCGTAGGCAGAAACCTGATTCGAGATGAGCGCATCAACAGCTTCCACGCTTAGCACTCGCGTTCCGTTGACCATCCCCTGATTCAAAATCATCTGCAGGAATTTGCCGTAGTCGTCGATCGTCACTCGCACGCCGAATGCCCCATTCGCCATCGACGGCGCTCCCGGCCATGTGGTCGCGTTCATTTGCAGTGGACCAGTGATTCGTTGGTTCACAATCGTTGCGAAGTCTGCACCGCCAAGGACTTCAACAAGACGACCGATGACAAGGAAGTCAGAGTTGCCATAGGAGAACTTCGACCCCGCCGGAAACTGGCGGGCAGACGATGCAATCGCCTTCACGCACGCGCTCAATGACATTCCGCCGGACTGACACTTGTTGTCTCGAACACCGGAGGTATGGCTCATACAGTTGTCGAGGTGTCACAGGTGGAGCGTCGTTCGAAAACTCTGGGAGCCATTTTGCAATGTTGTCATCAAGGCCGATTGCACCTTGATCAACGAACGTCATAAACGTCGCTGCTGTGAGCCACTTTGTCGATGAAGCCACCGACAACGGCGTTGAACCACGAACCGCACCAATCGATTTTTCATGGATCACCGATCCATCGGCACGACCGATGCGTACCATGCCACCAGAAAGTCCCGCCGATGCCACTCGTTCGGTCATCAGCACGTCGGTTTGATCGAATGCCGTGGCCGCATAGACCTTCAGCGAAGTTGTCGTCGTGGGCAGGGCGGTTGTCGTTGATGTCGACTCGATGGCAACAGCACTTGCGGATTCGTTTGCGCCGACTGCATCACTGTTTCCACAACTGGCAACAAACAGCACTGCACACGCGAGCGCTCCCAATAGCCCGAAGAGCGAGCCCGTCGTGGATTTCATCTCACGATGGTCCCACGCATTTCGACTAGCCGTGGAGCGGTCCAAAGCTGCTGACCTGATACTTCACAACGTCAGGCGCACCAGCGAGAAGATCGCCAACGATCGAAGTAAATACCGCCATATGTGGAGTCTGGAAATGGCCGCTGAGAGCAGCCTCGTCATCCCAGTGCTCGGTGATGATGAACGTGTTGGGCTCACGAACATCTTCAGAGAACCGGTACACCTGGCAACCGGCTTCAGATTCTGAACCCTCGGACACCGCAATGAATGCCGCAATTGCTTCGTCACGCTTGTCGGCACGAACGGGAAGGGTTCCTCGGATCACGATGGTCATTGGATGTCCTTTCAGAGGGGGTTTACTGCGCTGACGCTAGCGGTCAGCCAACCCTGCTGCCCGAAGATGCGCGATGTCGTTGAACCCGTGCACTGCTCGAAGACCGCCACCAACGGCAACCGACGTAATCGATGCCGTTGCCACCCATAAACGCCACGACACAAGATCATCGACACCCAGTGCCCAGCACACTGCCGCCTTGATCGGCGACACATGCGTAACCACGACCGTGGTCAGATCACTTTCGTCGGCACGATCTAAGTCGCCCAATGCTTCAGAGACGCGCTGTCCGAGCTGGCGAAGCGATTCTCCGCCGGGAGGAGAGAAATCAGCGTCAGTGCGCCACTGTTTCCAGATCTCGGGCTCGACCGAAGTAAGTGGCACTCCGTCGAAGTCGCCATAATCCAGTTCGATCCATCGTTCGTCGACGACTGGCTCGATACCAAAGGCCTCGGCGGTTTGTCGTGTTCGCAACAGCGGACTCGTGATTAACCGATCGACCGGACCGATCGCCGCAGCAAGCGCGGCGGCCTGATCCCGACCAAGGTCGTCGAGCGGCGGATCAATTCGGCCAAGCAACAGACCTGACGCATTGTGTTCGGTTCGACCGTGACGAACGATATGGAGCATGACGTGACCTAACAGGTTGGAGGTTTGGGTACCGAACGAGAGAGCTGCCCTGTGCGAAAGAATCGTTCCCGAATTTGGGGGTTCGAAAAATCAAACGCACGCCATGCCCACACGAGACATCCAAGACCGATGAACTCAAACAACAACGTGACTCCAATCGGATGACCAAGTTCGGGCAGCCCTCCGGTTCCGAAATCCAGTCCGAAGAATGGCCACCAGAACACTTCGGGTCGGGCCCAGATGCCATCAAGGACAAGGTGCATCATCATGCCGATCGGGATACCGATCCATCGGCGACGCACGAGGCGACGCTTCTGTGTTGCCAGCATCAAGATGCCCAGAAGCGCAACGGGAGCAAGCAGCGAATGCAGTACACGCGGACCAGCGAGGAAGAACTCACCTACGGGTAGCACTGCTCCAAGCATCACCAATCGGTAATCGAGTGCTGGGCTTCGAAACACCCACCACACGAAAACGAAACTGACTCCGGCGAACCAGAGGATCATCGGACGAGCAATCTCCCGCAATCGGGGCAGTATGCGAGTTCGCCGGCGGGCATTCGCTTCATGACGTCGACCTCGGCCGCGGCCAAAGAGATATGGCAGCCCATACAGGTGGCTCCCTGAAGTCGGGCGACACCAATACCGCCCTCGCCCCCACGAATGCGCTCGTATTCAGTAATCAACGTTGCGGGCACCGCATCGACGAGAGCTTGCCGTGCCGCCAACGTTTCCGCGAGCTCGCTGTCGACAACATTCTCAGATGACGCAAGCGAGGCCTTGACCTGCTCCCGCTCTGCATCGATCGCGCCAAGCGCTACAACCGATGCTGCAAGTTGCCCATCGAGCGGTTCGATTCGCTCCATAAGTTCAATCACTTCATCTTCAAGCGTTGATTGCCGACGCTTGAGCGATTCGAGATCGGCTTGAAGGCCCTGAGCTTCCTTCGGCGAGGTCATCGATCCGTCGTACAGCAGCTTTTCGACGTGTGCCGCTTTTCCTTCAACGGTTGCGATCTCGTCTTCAAGTCGCTTCTGATCACGAGCCAAGCCGTCGCGCTCTGCCTGTGGTTCTGCCACCTCTGCCCGCAGCGCGCTTTCCTTACGATCGAGTTCAACCAACGTCTCACGCTCCGGCAAGACCTTGCGACGATGACGCAATTGGTCGGCGGCGGTGTCATTGGCCTGCAGATCCAGGAGCCGCTCAAGATCACTCATGGGCACAGCCTTACGCGTGGGTGCCCTTGCTGTCGCATCGATCAGTCTGGAGGCGGAGTCGAGCCCATTGTCGTGGTCGTTGTAGGCGTCGGAGGTGGAGTCGTTGTTGTTGTTGTCGATGAGCTTGAAGTGGTCGGCCTGGGAAGTGTGGTCGACGTCGTGGACGGAGCCGTGGTCGTGGTCGTGGTCTCTTCGACTGTCAACTCGGCACCGTTGAGGATCCCATAGGGGTCACTCGCGCCCGACGCTGGTTTGGGTTCCCTTGTGGGGGCAGCACACCTCGGCCACTCGCCCCGCTTCGGCTTCGCCTCGTCGATGTAGGCCTGGTTGTAGTTGCGCCATATCGTTGCGGGCCACAAACCACCAAACTGCTCGCGACCACCAAGATTGCCCATGGGCTTGGTGCCTTCGGCAGGAATTCCCATCCAGACCGCCGTTGTGAGTTGTGGGGTGAAACCCACGAACCACGTGTTTGAGTTGCTTTCAGTGGTTCCGGTCTTACCGGCAGCAGGCTGCCCATTTAACCGAGCATTCGTACCGGTGCCGCTCTGAACATTGTTGGCAAGAATCTGCGTGGCGAGACAGGCGCTCTGCCAACTGACGCCGCGAGTCGGATTCGCCTGATGCTGAATCAACACTGTTCCCGTGCGGTCTTCAACACGATCGATGAAATACGAAGGCTCGCGAACTCCGCCATTCGGGATCGCCGAATACGCCGAGGCCATTTCAAGCGGCGTCACATCGAAGACGCCAAGCGGCATCGACTTCGCACGAGGATCGAACTGACTACTCACGCCGAGTCGCTGCGCGATGTGCATGACGTTTTCGAGACCAACAGTTTGACCAAGACGAACGAACGCACCATTTGATGACGACGCCGTCACACTATTTAGAGTTCCGCCACCACCGCTGATGACATAGGGATTGGGCGTACTGCCGGGGTTTGGCCATGAACCGCCTCCGCCGACGGTGTCGTCAGGCAACACGCCCTGTTCCAACGCAGTGAGGAGCACAAAGGTCTTAAAGGTTGAACCGGTCTGACGGCCCGGCTCGTGGGTGGCGATGTCGTACTTGTAATCGGCAAATCCAGGGCCACCAACCAGAGCGCGCACGGCTCCCGTTGCCGACTCAACCGAAACCATCGCGGTTGTGATTCCTTTGGAATCGGCTTCGGCGCGAACGTTGGCCGGAAACGTGTTGTCATGCGCGTCTTGGGCAGCATTCTGCGCGATCGGGTCGAGCGTTGTGTAGATCTTGAGCCCACCACCAAAGACCTGCGCGTAGCGCTCTTCGTATGTTGCGCCAAGGCGAGTATCGGCAAGAAGTTGCTGACGTACCTCTTCAACGAAGTAACTCTCCGCTGGAGGCTGCGCAATTCCGCCACAATCGCTGGGTCGGAATCCCGCCGCAACCCCGGTACAACGACCAACGGGAAGCGGCAATGCATCGAACTCGGTGGCCTGCGCCTTCGTGATCACGCCGTTGTCCACCATCCGGTCGAGAGCAAGCTTGCGCTCACTCTTTGACTTCTTAGGATGACGGATGGGGTCATTGCCCACAGGGTTCGAAATCAACGAGGCCAACAACGCGCTGTCGGCCAAAGTCAGATCGGCAACAGGTTTGCCCCAATAGGTTTCAGCGGCAGCCTGAACGCCATAGGCACCATTACCGAAATAGACAGTATTGAGATACAGCTCGAGGATCTCGTCCTTTGTCACCTGACCTTCGAGCCGAATCGCAAGCGCCGCTTCTTGAGTCTTGCGGTTAAGAACGCGCTCATCACTAAGCAACGCCTTCTTCACAAGCTGCTGAGTGATCGTTGAACCACCCTGCTCAACTTGGCCCGACTGGACGTTCTCGACAAGGGCGCGAAACAGCCCACGCAGATTGATACCGATGTGTTCGTAGAACTGCGCGTCTTCGACGGAGAGCACAGCATCTTTGATGGTGTCGGGCATCGCCGACAACGGCACTGGGTCACGATTTTCCGCGGCATGCAGTGTGGCTATCAACGAGCCGTCGGCAGCAAACACCTGAGAACGAACCGCGTAGTCCTGGAACTGAGAGACATCGATCGCGCCATCACCGCCCTCGACGGCGGAAGCAACTCGGGCAACCGAAGGAATGAGAATTGCCATCGCCACAGCGACGATGACGCCCCCGCTGAAAATCGCGGCCCCGAACTGAATCAGCTTCTTCATGCCAAGCCCAACAGTACCGGCGCCTGGCTGCGCTTCTCTGTCAGCCCCTCGGCCAATCGACAGGACGCTTCTCGACAAATGCCCGCATTCCCTCGACCATTTCAGGCCCCATCATCGTTCGATGAAAGAGACCGGTGTCAGACATTGGCAAACGGGCGTTGAGATCCCGCTTAATTGCGGCGCGTGCTTCGGGGCCAGTGAGAGAAATCTGCTCAAGAACCCATTCAGTCTGGGCCTCAAGTTCATCATGAGGCACCACTTTGCCGATGAGTCCCATTTGGTCGGCTTCGGTTGCAGACATCTCCGCAGCAGTAAAGAAGAGGTACCGAGCCTTTGCGATCCCGATGGCTTCGGCGATTCGGGCCGACATAAACGGATCAGGAATCCCGCGCAGTAGTTCAGGGATGCGGAACCGCGCATCGGCCGAAGCAATCACCACATCGCAATGCAACGCGAGATCGAGTCCGCCGGCGTGACACAGGCCATTTATGCGAGCCACCCAGATCTTGCGGCAACGTTCAATGTGGCGGAACGGGAAATTGTCAGTGGCGTCCCATTCGTTCGCAAGACCCTCGGGATCTTCTGACTTGCCGGCCATATCGCCGCCAGCGGCAAACCACTTGTCGGTTCCCGTAAGGCACACCGAGTCGAGTTCGGCCTGCCCATCGGCCCAGATCGCTGCACGCTTGAGCGCCCGATACATGTCCTGAGTGAACGCGTTGCGACGTTCGATGCGGTCGATACGCAAATGAAGTGTTCGGCCGCGCACTTCAGAAATGATTGACGCAGAACCAAACTCAGGCGGCACAACCGACGCAACCATCAGATGCCGTACACCTTGGCTGCGGTCTCGTAAAGAACTTTGCGGATGACATCTTCCGGAAGTCCTCCGAGCAGTTTTTGCGCATATTCGCGTGGACGTGTAGCCGCCGTGCGCGGACCAGGGTGCATGCACGTGGGGTGCGGATAATCGGTCTCGAACATGATGTTGTCGGGAAGAACGTCGATTGCTGCAAGGGCCGAATGCTGTTCAAACCAGAAGCAACCGTAGAGCTGACGGCGGAAATATTCGCTTGGAGTGAGTTCGTATTCGGGATGTTCATCGCGAACCCCACCGTTGTTCCACTGCCAATCGAAAGTTTCAAGCGCTCCGGGCAGCCAACCAACACCGGACTCGACCGAAACGAACTTGAGTTCCGGGAACCGATGACACATCCCACCGAAGATGAGATCAGCCATGCAACGCATGTTGTCCATGAAGATCATCGACGACACCTTGGCGAAGTTCGTCATCCAGCCCATGTTGGCGGTGTCTTCCAACAGCGTTCCCATTGAGCCGCCACCAACGTGGAAACTCACCGGCACGCCAGCGTCCTGCACCGTTTTCCAAATCGGATCCCAGTGCTTGCTGGCCAACGGTGGCTGGCCGTAGTCCTGCGGCTGATTGCAGAAGTTGATGGCTTTGTGGCCCATATCGAGACAACGTTCGATTTCACTAATTGCAAGATCGAGATCCCAAAACGGAACCGCGGAAATCGGAATCAAACGAGCAGGGTCGGCACTGCACCAGTCGGTGAGGAAATCGTTGTAGGCACGCACGCACTGAGCAACGAGTTCACGATCGCCGAGACGAAGGAAGTATCCGTTGCCGAATCCACCCACGTTGGGATAGAGGATCTGCGCGTCAACACCTTCTTCATCAAGGAACGCCAAACGCGCCTTGGCGTCGAACATTGCTGGATGAATGTCATCGAACGTCTTCGGCGTACTGATCGGCATGATGCCGTCGAAACCGGCCATTGAGTAGTAACCGGGAGCACCGATTCGTTCGCCGCTCACCATCCACTGATCCACACCATCGATTCTCTCGATGTGAGGAACCTTGTCGTGAAGCGACGCAGGAAACGAACGCGTCCAGGTATCTGGCGGTTCGGTGAGATGCGTATCGACGTCGATCACTTTGTAGGTATCGAAAAGATCAGTCATGGTCGAGTTCTCCTAAAACAATTTCCAGCGATGGATACTTAACGTTCTATGCCCATCGGCCAATCGCCGATGATGCCCTTCTCTTCCAGTTCAGCAAGTTCTACATCGGAATGCCCAAGCATCCCGCCAAGAATTTCCTTATTGTGCTGCCCGAGCGTCGGAGCCGGACGACGCACCCAGTGATCAACGCTCCCATATCGGAACGGAAGCGTCGGGGTCGGATGAATTCCGACGACTGAATGATCGATGTCTTCGCAGTACCCACGGAAGACATTTTGCGGATGGCCCGAAGACCGTCGATTGTCTCGGGTTTCGGCTGCAGGAACACCAGCGGCCACAAGCGTTGCGACCGCTGCGCTCAACTCTTGCTGCGCAGCCCACTCCCCAATCACCACATCGAGTCGATCATGCTCACGTCGCCGGTCGGCAAGAGTCGCCAGCGATGGATCGTCAGCCAGCTCGGGATGACCGATCACTGCTGCCAGGGACTTCCATTGCTCGTCAGTCGCACAAGAAACGGCCAACCAATTTTCAAAGCCTTCACATGCGTACAAGTTTTGCGGTGCGGCATAAGGACTGCGGTTGCCTTCTCGCTCAACGCGGAGATTATGCGCAGTCCATTCGATAACAGGTTCGGCCGCAACGTTGATCGCCGCTTCAAACATCGGAGCCTCAATGAGACAACCCTCACCGGTACGGTCGCGATGCTGCAAACCGATCAGCGCTCCAAATGCAGCGTGCAATCCCCCATTGGGGTCACACGGTCCACGCTGAATTCGAGGCTGATCTTCGGGGTGACCAGTCATCCATGCCAGACCAGTGATCTGTTCCATGGTTTGAGCAAAGCCGGGGCGGTCGCGCCACGGGCCATCAAGGCCGAACGCAGGCATACGCACCATCACCGCTCGCGGGTTCACACTCTTGATGACGTCCCAGTCGAGATCGAATGCTTCAACGACGCGAGGAGTGAAGTTCTCGATGACGATGTCGGCCTTTGCAGCCAGCTCTAGTGCAAGCGCTCGACCTTCGGGACGATCGAGGTCAAGGGTGACGTCGTACTTGTTGGTATTCGCCGACAAGAAGAA
>ERZ891134.2497-NODE-2497-length-10626-cov-18.643364_pt1 | contig 10626 bp, 6 predicted proteins | sample MGYA00520888_ERZ891134 | MGnify/ENA primary metagenome ERZ891134 (study PRJEB32303, sample SAMEA104408692) | aquatic metagenome | biome: Brackish water; feature: Coastal; material: water | place: Baltic Sea | collected 2014-10-23 | depth 10 m ... | reverse complement strand
TATATCATTTATAATAGATCTTAATAAAAAAGTTCGAAATTAGGACCGATATTCTCCACTTAAAAGCAACATCTTGTCGGTGTTGCTTTTTTATTTTAACCCTTCTAGCTTAAAAACAAAACTGTTTTTGCCACAACATCCCTAAGCGCCTTTGGCATACTAGCCTGGGGGTAGGGATGTTTGGCATTAAAAACATGGTTTGCTTCTGGGGCTATAAAAAGCTCGCTGGTATTGCTCCAGTTGTGCAAATTTTGGGCCTCTTGCAAACCCACCGTAGTGTCCTTCTCTCCATGAACCACTAGCAGTGGTTTTTGTAACTCTTGCGCAGCTCTTTGTAGAGTAAGGCGCTTTTGGTTTTCTATAAAATTGGTGTAAAACTGCCAGTAGTGAGGCATCTGCTGCTTTGTTCTGGCGTTTTGCACATAATAAACCCCTTGTTTTTTAAATGCTAAAAATCCTGGCGTATTTTCTTGGAAACGCGCCCTATAATCACTCACCCCTGCCCAGGTAACAACCTTATTTACCCTTGGATCTTCTTGGGCTTTAATAAGTACAATACCCCCGCCTCTACTGTGGCCAATTAAGCTTATTTTTGAGATATCTATCTGGTTACTATAGTTAGAATCTGCGCAAATAAAACCTAACACCCTATCAACATCATCAAGCTCTATGGTATAGTTGTTTTGCGCAAAAGCCTCTACATCTGGAAAATCTATAGGTTGGTGTACAGTGCCGCCATTATGAGAAAAATTAAATTTCAGAAAAAAGAACCCTGCCTTTGCAAAGGCTTTTGCTACCAAATGCCAAGGACCCCAATCTTTAAAACCTTTATAGCCGTGACAAAAAATTACAACTGCTTTAGCCTTGCCGTCATTTTTAAAATAGGCGTCATACACAATAGGTTTTTGAGCTTCTTGTAACGGGGCCAATACTTGATTTTTAATACGCTGCATCTACACCTCTTTTTCTTGAAAATCTATGCTTATATCACATATTTCTTGAATTAGAGCAACGAGTTGCTCCTTAAATAAAACCAGTGTTTCTTGAGTGATGGTCGTGTCTTTTTTGTCTGTTTTTTCTGTGAATTTTAAAAAGCCACTTCCCAAGTTTTTAAAAGAAATAATACCTCCAAATGCCTGGGTAATTGGCGCTGTGTCATTGTATATAAGCGCGTAGGTTAGTACCTGGAACGCTTTACTAAAGGAGTATTCTTGCCTAATTTTTTCCCAGTGCGAAACTACCAGATCCTTTTGCTCTACTTTTCCTGTTTTGTAATCAATGATCCGCATCTGGCCGTTGTAGTGGTCTATGCGGTCTACCTTCCCGCCAACACGAACCGGAAAATCAAGCCCCGGCACCTCAACGGTAATGCCTAAGTCTGCCTCAAGTGCTTTAATTATTATTTCATTGCCTGCCTTTATCTCTTTGATTTCAAAATCAATAAAATTGGATACATACTTTTTAGCAACTTCAAAAATGAGCAGGTTTTTACCTACACTAAAATCTCCACCCTTGAAGCTTTTTATAAACTGTGCCGTGATCTCTGCCGAAATTTTAGGATAAATGCTCTCTAAAGCAGCTACCGATAATACCTTAGATACAAAGGGGGTGTATAACTCCTCGAGGGCATCATGCACTATGGTTCCTAGGGTGTTGGCCGCGACGGTTTCTTCTACTTGCTGATGCTCTTGGATTTTTAACACCTTCTGAAAATAAAAATCTATAGGGTTTCTAATATAACTAGTAAGAGAAGACGGAGAAAAACCCTTGGAGGCTATTTCTTGCAAACGCTCTAAAATTTTCGGGGTTTTCTCTATACGTGCCATTGTTTTTTGGCCCATGCTTATCGTTGGGCTCACGGTAGTATGAGTGATGGTATGATTTGCCACATTGGCCACTTCAAGTTGTAATAAAAATCTACTTTTCTCCCCTGTATTTAATCCCTCTGTGTGGGTATTATATAGTAGGGTAGCGGTTTCTACTCTTTGTAATAGATGAGTGAAATGGTAGGTGTAAATAGCGTCTTTCTCGGAAAAGCTTGGCAGGTTGTATTGCTTTTTTAAATCATAGGTGATAAAAGAGTTGTTTGATTTTCCAGAGGGTAAAGTGCCTTCGTTTACAGAGAGCATTATTACATTTTTAAAGTCTAAAACCCTTGACTCTAACACCCCCATAATTTGAAGCCCCTGGTAGGCCTCTCCTTTAAAATCTAGGGTTGTATTTGCTATGAGTTCTCTGTATAGCTGTTGCACTGTTTTAAGTGTTGTTACATAGCTATAAGAATCATTAAGAGCGGCAATTTTTAAAAATATTTCTTGCAAGTAGGATACACAAACTTCTTCTATAGAACTTAGACTGCGCGAGGTTGCACGCTCCAATAATTTATTGCAACAAGCAATAGCCATACCGCTGTCAAGGCCCCAGTCTTGAAATAGCAACTGTAAAATTTCATGATCCTTTGGGTCTGAAATTGACTGTAAATACCCCTGGGTGCTATGGGTTATATTCTCCTTTTTAATCTGGGCTAAAATACCGCTGGCACTAACCATCACGTTGCTAATAAAAGGGTGGCTTAAAATAGATTGTACATCTTTATAGTAATAACTGCCAGCAGGTTTTGCTTTTACTGAAAATAAAATTTCAAAAAAAGTAGCAAAGGGCATCGTTTTTAGGGCTACCCCCATGGTAATATTTACCTTATCAACGTTTTCTGGTAATGAGTGTAACAAAGGCACTAACAGGTTTTCATCTGCCAAAACAATGGCAGTGTGGGCAAGTTGTTCTTTGGTGTATGTAGCTAATAGATTGCCTACATATTTAACTTGTCCTATGTTTTTTTGAACCCCAACAAATGAAAATGTCTTGGGTTTTATAAAATTACTAGCGATGTTGGTGAATGGTTTTTTTTGGTAGTGCTTCCAATTATTTTTGTACCCTCTTAAAAACAATGACGCACTGTGAGTCGTGTCTTCAAAGAAATAACTGTCTGTGTCCCAAATGACCTCGTTTTGGTCTAGTTCTAGAAGTTCTTGGAGTATGTTCTGCTCTGCCGTATTAAGTGCGTTAAAACCTATAAAAACATGCTTGGTGCTTTGGTTGGCCTCCATGTAATGAGAGATGTCCTGAGCAGCTTTTCTATACACAAGCCCTTGGTAGCCTAGGTGGTCTTTTAATAAGCTGTCTTTTAGTGTCTTGTAAAACTCATGGAGGCTATTCCAAAAAGCAAGGTATTTTTCTATAAGCGGGGTTTTATCGTCTCTAAGATACCAATGATTCAAATCTTGAATATCATTGAGGTAATTAAAAAACAAGTGGGTGTCTAGAAGGTAGCGGTCTATCTCGTTGAAATCTCCCAGTAATGTAGCGGCCCATGTGCTATAGGTGTCAAAACTTTCTTTCTCTGGGATACTATCTAGTTTGAGATAGGTTTCATAACTTTTAAATAACAGCGCCGTTGGGTCTATGATCTGTAGGTCAGAAACACTTTCAATAAATGTTTCTATGCTAATAATTTTAGGGGCGAAGCTAGTACTTAGGGCTTGCTTCTTTAAGTAATTTAAGAGAAACCCACCTGCTCTTTTGCTTGGAAGAATAATAGTGAGCTGCGATAAATCACCGTGTTTTTTTGTGAGGTATTGAATTGATTCTTCTAGGAAAGTATGCATGTTATAAAAATAAGAAACGCCCCCTTAAAAGGAGGCGTTTTCTAGTATTTATTTGTGGAAGATTACTCTTTAGAAGAAATCTCTACACGTCTGTTTTGCTTTCTACCAGCTCTTGTGTTATTTGAAGCAACTGGATTAGAAGTTGAAGCACCTTCTGTAGATAATCTACCTGCAGCAAGTCCTAGTGATTCTAAATACGTTTTCACAGCCATTGCTCTCTCTTCAGAAAGTGTTTGGTTTTTAGTATCGCTACCAGTGTTATCTGTGTAACCAGTGATTACAAAAGAAGCATCTGAATACGTACTCATGATATCTTTCATGTTTTGAAGTGTATCATAAGAATCTGCATGTACTGTAGAATCTCCTATATCAAACAAGATCGTTTTTGACATATCATTAAGGTCTTTCATGATCTCAATAGTTAATTGAGGTATTTCTGGACATCCTTTATTTGCAACAGTACCAACTACTGCAGGACATTCATCGTCTTTGTCTAAAACACCGTCGTTATCACTATCTGGCCATGGGCAACCTTTGTTCGCTTTATCACCAGCTTGATCTGCACATGCATCATCAGCATCAGTAACACCGTCACCATCAGCATCTGGACAACCATTCATAGAAGCAAGACCTGCAACAGTAGGACAAGCATCTTGTGGATCTGCAACACCATCAGCGTCTGTATCTGGGCAACCTGCAAATTCTGCAAGACCTGGAGTATTAGGACACGTATCTTCTCTGTCTTCTACACCGTCAAGGTCTGTGTCAGGACAACCGTTAAATTGTGCAAGACCTGCAGTTTCTGGACAAGCATCTTCGTGGTCATATACACCGTCTGAGTCTGTGTCTTTTCCACCAAACTTAAACAATACACCAACAGAGTGTTGGAAATGCTTAGCTCCGTAGTCCTCAAAAGAGTGCTTATAGGTAGACTGGAGGTTTACAGCTAAAGATTCTGACATCCAAAACTTAACACCAGCGATACCATTGGCAGTACCAAATCTAGCATCTCCAAGCCAAGTGTAACCTCCACCAATACCGATAGAAGGATCAACCCAACCGTTACCTAGCATTTCTCTAAAGCTATATTTTATTTCTCCATCAAAACCGTAGTATGTCATGCTTTCAACCTCAACACGACCTATTTTTTCAATTTTGTTTACAGTACCTACTGCGCCCATTGTAAATCCATCACCTAAGTAGTACCCTACTGCAACTCTAGATACAGATGGAAGAATGTTGTAATGATCTTCTACATTAAAGTATTCAGAAAAAAGAGTTCCGTTTTGGAAATCTTTGTCTGTTTGTCCGTCTCTAAGACCTGTTGGGAATGTATCAACTGCGTTTACACCTACCTCGATAGCCCATGGATTGTTTTTATCTTGAGCATTTGTTACGCCTGTTACTAATAGAACAAGGGCAGCAACTAAGATACTTTTAAGATGTTTCATAATTATTTGTTTAGTTATATGTATTATTTAATGCAAAAGTAAGTTGTTAAAGTTTATTAACAAAAACAAATCTATTAAAATTTTAATAATTTCGAGTTGTTTTTGTGTATTTATATATCACAAGAGGCTATATTACATCAAGTTTTTTACCCACTTTAATAAACCCTTGTATGGCTTTGTCTAGATGTGCTTTGGTATGTGCTGCAGATAACTGCACCCTAATTCTGGCCTTATCCTTTGGTACCACTGGGTAGAAGAAGCCTATCACATAGATCCCTTCTTCCAGTAACATGTTTGCCATGGTCTGAGAAAGCTTGGCATCATACAACATTACTGGAACAATAGCAGAGTCACCATCTACAATATCAAAACCAGCTTCTTTCATTGCTTTTTTAAAGTAATTCGTGTTATTCTCTAAAATATCTCTTAATGTGGTATCACTCTCGAGCATTTCAAACACTTTAATAGAGGCCCCTACAATTGCAGGAGCTAATGAATTTGAAAATAAATACGGGCGAGAACGTTGGCGTAATAATTCAATCACTTCTTTTTTGCCGGTTGTGTATCCTCCCATGGCGCCACCCATTGCTTTTCCTAGGGTTCCGGTAATAATATCGATACGGCCCATAACGCCTTTGTCTTCAAGGGTTCCTCTACCTGTTTGGCCAATAAAACCAGTTGCATGACACTCATCAATCATCACAAGTGCGTCATAGGCATCTGCTAAATCGCAAATTTTATCTAGAGAAGCAACAACGCCATCCATAGAAAAGACCCCGTCTGTTACAATAATTTTAAAACGAGCGCCATTTTCATTTGCCTCTTTAAGTCTTTGCTCAAGCTCCTGCATGTTGTTATTTGCATACCTGTATCGTGCTGCTTTACACAAACGAACGCCGTCAATAATAGAGGCATGATTTAGAGAATCACTAATTATAGCGTCTTCTTTACCTAGTAGAGGTTCAAAAACACCTCCGTTAGCATCAAAAGCAGCGGCGTATAATATGGTGTCCTGGGTGCCGTAAAAATCTGCGATTTTGGATTCCAATTTTTTATGGATGTCTTGGGTGCCGCAAATAAAACGAACCGATGACATTCCAAAACCATGGGTGTCCATAGCGTCTTTTGCCGCCTGTACAACTTCTGGATGAGAAGAAAGCCCTAGGTAATTGTTTGAGCAAAAATTTAATACTGTTTCTCCGGTACTGATTGTTATTTCTGCGCCTTGAGGGGAGGTGATGATTCGCTCTGTTTTAAAAAGGCCATTATCCTTAATGTTTTGTATTTCCTTTTGTAAATGCTCCTTAATGTTTCCGTACATATGTGTGGTTTACGATGATTTTAAAAAAGCAAAGTTAAATTTTATTTATTAGTATTGTTTGGTTTGTATAGACCAAAATTTTGTCTTTAATGGTGTACCCCATCTCAAAAAGCGCGGTGGCATAGCCGTTAATTTGATCTTCATGCTCATAACTAGGAGTACCTGTTTTATAATCTACAATAGTTACCGAGTTTGTTTGAGGATGAAAATTTAATCTATCTGGTCTTAGGGTGTGCCCTTGCTTAGTGATAATATCACGCTCATTATATACCTGGGCATCATTTTCAAATAAGGGATACAGAGCTGGATCTTGTAATACGGTTTGCACCTTTAATTGCAAGGCGGCTATTTTTTGCTCAGAGATGGTTGCAAGGCGTCTTAATTTCTGAAAAACAAAAGCTTCATCACCATGGTGTTTAATTTCCTGCATGGTGTCATGAAAAAGATTTCCTTCAACAATAGCCTCCTTTATTTTTATATCTGTACCAACTCCCCTGTTGTTTATAATATGCAAATTATGTCCTTGGGGATTACTACTTATAAATTTAGGAGACACCCTCTTACTGGTTTGTTTTATTTTACCATGAGCCTGAGGGCTGAAATTTCCGAAGGTATACACCTTTTGATTTTCATCCCATCTGCCCTGATGCTTTAGAAATTCAGAAAAAAGTTGCTGAAAATTTTGCAAGTTATCTTTAACTGGCTTGGGACTCTCTGTAATGATATATAGCTGCTCTACGGCGCGCGTAAGAGTTACATACAACAGGTTGTAATTGTCTAGGGCTAAGGTTTGTCTTCTTTTTGTATGAATAGCCGCGCCTTGTGGGTTGTAATCGGCAATACTTTTATTGTAATTAATAAGTGTTTGATTAAAGTCTTGGCTCCAAGTCTCTGGAACCGAAATCCAAGTCTTGGGTTCCTGCTCTTTGTAGAGTTCTATATTGGCGTATGGAAATATAACCGCCGGAAACTCTAGCCCTTTGGCCTTATGAATAGTCATGAACTGCACACCGTTAGTGTTTTCTCCACAGGCAATAGAGGCGGTCTGTCTTTTTGTTTCCCAAAAGTCTAAAAAGCCCAAGGTGTCTGCCTGTGGTTTTTGTTGGTATTCAAAAATAAGATCCATAAAACCATATAAATAGGCATCTGCAATTTTATCTAAACCAAAGTGTTTTACAATATACTCTGCGCCCTGATATAAAGATTTTTGTGCCACCTCCTGAAGATCGAAATTGATATCATATTTTTTTAGTGTTTCAGAAAAAAGAGCTCCCTGCTCCAAAAACGAAGTGAAAAAAGAGTGCTTATCTATGGCTATTTTAAAATGAGCGTGCAAAAAATCTAGCACCCGTATTTTAGTTTGTGTATCTGTGGGTTGTACACTGAGTAAAATGGTGTTACAAATACATGTAACCACATCTGCATTTTCTAGCAATAAAGTCTCTGAGGAGATAACATTTATATCATGCTCCATAAGGTAGGTGCTTAAAAACACCCCGTCATCTTTCTTGCGGGTTAACACACAAATATCACTGTAGGCAAATCCTTGCTGGTTTAATTGCTTGACAATGGCAAGGGTTTTTTCTGCGTATAATTGGTTTTTTTCTTCCTTGTTTTGGGCTTCAATAAATTCTAAATTAACATATCCATCTGCTTTTTCATTACATCCTTGATTGTTGCCATCTATATATAATTTTTCATGCTGGGGATCTTCTAAGAATTGGGATGCGTAGGTGAAAAAGTTGTTGTTAAAATCAATAAGCTCTTTTAAACTGCGGTAATTTTTAGGTAGGTTTTCTATCACAGGAATTGCCGTGTCAAAGGCAGAGTTTTCATGGATGAGTGATAAAAACTGTTCAGGATTACCGCCCCTCCATCTGTAAATTGCTTGTTTTACATCTCCTACCAAAAGAAGTGAGCCTTCTTTGGAGGTTTGGGCCTGAGATAGAGAATTATCCAACAAAGGAATCATGTTTTGCCATTGCATGACAGAGGTGTCTTGAAACTCATCAATGAAGAAATGGCTATACCGCTCTCCTAGGCGCTCATAGATAAAGGGAGCCGGCTGGTCTTTTATTTCTTTATGTATAAGCGCATTAAACTGTGCAATGGGAACAAGGCTTTGCTCCTCTTGAAGTGTGGCGAGTTCTTTACTCACCAAATTAATTACAGAAAGCGGGGTGAGGTTTTTTAAAATGGCGGCAATAAACCTAAGATTGTTTACTTGTTTTTGAGCAGCGGCGATAAAGGCTTCAAAGACTGATTGGTTTTGATCTATAATAGCTGCAAGGGCTTCATTTTTTTTTGCCCAGGTGACGCCATACATTGGCTTTTGTGCAAGGTCTTGTATCCACATGGCTGAAAAATCTATCTTGCCATACTCTTTGCTTTTTAATCTTTCTATAAAGGTGATAAATGAACCTCTTGAGAAGGATTTTTTGTCCAGGCCGTGGGTTTGTATAATATCAGAAACTACCTTGGTCGCTTTTAAAATAGTAGCTTCACCAAGGTGTTTGTTTTTGAGAAGTTCTTTTTTAAATTCTCCAAAGTCTGAGAGTGTTTTGTCTTTAAAATGGGAGATATGCGCCGCGTCATCTTCATTGTTTAAGAGTGTTGCTGCTTTAAAAATATCTTTAGAGATGTCCCAGGATTTGTCATCATCGGCTTTTTCTAAGGCAAAGGCAACTAATACCTTTGTGATGGCTTGGTCTACCCCTGTTTTGTCTATGAGTTTATCTACTGCCTCTTTGAGTAATGCCGTTGGATCAAGCACCACCTCAAAATTACTAGGCAAGGAGAGATCCTTAGCAAAAGTGCGAATAAGACGGTGGTTAAATTTATCGATAGTCTCTACACTAAACCCGGCATAGTTATGTAGTATATGGTTGAGGATTGCCTTTGCATTTGCCTGAATTTTGGGCAGCCCTAAGGACAACTCTGATGCAAGATCTTGCATCATCTGTGGGGGGTTTGCTACAGAAGATGTTGAAGAAAAGGCCACCAAATTTTCAATGATGCGATCTTTCATCTCTGCAACAGCCTTATTGGTAAAGGTAAGGGCCAGTAAAGATTGGTAATAGTTGTTTTTTTGTTGATTCAACAAAAACCCCAGGTACTCTTTTACCAGGGTATATGTTTTACCGCTGCCCGCTGCGGCGTCATAAATTAAAAAAGGAGTGTCGTTTTTCAAGATTAATATTTTGCACTAAATTACGCAAAAGTAGATGCCAATAAAAGCTTTCTTGGGAGGTATTAAAACCTTAATATTTCTATAACAGTATATTTAGCCCTTAATGTGTAACTTTGCATAAGATTAAAAAACAATAATTTTAAAATTTCTTATTATGGCTTTTGAATTACCACAATTATCATATGCTCACAATGCATTAGAACCAAATATAGACCAAAGAACCATGGAGATCCATCACGGAAAACATCACCAAGGATACACCAACAACCTCAACGCAGCTATTGAAGGTACAGACATGGAAGGAAAAAACATTGAAGAAATTCTTCAAAACCTTGACATGAACAACAAGGCCGTAAGAAACAATGGTGGCGGTTTTTACAACCACTCTTTGTTTTGGGAGGTGATGACACCAAACGGTGGAGGTGCTCCAACAGGAGCTGTAGCAGCAGCTATTGACGCTTCTTTTGGGAGTTTTGATGCTTTTAAAGAAACTTTTGCAACAGCAGCCAAAACACAGTTTGGCTCTGGATGGGCATTTTTATGTGTAGCTAAAGATGGTTCTTTAGAGGTATGTGGTTGCCCTAACCAAGATAACCCACTGATGCCAGGTGTTGGTTGTGGCGGGACACCAATTTTAGGTATTGATGTTTGGGAACACGCATACTACCTAAACTACCAAAACAGACGTCCAGATTATGTAAGCGCATTTTTTAATGTTATTAATTGGGATGCTGTAAATGCTAGATTAGCAAATGCGTAAACTCTTTTTATATTAAATTTAAAAGCCTTCAATGAATTAAAATTGAGGGCTTTTTTGTGCCTACAGGTTTGGGGTTTGGGGGACAATAAAAAACGAATTATATTCACTTTACTACAATGGTCTTAAAACCCAGTGCTAGAGTGGTATAAGGGGTGAAAAAAATAATACCTATAAATTAGGAAACTATGAGTTTTAACTATACTTTTAAGTAGATTAATAAATTATTATAATACACTTTA
>ERZ891134.2493-NODE-2493-length-10637-cov-20.073994_pt1 | contig 10637 bp, 4 predicted proteins | sample MGYA00520888_ERZ891134 | MGnify/ENA primary metagenome ERZ891134 (study PRJEB32303, sample SAMEA104408692) | aquatic metagenome | biome: Brackish water; feature: Coastal; material: water | place: Baltic Sea | collected 2014-10-23 | depth 10 m ... | reverse complement strand
CAACAGCAACTGAGTTGCCATCCATGTAAGGAGCTTCGTCAACGTAGAACTCACCAAAGGTATAACATTGGAATGGGCCGTCGATACCACCACCACCATCAGTACCACCTTCTCCACCGTTCCCGTCACCACCATCACATTGTGAAGTTATGCGCTTAATGCCATAGCGGCAAGGTACAAGACGTATCTCACAGCTATCTATGTATTGTTGATATTGGGGTTGTTCGGTTAAGAAGTCCCCCTGCCTTTTCTTTGTCATTTGTACATGTTCTCTGTAGTAAGTGTGCCTCTCCTAGACATCCCGTCATTCATACGTTTAGCTGCAGCTCGTTGATCCATTAGTTCAATCTCACGACTGGACAATGCGGCTTCAGCACGCTTCATAGCGATCCTTAATGCAACGTCAATGCGATCGTATACACCAAGGTACTTATCAGCCGCCACGCCGCCTGTAGAGGCCACAGAGCCAACGCCTTTATCTCTGAACTCACGGAGTTTCTCCATCCATCCTGCACGATCTGCATCCTTTCTGATGATATTTAGTTGGTGTGCAAAGTATCCTTGCTTACCCATCTCATCATATAAAGCAGAACGTTGCTTGTCTGTATAGGGAATACCTTCTTCGCCTTTCATAAAGGTAGGACGAGAATCATATTCAATGTCAATTAGGAATTGTTTGTTGGGTGTTAGTTTTTCAGCCATACGTTGGCCTGTAACTACGTTCCATAGGCGTTGATGGAAACCTTCCACCTGTCCTACGATTTCATGGTCTACCCAATCATACTTAGGACCTAAAGCACCTTCTGGATTGAGAGCATCTACATAGTTATTCTTGTTACGTAGCAGTGAAACAAGTTCACTATCTACTTCTTTAAGACCATCAGACAGCAGACGTGACATCTGATTCCTCATGCCTCCTAATGGACCCATAGCACCGTTGATGAAGTTAGCTCCCCAACGGTTCATAGCAGCACCATTACCAGACAGAACATCGTTGAGAGGTTCAATCTGTGCCATGACAGAACGATTAGTAATAGAAGCAGCCATGATATACATGAGCTTCTCTGTCATATTCTCATGAGCAGCAGTACTAATACCATCGAAGTTATCCATGACATCAGCAGTTACAGCTAGCCAGTCACCTATTGGTCCTAACCATTCATAGCTGTGCCACTTACCATCAAGTCCTTTATATGTCTTAGGTGCCCAGTTATTATCTGTACGTACACGTTGACGTTCCTTATCCCAGTGACCATTACCACGTAATCTATCTTGCATGAATAGGGCTGAAGCTCCTGCAATAGAAGCAGAACCAACAGCTAATCTACCTTTGGCTTCATACCGCATCTGCTTAAATACATTCACAGCATTCTCGTCAAATGCAATACCTTTACGTGTTAGTACTTTTTCTATGTGCTCCATAGGTACTTGGTCCATAGTTTGATAACCAACTACATCCCAGAAGTCCTTAGATATAGCCGCTAATGGACTATAAGCTTGGAACATACTAAGGATATTGATTGAAGTCTTAGGGAACATGATGAATGGCTTAAGAGCAGGGTTCTTTGCAATCATCTCTGAGATACCCCTAGACAATTCACTGTCTAAGTTCAGGGCAATCTCCTTTGAGAAGTAGTCATTAGCTGTATCAGTAATGAAACCCTTGGAATCAACCATATCTTTATAAGCTTTCTTAGTTGCTTTCTTAAAGTCCTTTGGCATCATCCTTTTGCCAGGTGTTAATAGCTGATCAAATGCTCTACCACGTGCTTCTGCTACACCAATAAAGGCTCTAACAAATGCATCACCAGCTCCCATCATCTCTGCGCTATACCTAAGAAATGGATTCATAGCCTGATCAAACTGAGCTTGGTACATATTGACCATGAACTCAGGACCATACTCACCATCCTTCTTAGCTGCCTCAGCAAACTGCCGTAAGACATGCATCTGTGCTTCATTCTCTTGAATGATTAGATCACCCTTGCCATAAGACATTGTTGACATAGGGTTCTCTCTTGTCTTCTTATAGTAATGACCCATATGTGCAAAGCCTTCCTGCATAGCAGAAACAAAGCCAGCGTATTGAACACCTGCTCTATGCATTGCTTTTAGATCACCACTAGCCATTGCACCTACCATTGTATTGATAGGACGTGCAATTAGACCACCTATGTTGCCAACCCAGGCACGAATAGGAGTAGCAGTAGCGGACAAGATGCTGTTATAGTAGTTACCATAGAACCCTTGTACAATAAGGTTAGGCATTGTATCCTCACCTTTGATAAAGGCTTGCTGGATAGCACCTAAACTCTCATAAACATAGTTGTTTAATCTGTACATAGATGTAACGTCACCATCTAACATATTATATGCATCAAAAAGTGGAACTAAGAAGTGCGGCTTCTCTTCTGCAATAGCTAATAGGTTAGCTGTGAATCCTTTTACTTTAGGAACCAATGTACCTAGGAACTTCTCTCTTGCTTCTACCTGTTGTAACGTGAAATCCTTAGCTGCTCCATTAGGGTCAGCCATAGCCTTCATACGTTTCCATACATTTAGGGCTTGGAGAGTAGAACCTGCATCGTAGGAAGCTAATGCTTTCTCTACCATCAGGTATTCCATACGATCAAAGATCATGGTACGGGCAGTCTCTACAGCAGCACTACCATCTAGTTCTTTCATAGCAAGAGACATATCAGATGCCTGACCTGCTAGTGAAGTAGTTAGTAGAGCACGCGCTTTCTTCTCATCGAGATTTAAGAAGGTATCTTGGTACTTCTTAAGTGCTTTAAATACACCGTCGTAGCCAACCTTATTGACAACCTGGATATTCAGGTCATCATTCATCTTTTTGAATTCATCAAGTAGCTGCTTCATCTGGCCAGGTTCCATCTCTTCCATGACCTCAGCTAGGAATGTCCCAGCATCATCAATCTGTTTAGCGGAGACAATCTTATTGTTAATCAGTGCATCAAACTTGCCACTGTTCTTAATGTGATCCATCACTACATTTACAAGCTGTCCCTTCTGTAGGTTATCTACGTCCAGTCCATACTTAAGAGCTGCCTCAGTGATGATAGAACCTAGGCGACCCCAGCGTGTACCGATGTTCCCTTGAATACGGGCCGCATCAACCATTGCTCCAGGTACACCATCAGGGTCAGCGTTACGTACACCAGTCTCAGACCAATCAAAGGAATCATGGATACCTTTTACTGGACCTTCAAATGGAATCTCATCAGCCGTCTGGAATGGTTCACCCTTAGCTAGGGCTTCCTCGTTGTATTTAGCTACGTAGAACTCACCTAGTTCATCTAGGTTATGTTGTGTCCTAGCTTCTGATCTTGCTACTGCATCTTCAATAGGGTCATCAGAGTACTTAGTATTAGAGAACTCATCTCCCTGTCGCTTAGCAAAGTAAGCAGCAGCAGAGTCATCCTTAGCTAGGTACTGAGTAGAACGTCGAACACTACCGGAAGCAGCAACAACCTCACCTACTCCCTGAGCAATACCAGTTAACCAACCAAGACCGAAGCCTTCGTTCCTGTTCTTTGCTCTATTCTCATCAGGAGTGTTGTTGGGATTAGTAGCCCAATCAGATGGGAAGATACCGAATAGCCTCTCACCTTCTGGTGTTTGCAGAGCCTTACGTAGTTCTCCCTGTAGGTTGTCCCCAGTGCTGTGACTGTTAGCTTGGTCAACTACACCACCGACACCCATATCGAGTCCGAGGGTAGCGAACCATTTGAAGGCAGGGTTGTTACCTAGCTTCTGCATCCAAGGGCCAGCCTTACCTGCAGCGTGTAGTCCTTTTGCACCTTTAGTAATCAACCCTTGACCTAATAGAGTAGGTCCGATATAACTAGATACGGTTCTAATATTCTCTAGGTTCTTATCTCTAAACTTAGGTAGCTTAGGGATATCAGGTCCAGGCATGAAGTAGTTATAGGTATCAACAAACCCATCAAGAGTACCTGCTGCAGGAGCGAAGACAGTTTCACCTAACTTCTGCACCATGGCACCTGACTTCATCTCATACTCACCTACGGCTGGATTCCATTTGTAGAGATCCTCATCACCTTCAGGTGGTTTGTTTGGATTAGTACCAGTATCACCAGGCTGTTTAGCTCCTGGTTTAGACTCTTCCTGTTTAGGTTCTTCAGTTGTAGCAGCAGGTTGTTCACCTTCAGGTGTGCCTTCAGGGTTAGCCATAGCTTCCTGTTCGACCTCTGCCTGTTGTGCCTGCTGATCTACTTGAGTTTGTTGAACACTTTGTTCTAATTCAGAGCGTTCCTGCAGGCTCTGCTCTGCTATCCGTGCCGCCTCTTCATCATTATTGAAGTCATTGTATGGCGTATATGTCATGTATTAAGTCCGATTACGGCATTAGCTTTATCGATCCATTCCATCTCCGCTTCATCATTCCGTGGAAGATCTAGTGGAGGTGCAACATCAATGGCATAACCATGTTGATGTGCAGACCCGTCATCGTGTGGACGCATGTAGCTTGTAACTCTGAAGCCTTGTTTCTCATATAGGGCCTTAGCCATTTGAGCCATCTTCTTAGTTGTAAACTCATAGTGTTGATGCATATCATCTCCACCATGTCCTTCAGGGTCATAGAGTGTTGTGGGGTCGTCATCATTTTTGTATCGTGGATCATTAGATACAATCTGTGCAACTTCAAAAGTACCGCGACGACTTGTTGGGGCGTTAAGTGCCTGTCTATTATATTTAGTTAGAGCCTTAGTAAATTTCTTCATGTGCTCTACCGTCTCTGCAGGTAGTGGTCTGCCAGTCTCTAAGTATTCTTGGAACCTTCCAGGCCCAGCGTTGTAAGCACCTGCAGCTTGTACAGGATCTCCGAACTGTTGTAGTAGTTGCTGGTAGTACTGTGCTCCATAGGCAAGGTTTGCCAAAGGATCCATACCACCTGTAAATGTTGGATGCTGATCTGGTTGGATCTGCATGAGACCAACTGCTCCAGTAGGAGATACAGCATTAGGATCAAACTGACTTTCAATCTGTGCTAACGCTGCGATGTGTGCAGGGTCAGCTCCAAACTGTTGTGATACTTCCTGGATCTCAGCACCATAAGGAATGATGTCAGCATTAAACTGTCCAATCTGACTTGAAATAGCGCGTGTTGCACGGTTCTCAGATTTAAATTGATGGATTAATGCCTTACCTGATGCTGTCATTCCATCGACAACCATGGCAGAAAGAGATTCAAGGGGCTTTAAGTCCCAAGCTTCTCTCTGTGCATTGATAATTGCAAATGGATCTTGGTTATACTTCTGTGCAAGATACTTCACCATTGGTGGGATCTTCCATGCAGCAGTACCATATCCTTTATCTAATCCCTCAGCTTCAGTCTTACTAAGTACTAAGCCTTGCAGCTCCATAGCAGTACCGAAGTTCGGAGAGTTAGCTTTAATAGCAGCTTCAATATCAGTAATCTTTTTAGTGAAGGTATCAGACGATGCACCTTTATTCACATTATCAAAGAAGTTATCTACAGGGCCACGCTCTGCGTCTTGGTATTTAGCGTACTTACCTTTAGGGTTAGCTTGTGCTCCTTCTGCTGTACCACCTTCTGCAACAAAATAATCTTCAGTTTTCTTTAGTGCATTCTGTACAGCCATTGGATCACCTGCAGCAGTTAGTGCAGCGACCTCCTTAAGGAATACAGACTGTAGGTCTTGTACAACCATCTGTGTAGGGATAGTAATAGCACCATCACCTGTACTCTCACCGCGTGCTGAAGATACAGTACGTTTGATAGCAGCCAGTTGATCTTTATAAGTACCAGTAGCACCTGCAGCTTGCTGTTGTTGTTGTGCAATACCAGTGAACTGAGCAGCAATTTCAGGGTGTACATCAACTAAGTGATGTGGCCTAAGCTGACCAATCTGCTGTAGCTTTAACAGCATCTCACGTTGATCACGTTTCTGTTCTGAAGTAGATGAATAAGCTTTAGATGCCTGTTCAATAGCTAGACTCTTCACACCATACTCTTTGGTGTATTCACGTTGTAGTTCCGCTAAGTCATCCTCTGAGTACTTACCAGGATTCTCTGCAATCTCTTGTACAAGTTCACGTTCCTGTTCCTTTTGTGCTCTCTCCTTCTCACGTTGTACTTCTGCAGCCTCTGCTCTATCTACCCTCAGAGCGCTTTTAATAGACCCTTCAATCAGGTTAGGATATAACTCACCAAAGGTACGTCCTTTCTTATCCCAGGGCACTACCTGGCCTTTCATGGACCGTGCTTCATCTACATCAATAGTTCCTGAAGCGATTGATTCTTCCAGGTACTTACTGACATAGGCATGAGCACCACGATTACCTAGAGCTTTACCGTCACTACCAAGAGTGCCAGCCATCCTAGTGATAAATGAACCTAAGTCCTTATCACTTTGGAACATAGCCTTAGCTTCAGTCTGCTCTGCAAATGATTCATCAGCAGCAAACCTATCCCTGAACTTACCTCTCATAGCAGCATCTTGACGATGCATCTGTGGGAAGGCGTACTTGTTCAGCATGGCTACAGGTGTTCCTGTTAGTCCTGCATCTCTAATGAACTGACCACGGACATGAGCCATGGCAGCTTGAACCTGAGCAGCTCCTCTTGCAGTAGCAGGAGTGAACGTCTCACCATTGACAGTAATCTGTGTGGTGTTATCAGTGTTCATTGCATTCTCGATGTAAGAGCCATACTCAGCTCCTGCCATCTGTGCTCTACCTTGCTGGTATCCGTACTGTCTCCAACCACTTAGGTTCTTGACTTTGGATGCCATCTCATAGCTACCGGTCTGCTCAAATGCAGCAGTACCTGCAGGTTGTGATACCTGATCAGTAGCTTTTACTTGTTGTTCAGTAGCTTCTAACTCAGCAGCTTCGTAGGGAGTAACACCTTGCTCGTAAGCCATGGCGATGCCTTCCTGCATCTGCTTCTCATTGTTAGCCTGCACCTGTTGTTTAAACATATCGGTGAGACTCTGAGAGAACTGAGTTAGTTTCTCTACATCCTTGCCGTACTGTGTAGCAGCATCCTTTTGACGCTGTACATCATTGACACGGGCTTGGTTGTTTTGATTTAACGACTGCCCGTAGGCTTGCATTCCTGCAGCGTTCCTTGCGTTCTGTTCCCTGATTAGTGGTGTAACAGAATCCTTTACTTCCCGAGGTCTAAAGGCAATATCACCAAAAGTATCGGGGCTTAATTGATTACTCATCCGCCTACGCCTTGATTACCGTACAAGTTTGTTGTGATTCCTAGTTGACTCATAAAAGAAGGTGTGTCTGGTGCAAATAAACCAGGGCCAGGACCAGGACCAGGAGCGGGAGCAGGTGCGCCACCTCCACCGAATAGACCTTTTCCAGGTGGCATGAGGCTCTGGCCAGCACTGATACCACTTAGTACTGATTGACCAATACCTGTTATCAGTCCAGTGTTAGATGGCTTGACAGGATCTCCAGGTAGGAATGTAGCTGCACTACTTCTCATACCAGGACGTGGTGCAATAGATACTGCTTTCCAGTTCTGCCTATTACTTTGTGCCCACTCATCAATGACCTGATGCTTCTGTGCGTTGATGTTATCTTGGCCATACATAAGGTTATCTAAGAGCATTGCTTGTTCCTCACCTTGCCTAGCTTTAGCCATGGCTCCTAACCTTCCGGCTGTCTTACCACGCTGTCCTAGTCCTGCATTCTTAGCCATGTGCATCTTCAAAGTAGAAGCTGCTGTACTAGAACTGAAGTCACGGAATAGCTTCTGCTCTTGAGCACTGGCTGCACCAAAGGCACGACCTGCTGCATCCCGTCCTTCATATAGTTGTTCGGAGTAGTGAGACTTCTTTGCATCCCATACGGCTTGCTCTCCTACCCACTTATCTGTATCCATCGCGTCCTGATGATTCCGATTGGCGATCATCTGACGACGCGCCATTTCGGCTTTTTGCTTATCAGCGGCGTATTGAGCATTTTGGGCATTGTTCTGACCAACTGCTCCCATAATTCCTACACCGGCTTGGGCTACTCCTACTGCTGCTGCGGGGGCACACATTTTTGAAACTCGATAAAGTGTAAATTGTTTGGTCCATAAGGGAACTCTCCTCCAAAGTCAAAGCCTAGGAACTTGAGTAACTTGATATGAACTTTGTTCTCTGCATAAACAATGTTCCAGAGACGGGGCTCTGTCCTACTGTCAATGAAGCGTTTCGCCTCCCTAGCGAATGTCACAGGGAAGTCATGTATAGCGGGTGTAGTTAACATCCAAATCTGACCTAAATCTTGCACGCCAGCTAGTCCGGCAATCCTGCCGTCAGGGACAGTGAAGTAAACATTATCCCCTCTCATACAAGCGAGAGGGATATCAATTAGGGGATCCAGACCGTGCCCGTCAACTACTTCTGTGTAGTCTTCGGGCCGGAGGTTGGAAGCCACCTCATAGGCAGCCTCCATAGTAATAGGGTGAATGAACTTAGACATACTTGTACCATTTAGGATTGTAATCCCCTTCCCATTGTTGGGAATAAAGAATCCCTCCCCTAGGGTCAGAGCATATAAGTCTCATGTCGATATCAGTGTTCCTCATGTAGACAGGTTGAGTGAATGTCTCCTCCGTTAGATACGGATAGTCAAAGTCAACGTCATACCATTGGTTAATTGTATCTCTAGACTTACGTCGAATTTCTATATTATATTGGGCTTGCTTACCTACACTAAACTTACAACGGTGTAGTGTTAGGTTAGGATCCCACTTAGCATTATAAGCTTCTCCTTCTTTCTTACCTACATATACAGTAGGGAAGTCAACAACCATGTCGAACCTCTTACCAATGGTGATACGCCACGGGTTCTTAGGATCACTACAGTCAATGGGGTTACCATTACAATCTGTAGTCCAATCACCTTCTAACGTTAAGTACGTCTCACAGGGGTGAGTTGGATGGTCTTCAGGATAGGACTGCAAAGTAGCGAAGTCCTTCTTACAAGGTTCAAATGGACCTCCACATCTATAGGATTCAAGTAGTTCATCTTTGTTATACATCTCGACATACAGGCAATCACCTGGACGATATGTACCTTCGTAGATAGGTAGTACTGTGTACGTACCATCACTACTTAGACAACCACCTTGTGGACATCCTGTGTAGTATCCATCTAGGTATACGTCACGTATCTCATCCTCATGTTTGAGGCCAACCTTACGGAGCATACACTTACCGTAGTTGTCATAGAGAACTGCGTAGTAGTTATCATCTAGGCATACGTGGAAACAAACAGGCCAATCAAAGACCCACCTAAACCAGGCGGACTGAACACGCTTCTGTCCATTGTCATACCACCTATAACCCCAGACCTCACGGAACTTCTCCTTATTCCACAGTGTATAGTCTTTATTTGTTTCACTATTAAGATAGTCAGGCCCCCAATACTTCGTCATGAACAATGACATGTTCGATTTAGTAGCAGTTAGGAGGTCAATGTTATCCATCAACCTAGGTTCTACAAGCTTAGATAGCTCAATCACCTGTGGCTCTGAACCTTCGCGTGCTACCTGTGACATCTCAAACAACTTATCGTTGAGACCAGCATCAGATAAGAACGCTATGTTCTGTCCCATCTTAACGGGCTTTACATTTTCACTAAAGTTAAACCTAGAGATAGCCATCACCTTGGCAGTACCAGGGCGCATACCATCAGCATCAGTAGTTAACAGGAACTGTTCTTCCTTACCGAATAACACCAGACCAGCGGTCATCTCCATACATTGAGTAATAGCAGATGGCATCTGAGCTGCTGCTGTAATATCAATAGGGTCAGTGTCTGTTACTGTTCGTGCCGTCTTAGGCCAGAAATTATAATAGTCGCCATCAGCAGAGGCACATATATGCTTATCACTAAACAGTAAGAAGCGGTTGCGATACCAACCCATACCAGTGATGACAGCGCTGTGCTGACCTTCTCTTTGGTCTCGGTACAGGTTTGCTGGCAAGAAGCTTGGTGCTGGTGCTGTGTTTTCATCTCCTACCTCCCGTAGTTGCCATTTAATTGGAGTGACTACAAATGAGTCAATCTCCGGTACATAGATGAGTTCATAAGGCATCGTGTTCCAATCGATACCAGCCCTATAACCAGGCTTGGCACACTCTTCCCACGAACCTTCTCCATCTGTGTTGTCATGTCCTACGAACGTGATGTAGTAGTCATCCTCGTTATTGTTCTCAGTATTCATCACCTTGACTTTCAAGTCATGACGACACTGGTTAGGTAAACGAGATACAGCGTGTACTGTGCAGTACCACTCACCCTTCTCCTTCGTGGACATGTGGTTGAAGAGTTGATCTTCAGGAGTAACAAGTTTGAATGGTTGTCCCTCCTTACCTTTCTCTGGAACCTTCCTCATGTAGATGCCATTACCAATAGGTTTGAACTCAATGTTCATACCTTCTAGGAATGCACCACCAGTATTAGGAGGACCTTCGTCAGGCTCCTCTGTATCAGGATCAGGGTCTGGATCAGGATCTTCGCGTGTTACTGGTTCCTCTGTATCAGGATCAGGCTCCTCAGTGACGTTCTCATCTCCGCTACCACCGAATGTAACCTTGACTGTCCCCGGCTCGCTG
>ERZ891134.2488-NODE-2488-length-10646-cov-3.984421_pt1 | contig 10646 bp, 11 predicted proteins | sample MGYA00520888_ERZ891134 | MGnify/ENA primary metagenome ERZ891134 (study PRJEB32303, sample SAMEA104408692) | aquatic metagenome | biome: Brackish water; feature: Coastal; material: water | place: Baltic Sea | collected 2014-10-23 | depth 10 m ... | reverse complement strand
ATACTGATTCGGCTACCGAACTCAGGAGCCATTTTGAGGGCCTCTAGGGTTGCCGAAGTATTGTTGATATCGGTCAAAGCCCATTGCTTGATGCCTCTCTGGGTCAATTCTTCCAAGAGGGATCGGGGAGAGAGCACTCCGTAGCGAAGGCTATAATAAGTGTGTGTGTTCAGTTGCATTATTGGAATATATCCAAAATTATGGAATATTTCCAACAAATAAATTCATGTGGGCTGAATTTTTTGAACAATTTTGAGGATCACGAATTAAGGATCAGCAACAGCCTGGTTGCCTGCTGTATCCCTGCGCAAAATGATCTCATTGCGCTCTTGCGCCTTATGCCTTAGCGGAACGATTGTATCTCTCCACTTGGCAATGCTTTATCACAACACAAGTACGCTATAATCTTGCGCCTGACCGGTAACCAGTATTTTGACCCCTAACGACAAATAAGGATCTCGTTAATATGTTTACTTTTGCGGTTCAACAATATTCGCCCATGAGCACAATTCCTTTAGTCATCATCATTCTCAATGCCTTAGTTTCTTTCAAAGGATTCAACGACCGGGCCTTTTTTGATCAATATAAATTTCAGATTGGTCCCTTGCAAGCAGGGGAACGCATTCGCTTGCTCAGTTCGGCATTTTTGCACGCCGATGTATCGCATTTGCTGTTCAATATGCTGACCTTGTATTTCTTTGCTGATGTGGTGCTCTATGGCGTTGGCCCTATATATTTTGTACTCATTTATATCGCGAGCCTCTTTGGGGGCAATTGGTATGCGCTACAGCGCCACCGCAACGAGCCCTATTATAGTGCTGTAGGAGCCAGTGGTGCCGTTATGGGCGTATTGTATGCCGCCATCATGCTCCAGCCGCACATGGGGCTTTATATGTTTTTCATTCCGATTGCCATACCGGCTTGGCTCTTTGGGATCATGTATTTGCTTTATTCGATTTATGGGATGAAGCGCCAACTGGGCTCCATTGGTCATGACGCCCATATTGGGGGAGCGGTCGTGGGTTATGCCCTTATTTTGTTGGCCCGACCAGAACTTTTAGCTACTGACTTATGGCTGGTGGTCCTGATGGCCCTGCCGATTGTAGCCCTTTATTTTTTGGAAAAAAAGGGAAAAGTATAAGCATGAATTTACGGATAGATCAGTACTGCGCTGCCCTGAATACAATCCACGCCGATGGGAGTCGCCGGAGCAGAACAGTCCGAAGCAATGCCAAAATCTTCGTTGTATTGGGCCTCGCTCAGGCGGTAAGCTTCTAAATCTTCAAGAAATTGTGCTGTTTGGTCATTGACAGGATAAGCCAAAAATCCTTGTGGCCCGCCGCATGCCTTACTGCCATATGGGGCAAAGGACCATTGCGCAGCGTCCTGGCAAGTAATGGCTGATGCCTGCTCCAGCAAGCCGCTGAGCACCGCTGCCAAATACCGCGCCTGTTCTTCTTGGGGATCGTTTTCTTGTGGGCAGGCGGATAAAACAAGGCCAAGGGCCAAAACAAATAAGTTGCGCCACAGCGGCTGAGGGTAAACGATCTTCATCTGTCTTGATCTAAAGATTTTAGGGTCTGGGCATGAGTTGCTCTAGTCTGGCTTCTAAAGCCGCTCCACGTAAATTTTTGTCGATGATACGCCCCTGGGCATCAATCAAAAAGGTCTGAGGAATACTGCGCACCCCATACTCACGGGCAATAGGTTCTTGCCAAAACTGCAGATTTGAGACATGGAACCAGTCCATTTGGTCGTCGGCGATGGCTTTGACCCATCGGTCTTCTTGGCCTTCGCGATCTAGAGATACACTAATAATGTTGAGTCCGCGCTCGTGATATTTACTATAGGCACGCACCACGTTAGGGTTTTCTACCCGGCAGGGACGGCACCACGAGGCCCAAAAATCAATCAGGGTGTACTGGCCCATCGCTTGATCGAGCGAAAGCATTGTACCTTCTGGTGTCGGGGCTTCAAATTTGGCTGCGATAGCGCCAATTTCATTTTTGCCCACCGCAGAGAGCTGTTCCTGAATGCTCTTGGCGATTGGATGGTTTTTGAACTTAGGACTCAAAACGGCCAAATAATCCGATACCTGAGTGGGATTAAGCCCTTCTTCGTTATAAATTTCGTTGAGGAGCATGAGCCCTAAAAGGCTGTTGAGGTGTGCATCCATGAATGTCACCAGGTATTGTGCTTCTCGAGCACCAATGGCATTGAGGTCATTACCGAGCTCTCGAGCCAGTAAATCGTCTTGTTGGGCGTTGGCTGTTTTGATGGCTTGTGTGAGTGCTGTCTTCTCGGCCTGAAAACTGGCAGATTGGTTCAGGTAATCGTAATAAGCCGTATTGATTTTGCCTCCTTTGAGCTGGGTGACCGCAGGATCTTCGCGATCTACGGTAATGGTCAGGTCTTGGTTTTCGATGAAAAAAACCACATTGCGCCCTTGGTCGTCTAGTTTGATATAGCTCAGTGAAGACTCTTCGCTGTAGGGGTATTGGCCAGAAAATGTTCCGTTTTGCACCACGAGTGTATCCAGGGCTATGGGTTGGTTGTCTTGGTCGAGTTGGTACAAATAAAACCTTGTGTGGTCGGCATAACCCAGAGCGTTGCCCCTTATTTGATAACTACCGGTTTGATTACATTGAACGGCCGAAGCGATAAAAAGGGTCAGGAGGATCAGTTTGGCGAGTGCGCGTGACATAAGTACTGTGTTATGATTTGTTACAAAAATACATTTTAATCCGAAATTTTTGAATTAAAAAACGCCTTAAAATGCGCTAGACCATTGTAGCTATTAGCGTTGATAATTTGTGAGCCACTACTAGAGTAGGGTGCTTAATTTACTGCGTTATAAAGTGTATTAATGCTTGAGCATTTGCCCTGAAATGGCTATTTTTACGCACTGTATGGAAAACCTGATTCAGAACGGACTGATCGCTTTACAAGCGGCACTTCAAGGTGGCGCGGCCATTATGGAGGTGTACGCCACTGACTTTTCGGTAGAGACCAAAGAAGACCATTCTCCATTGACTCAGGCCGATCAAAAGGCCAATGAGGTGATCCAAGCACTTCTTTTGCCTACGGGTATTCCCATCATTAGTGAAGAAACCAAAACTTTAGATTACAGCACGCGCCAAAAATGGGACCGCTGTTGGATGGTAGATCCTTTGGATGGGACCAAAGAATTTGTCAAACGTAACGGTGAGTTTACCGTAAACATCGCCTTGATCCAAGACGGAGCGCCAATCTTTGGTGTTGTTTATGCCCCGGTCTTAGGGGATGTCTATTTTACTAAAAGTGAAGGTGCTTTTAAATATACTATTGACCCCAATGTGCCCGTTACGGCAGAACATATTTGGGATCATGCCCAGCAAATGACAAAGGCGCCTTGGGAACAACCCATCAAAGTGGTCGGCAGCCGCTCACATATGAATGCGGATACTGAAGCATACCTCGCCCAGCTTAGCGAAAAACATGAGACCGAAGTAGTTTCTAAGGGCAGTTCTTTGAAGTTTTGTCTGGTCGCTGAAGGTTCGGCGCACGTTTATCCGCGATTTGCCCCGACCATGGAATGGGACACGGCGGCAGGACACGCGGTCTGCACCCATGCAGGACTTCAGGTCCTGAATCAAGAGACTTGCCAGCCCTTGACCTATAACAAAGAAAACCTGTTGAATCCTTATTTTTTGGTATGTCCATGAACTCGATAGGCAAGGATACGCGACTAAGGCACCTGGTTAAGGCCACTACCTGGCGCATTATTGGCACCATCGACACGGTGTTGCTTTCGTGGTTTATTACAGGCGATGGGCTAATAGGCCTCAAGATCGGAGTTGCCGAGGTGGTCACCAAGATGCTCTTGTATTATATTCATGAACGCCTTTGGTTTAAACTCAATATAGGCCCAGATGGCATCACATGGGACAGTAAGAAGCGTCACTTGCTTAAAACAATCACCTGGCGTGTATTGGGAAGCAGTGACACCATGGTACTGTCTTGGATCATTTCAGGTAACCCATTTACTGGCCTCAAAATTGGCGCTGCCGAATTGGTGACCAAAATGATTTTGTATTATCTTCATGAGCGCGTGTGGTACCGAATGGATTTTGGTTTGCCTTCGCGAAATAATGAAACTACTGTATGAAAAACATTGTCCGACATGACTTTTCTTTAGACCGTTTGGCGCGTGCACAGCACAAAGGCCATACGGGTCTGGTGATTTGGTTCACGGGCTTGTCGGGTTCAGGAAAATCGACATTGGCTAATGCCCTAGAGCAACGTTTGCATCATCAAGGCATCCATACTTATACCCTAGACGGGGACAATGTGCGCTTGGGCCTTAATGGCGATTTGGGCTTTGCACCAGAGGACCGTAGCGAAAACATCCGCCGTATTGGCCATGTGGCCAATTTAATGTGTGACGCGGGTCTGGTGGTGTTGTCTGCGTTTGTATCGCCGTATCTTCAGGATCACAAGGCCATTAAGGATATTGTGGGGTCGGCACATTTTGTAGAAGTTTTTGTCGACACGCCGTTAGCGGTTTGCGAGGCGCGCGATGTAAAAGGCCTGTATGCCAAAGCCCGGGCCGGACAAATAAAAGATTTTACTGGAGTTAATGCGCCATACGAGTCGCCCATAAAGGCGGATTTGCGTATCGATACCAGTGTTACGCGTATAGAAGAATCTGCAGATCTTTTATGGGCTTATGTGGCAGAAAAAATAAAAAACGATTGATATCAATAGAGCGCAATGAGTAAATATTATTTGAATTACCTCGATGAACTAGAATCTGAAGCGATTTATATTTTGCGTGAAGTTTGGGCGCAATTTGAAAACCCCGTGATTTTATTTTCTGGGGGAAAAGACTCGATCGTGGTGACGCATTTGGCTCAAAAAGCCTTTCATCCGGCCAAAATTCCATTTGCCTTGATGCACGTGGATACCGGGCACAATTTTCCAGAAACCATAGATTTTAGGGACCGTCTCATTGATGACTTAGGGGTGTCGCTTATTGTAGGCTCAGTTCAGGCATCGATCGATACAGGTCGCGTGGCCGAAGAGCGCGGTAAGAATGCGACACGCAACGCTTTGCAGATCACAACACTTTTGGATGCCATTGAAAGCAATAAAGTAGATTGTGCCATTGGTGGGGGGCGCCGCGACGAAGAAAAGGCCCGTGCCAAAGAACGATTTTTTTCGCACCGTGATGACTTTGGTCAGTGGGATCCCAAAAACCAACGTCCTGAATTATGGAATCTGCTCAATGGCCGTCATTTTGAAGGAGAGCATTTTCGTGCCTTTCCGATCAGTAACTGGACCGAGATGGACGTCTGGAATTATATTTTGCGTGAGCATATTGCGATCCCATCGCTATACTTGGCCCACGATCGAGAGGTCGTCTGGCGCAGTGATTCGTGGATTCCCATGTCAGAACATTTGGTATTAGAGCCAAGCGAGAGCGTTGCGACTAAGCGGATCCGCTTTAGGACCCTTGGCGATATCACCATCACAGGAGGTATTGAGTCCGACGCTGATACTTTAGAAAAAATAGTGGCCGAAGTTGCGGCGATGAAACAAACCGAGCGGGGCAACCGAAGCGACGATAAGCGCAGCGAAACGGCCATGGAAGATCGCAAACGTCAAGGTTATTTTTAATCATTCAAAAGCAGAGCATATACACCCATGGAAATAGATACTAATCAACTACTGAGATTTACTACAGCAGGGAGCGTAGACGATGGCAAAAGCACCTTGATTGGGCGTTTGTTGTATGATTCTAAGTCGATTTTTGAAGACCAACTCGAGGCGGTTGCTTCGACCAGCAAGCGCAAAGGTCACAAAGGGGTCGACTTGGCTCTGTTTACAGATGGTTTGCGCGATGAGCGGGAGCAGGGCATTACTATTGATGTGGCTTATCGTTATTTCACAACGCCCAAGCGCAAATTTATTATTGCCGACACACCTGGCCATATACAATACACCCGCAATATGGTGACTGGCGCATCAACGGCCAATGCCGCACTGATTTTGGTCGACGCGCGTCACGGTGTGATTGAGCAAACCAAGCGCCATGCTTTTATTGCCTCGTTATTACAGATTCCGCATTTAATTGTTTGTGTCAACAAAATGGATTTGGTGGATCATCAAGAAGCTCACTATCAAGAGGTGATTCGCCAGTTTGAGGAAGTGGCGTCGAAACTCTTGACCAAAGACATCCGCTTTATCCCAATTAGTGCCCTCAACGGGGACAATGTTGTGCACCGCAGTGATAACATGCCTTGGTATCAAGGTGCGCCCTTGCTTCATGTACTCGAGCATCTGCACATCAGCAGCGATTATAACAAGATCGATGCACGTTTTCCAGTGCAAACGGTTTTACGTCCGCAACGCGAAGGATTTATTGATTACCGGGGCTATGCCGGGCGTATTGCCAGTGGCATTTTCCGCCCTGGTGATGATGTGGTGGTCTTGCCCTCTGGTTTTACGTCACAGATCAAAACCATTGAGTGTGGTTCTGAAGCAGTCGCACAGGCCTTTGCCCCAATGTCTGTGGCCATAACCCTAACCGACGATATCGATGTGTCGCGCGGTGACATGATCGTAAAGGCCAACAACCAACCACGAACCACACAAGAATTTGATGCCATGTTGTGTTGGTTGGATAGTGCGCCGGCCCGTCCCAGAGCCAAATACAGTATTTTGCATTGCAGCAATGCCCAGAAGGCCATGATCAAGGAGGTCGTGTACCGTATTGATGTCAATACCCTTAATCGTGAAGAGGCATCACAAGATCTGGCCATGAACACCATCGCACGGGTCAGTATCCGCACCACGCGACCACTGATGGTTGACGGCTATCGCGATAACCGACAAACCGGAAGCTTTGTCTTGGTAGATGACACCACGCACAACACCGTTGCCTCAGGCATGATTTTATAACAGAAAAATGAATATATCATTAACAGAGACTTAACTAACAGCCCTTAACTTCTGCCAGTATGCACTGCGATAGAATAAATATGATAAAAATTTAACAAAAAAGATGATTTTTTAATAAATTAATTTTTGTCTTAACAAAAAATTAAAACTACTATTGCATTGTTAAATCCTTTATTATTTTATGACACCAACACTCCTCTTTAGTTTGGTTATGACCCTAATCGTTTCATTGGCTGTGGGGTTTTCGGTCTATCCGCTCATCATTAAAATAAGTTATAAGAAGAAATTTTTTAAGGCCAGTAATAAGCGCACGGTGCATGGTAAATTTGTTTCTACCTTTGGCGGCATAGGGATTGTTTTTGGCTTTATTATGGGGGCTATCTTGGGGTCTATAGCTTTAAAGAACGTCATTGATGTCAATGAAGTTTATGGGCTCATCTTTCCGGTCCTTCTTGTATTTATGCTCGGGATTTGGGATGACCTTGCCGCGCTCAAATCTTATGAAAAGTTGCTGCTGCAATCTATATCAGCTATTGCTATGATGGGGCTCTTGGACCTCACAATTGGGGACCTCAATGGTCTTTTTGGGATTCATGAATTACCCCAAGCACTGGGTTATGGGTTAACCTTTTTGATTATTGTGGGGCTTGTAAATGCGGTCAATTTGTTAGACGGTATCGACGGTTATGCGGGGTCTTATCTTGTTCTTTTATCCGCTTTTATGTTGTTGCAAGGCTATATGTTGGACCATCCTTTTTTAATGATCCTGGCAATAGCCACCTTAGGGGCCCTTTTGCCTTTTTTGTATTACAATATGTATCACAAGCGCAAACTATTTATGGGCGATTCGGGATCATTGGTCCTGGGACTACTCGCGGCGTATTTTGTGTTGGAGAATTTCCATCTACAAAATGAGGTGTCCGTTAACTTCAATCATCCGATCGTTTTGTTATTATCATTGGCAGCCTTACCGCTTATCGACACCGTACGTGTGGTGGTGGTGCGTCTCAGCAAAGGTCTTGGGCCATTTTCACCCGACAAGAACCACATCCATCACCGCTATCTGGCCATGGGCCTCACACACAACCAAACGACCTTTATTGTTATGGAGTTGACCGTGGCCTTGTGGCTGTTTACCTATTGGTTAGACTTCTTGCCGTTACATTATCATTTCTTGGCCTCTTTAGTACTGGCCTTGGGGCTGTATCTGGGACCGATCTTGGTTTATCGTCTCAAAAAAGCTTATTTCTGATGCTTATGGGGGCAAATATTTTAAAGATTCCTCGCGGGGTATTGCGATTATTCGGGTTGCGTATATGCTTTGCGCTTTTATTTTCGAGTCCATTATGGGGGCAAGCAGAAGTTAAGTTTAACGGGGCTACGGCTTTGGTGGCTGTCCCTAACTTTGGTATTGAGTTGCATATTGCGCCGCATTATACGGCACAGATGGATGCTTTGGGTAGTTTCTGGGATAGTGTAGGGGCCGATCGAGATCCTTACCACATCAACGAGACTTTTGTAGCGCTGCGCCGTTATCAGAACAGCGACCAGACGGGATGGTTTGGTGGTGTTCATGTGGGTTACGGTATGTTTACCATCCAAAAAACCAATGCTTTGGTCATTTACGACCAATACCAAGATCCTGACACCTATAGCGATCTTCCTGGTTCTTTCCAGTCTGGGCGCGCGGGGTTTTATGGATTGACCACAGGATACAAACACCGACTCAACGCGCGTTGGGCGCTCGAGGCTTTTGTCGGCGGGGGGCTGGTGCAATCCAATTATAAAGGTTATCAAGGTTTTATGCGGGTTGATGTATCCCCTGGAGATCCGCGGGTTTTTAACCGCAGTGGTGAATGGGCGCTCTACCGCGGCGGTCTGATGCTGGTCTATCAGTTGTATCCTCGTGCCCATTAATAGGGTCACTGATGCAGGCTTCCAGGGCTTTTGATCTGGAGGTCATTTTATCCTACTTCAGTGGGGTAGCTAGGTCAATTATGTTGCTTATATTGTGCTGAATTTGATCCTCCTGAGTCCAAAGCCAAAAACAATCTGATTGTTTGGCGCGAGACGGAATTCAGGCGGCACCTTAACCGATATTTCATGCAGATCATGCGTTTTTCTACTGATACTTCTTTTTTTGGCTATGCCGCATTGCTCGTGTTTTTGGCGTGTCCTTTGTCTGTTTTGGGACAAACTGATTTGACGCCATATCAGTCAAACTGCCAAAATGGAACAACTGGCGTCATTGAGCTGCCTAATAACTCGGGTTTCATCATGGCTGTAACGGATTCCACTTTTGTGCGCTATCCCGAAGGTAGTATTGGGCTGGTGCCTGGTGCTTTGCGCCTGAATGCTCCATTAGCGGATTTTTATCATGAGTATATTCTGGACAATACTTTATACCTGGTCCATGGCGGCGGTGGTGTTGTCTTGGCTTACGATGGCCAAAACTTTGATCGCATCGATCGCTCCTTTTTACACCAAAATCAGTACCGCGGTACTCCTTTTGTGTATCAGGGCTCGCTGTATTTGTTTGGTGGCCATGGTCTGTTTAGTTCCAAGAATTTTGTCACCCGTTATGATTTTGAAACGCGCGAGTGGTATTTGCAGAAAACCCAGGGTTCAATACCTGCATTGGGTTTTAATCACATTTACCAGGGTCTGATTGTCGGAGAGTCGTTTTATATATCTTCCTCAGCCAACACCGATGCTAGCGAAGAGGATAAGGCTACGCAATGGGGTAAAAACGCCGCTTATCGCTTAGACTTAAAGACCTGGACATGGCATTACTTAGGTGGATTAACGCCAGTGCCACTCGCAGGTAACAAAGGCATTCCTGAGCTGCGAAATAACCTTTTCTTTCAGAGCCAAGGCAAGTATTATTATCAATCACAAGAAGGTTTAGTATGTTTGGATTTTGTCAACAATATTTTACGTATTTATAAAGATCAAAAACTCCAATATTCTTCTTCAAAATCTGATCTCATAGGTTACAGCGCTTCCGGAAATCTTTTGCTTTCTTATTGTGATTCTGCTGATCGATTTAATATTGTAGCAGTCAGTGAGGCGACACTGGCCGATCATTTGATTTACGAAGATAGCTTTTACCAGGAGGATATTAATACTTTCTTTTCCACCATAATAAGCTTATTGGCCTTGATCCTTTTTATTGCCCTTGTGCTTGTACTGGTAACTCAATTGCGCTCTGAAGCTCGTTTGGTGATCCGCATCAAGCAGGCCCTATTTATCTATAAAGGCAAGCGCATCGTAGTGTTTAGTGAACCGGAACGTGATCTATTAATTACCTTGGCCCTGGAAGGGAAAATGAGTCTGCCGGCCATTGAAGATCTGGTCAGTGATGCTATTGACTCCAGTGCGGTACGGATCAAAAAACGCGAACGTTTGATTAAAAGCCTCAATGATAAAATCGGTGCCCTGTTCAACGAAAGCCCAAAATATCGCAGTGAATATTTTTTGTTTGACGCTGATACGGAAGACCGCAGGATTAAAGTGGCAACCCTTAACTTAAACTACTTTAAGGTGCTGTAAACCCGCCATAAAAAATACTGGATCCACTAATGTCCACTAATTTTTCAGACGATGAGGCGTTATCGGATGTATATTTGACTGTAATTTTAAAAAGTCTTGTATATGGATTTACTTATCATCATTGTCGTCTCAGCTTTTATAGCCCTGATTTT
>ERZ891134.2481-NODE-2481-length-10662-cov-14.011690_pt1 | contig 10662 bp, 9 predicted proteins | sample MGYA00520888_ERZ891134 | MGnify/ENA primary metagenome ERZ891134 (study PRJEB32303, sample SAMEA104408692) | aquatic metagenome | biome: Brackish water; feature: Coastal; material: water | place: Baltic Sea | collected 2014-10-23 | depth 10 m ... | reverse complement strand
ATGATCACCCCTACTTCTTTTGGACGCATTTTTGTATTTTAGACGTTGAAAATCTGTCTCTGTATAAACAAATTGAAATTTATAAGAAACTTTAACTATAATTAACAGTCATGACCAAATCTCCCGACAAAAAAGAATATACGGAAATGCGAGAAAAAGGGTCTCTTGCATTGGCTACAGTCTTGAAACAAGAGGAAAACATACGCATTGTTGAAAAGTATATACACAAAAAGGCAAAAAAGTTTGCAAAAAAAGACACAATTCAAGAATATAATAAAAGATATACCAAATTTTTGTTTCAAACTGTTGGTGATATCATCAAAGGGGTAAAGCTGGAGAAGATTGTTCAGAATATTAAGAAATCGATGATTGGTTGGGATCATCCAGACTACACCGATGTAAAACATCGCATCGAGGAGCACGATGAGTTTATTATCAATCCCTTTGAGGTTGAAGAAGGTGTTACGAAATGTAACAAATGTGGTTCTGAACGAGTCTTTACTTATTCTAAACAGGTACGTTCCAGTGATGAGCCAATGACAACTTTTGCCAAATGTGTCAAATGCAAGGAGCAATGGACATATTCCGGGTAAAGCAAAGTAGAATAAGTTGATTTTAAAGAATTGTAAACTTTGATAAAACAAAAATGGAAGTAAAGTTTACAATTATTAACGAATGGCAAGGAGGAATCCCAAGTGGTTCTTTTTGTTTGATGAACGGGGCATATGTTGTTAGGTTTGTTGATGGTACTCGGAAAAGTTTTAACATTAAACTAAAAAATGCTAAAAAAAGTGCCGAAAAATATAGAAAAGAACAATCATTAAAGAAAAACTTGACTCGTAATATGTATAGGATAATTCATTGTGATATAGAAGGGGAATATATCGAAATACAGTTACAGAAAAATTATATTGCTAAGATTGATGTAGATGATTTACAATTAGCGTTAAAATATAAATGTTATGCCCATAAAGGTCATGATCGACTTTATATGTATCAAACAGTCGATCGCAATAAAAAGTTACTATTTCACAGAGTCTTATTCCCAGAATATAAACAGGTTGATCATATCAACAGGGATGGTCTTGACAACAGACGCAAAAATTTAAGACCTGTTTCTGTTACCGAAAATAATCTTAATCAAAAGAAAAGAAAGGATAATAAATCTGGAAAAACAGGAATACATTATTCCAAATATGATAAATGTTGGGTTGTACAATGGCCTGAAAATGGAAAACGGAGAAAAAAATCTTTTTCCGAATCAAAATATGGTTATGAGGGCGCGAAACTCATGGCCATTAACTACAGGCAACAAATGGATAACAAAAACAGTTTAATGAACGGATACGAGAGTGACAGTCATACTAATATAAATATAGAACCAATTGATATCTCTAATGTAAAGTCCAAGGAGAAACATTTAAGTACTAATAAGTCAGGTAAAAAAGGAGTTTATTTTGTAGAAAAATATAATTTTTGGGCTGTGGAGTGGAGAGAGAATGGTAAGAAAAGGTGTAAGCGTTTTTATGTGGGAACAAAAAGAAATTATGATGAAGCTAAAAATTTAGCGATGAGTTTTCAAGGTTGATTTTTGTATCTAATCAGGATACAAAAATTTTGTTAACAATAAATGAACTGGGTTAAACTATTATTGTTAATCCCAATCGCAACAGTTATATTCTTTTGAGGATGGGTAATATCTATTGGGTTTATTTTTATCTTTTTGTTGCTGTTCCTTTGTATGTGGTAATGTACAAGGTGAATGTTTAGAGTTCAAATGGTGTAATTTTTCCTTTTTATGATTCGTCTTGACAAATATACTGCTGTTTATAAATACAATTAGGGTAATTTCGTTTCTTGGGGATATCGATAGGGTTACTTTTTTGTAGTAAACGAGTGAGATTATTACTTCTCTGTGAGCGTTTGATTTATATTACCTTTAGTTTTTTTTCTCGTCGATAATAAACAAATGAGCTTTGAAATAAATCCATGTCAATCTATCGCAAAAAGGTTTTCGGCTGCTAATTGTGACATTAACACAGTAAATAACGATTGCTATGGCATTTGTGCATCTTATGGTACTGTATATGGTCAACAAGTACAAAAAAAGTGTGAAGCACAATGTCGTGATATGCTGTCACGAAAGAAAAAAGATATGGGGAAAAGTGACTGCGATTTACGCCGACCATCTCCTCCTCCCATTTGGAACCAGGTTCCGGATTTTTATGCCGGACTACTGGCAAATTGTGGTGATAAGAAGAAAGCGTATGAACAGTGTTGTCAAATGTGTGATAGCAGCAAATACCCAAAAAGTTGTAGGGAAAAATGCCAGCTTGACGCGAGTGCTGTAGTTACATCTGAGCCTTATAAACATAAAAAAAATCATGAGATTAAGAATAATTATGATAAGAGTACGAAGGCACCCCCGGCACCTTTTTTCATAGGAGTTTTTCTGGTTGTTGTGTTAATTTCGATATTAGTGTATTTTTTCTTGCGAGGTTTGTATAAAGATTAAAAGAATATTTATAATGTATTATTATAAATATGGATAGACATGGAAAAAAACGCAAAACTCCATATGTTCCTCGTCTACAAGTATTATCAAAAGAAGATTGTCAATTATATAGTGGTATGAGAGAAGAAATAAACAAAAATTTTTATTTTCTCAATGGGCACGGGGAAGAATTAGAAACATATTATGAAGTTCCTGACGGTGTTAGAATCATAATGTTTTGTTATTCAGGTGAAATACTTAATATATGCCATCGCTTTGATAAGTTTAATTGGGGTAATATTTTGTTAGATCCGTCAGCATCATCGAATTATTGTACGTTTCTTTCTGCTATATCTGAATATAGTTCTGTTAACGATCATTTTTGCGTGTATAAAGCTGGAGATACAATTAAAAATATACAATTACATTCTGATAATGAATTCAGAGAAGGTTTGTTTAGATTACCAGTAAAAGGATTTGCATATGATAAATCATCTGATTCTGTTGTAATTAGCAAAAATACGCCAATGTCTCAGGTTCTTAAACACCCAGAATTGAATACATTCTTTAAGAACAAGAGGAAAAGGATCAAAATTGATGACAGGAGAGTTGTCAATTTGATGAGAGAGAAAAATGAAGTAACTATTATTGAGAGTTATGTACGAAAAATACACAAAACGATTCGTTTATCGAATTTAATTAATTCGATGAAACTACATGGACCATTTACGATTTTATTGATGGTATGTAGGGAAGGAGTTGGAAGTGATTCTATTTCCAAAGGTCGCGTTGTTAAAGATGAAGTTATGAGGATGAAACGACGAATATTGTTGGAAAGAGCAATCAGATCAGGGTAATGAGATAAATCACCTAAATCTTCTCCTTTTTCTTTCACCAATTCTATCGTATATTTTAGGTGGATTAACGTGACTGACTTTTAGAGCCGGAGCGACACAATCCCATGGGTCTAGCTGTTCTGGTACCTGTTTCAGAAGCCTAGCAACCGATCTTGACAAATAGTTCTTATGGACAACTATTTGCATTACATTTTTCTTAAACCAGCTATGACTCATGTAAAGAAATCCATCTTCCCCTGGAGTCTCATTGTCCCAGTATCCCCATGAGTTTTCTACTTGCCAACTTTCTGGTATTTGTTTCTCATCAAAATTAACCCCAACGAGACTCATAGCGTGATTTGCTTGAAGATTACGGAAAGTAATACGATCTTCTTTGGAAAAGGTGTAATTTCTTCCGAAAACAGTGTCTTCATCTACTAGGCGATCGTCCAAAGTCGAGTGGTAAGGGTTAAAATCTTTGCACACATCTGCTGCGAACCAAACGGGCATTCCTGAGAGTATCGATTTTTTAGTATATTTAGCTAGTTCATTTATAGGTAGATTAAGGAATGTGAAGTTTTTACCTTCGTAAATATTGTTGGTGTATCTAACTTCATACATCTTCCGTTCACTTAGTTTTCCTGGAAGATGAGTTAACACAACAAAGTCCTCCATATTAGTGTTAGGAAGTACCATTTGTGTGAATTGTGTCGGACTTAGTCCACTAATAATGGTAGAATCATCATCATCGTTTGTAAACGCCCATCTAAACTTTTTAGGAGGTTCTCCTAAAAATTTGACCAGGATGTTGTAAATTTGTTTGATGGTTTCTTTCCTTGTTTCTTCTACTTCTTTGTCGTCCATTCTGGGATTGTTTAGTATATAATTGGCGGTTGCTTGGATTCTATCATTAAGTATTTTGTTCATATCATCGGAATCATCGGATTGCCATGTTTCTTTCATTGCTGTTTTGGGAATAACACCATATTTGTTAACTAGATTGGAGAACATATTCCACCACCCTCCATCAGAAGTATATTCATCTACCATAAACTTAAACGATTCGTCTCCCGAGTTCACAACATGACGATTGTTGATAAACCATCTGAGATATCTGTTAGCCCGCTCGAGCTTATCCCAAAAGAATAAGTACGTTTCGGAGAATTCAAAATTTTCCAAATCAAGTGCTTTGATTACGCTATGTCTAAACATATTTAAACCGGAAAACATCCAGCACCTTCCTGATCTACCTTGATTGGTAGCCTTAAGATGCTTCTTTTTGATTGTATTCATAAAGATATGATCGATTTCGTTTAATCTATTCGAATTTGTTGTTGAGATCATAGATCCGATAGCAACAACTGCATTACGCGCGATAACATTACTTGGTTCTTCATTGAATTCTTTTTCGCATTCGGCGAGAAATAACGGATTGATGTCATCCAAACTTGAGTCGACACTAACACTTTTTTCTTCACTTTCACTTTCACAAGAACTTAAAGATCTTTTCATTTATCCACTAATCTAAAGTTTTTAAGTCTGTGTTAGATTTTTTATTTTCTTACCACAAATGTACCTACAAGTGTTAGCAAACACAAATAAAAACGCAAATAAAAACACTATATAGAAGAACATGTTATTCCACCTACCAGAAACAGATTTCTCCGATTTGGAACGTGTTTATATTTTATTCTCCGATACCGGGAGTTTTTAAACGTGATGATACAACAACGATATTGATCAGCAGAGAATTGACAACAGAAGGAGATACTAAAGAATGTTTAGTCATGTTTTATTCTTAACATAATTTTTCTAATAATTGTCTATCAAGTGTAATTGGGTATCTCATTATTTTTCCAGGATCAAAGGACATGTCAAATCCTACCAGTTTACCCTTTTTATTTTGGTGTTTAACAAGGAAATCTACTTTGGTAACTATACTGGTAACAACTTTTTCTAATGTTCGAACACCACAATCGTCCGGGTCACACACTTGTTCAATTAAATTTTTGACAAGACTTTTTGAAATGTTTATCGAAGTTGGGGGAAGGTTTATATTTTTTAGTGTTTTGGGGAATAAATAATCCCTAACAATATTGACCTGATCTTCAACTGTATAACCAGGAACTTCAATAATATGTATTCTATCACACAAAGCTGTATCCTTCGGAAAACTATTCATTGAATATACAAACCAAAGGTAAGACAAGTCTATTGTTATTTCTGACAGGAAGTTATCTCTAAATTCGGAATTTTGTATAGGATCGGTAATGTGCAGCAATGCAGAACAAATTTCTGGGTTGTCAGAAATTTTATCAAACTCGTCAAGGAAAAGGATACCGTTCTTATACTTCATTCTTTTCAAACATTTTACTATTTCTCCCGGTTGTGCTCCAATATATGTATATTGATGACCCTTGAGATAATCTGGATTTGATATTCCACCTAATGATATTTGCTGGAAAGGAAAGTTCAGTACTTGTGCTAATAGACGCGATATATGTGTTTTCCCAACTCCTGGAGTCCCAATGAGTCCCATTGAGCATTTTTTCATGTGGGGGTTTTGTATTTTAGATGAAACAAACAAGAGTATTTGCTCTTTAACAGCTCCCATTCCATATAATTCCCTATCCAATGTCAATGAAACTGTGCGTAAAAAATTAGTTAAATCATTTGAAGAAAATGGGAATGTTTTAATTGTATCATGAGGTATGCTTACGGCCCAGTTTAGCCAATTTATGAGTTTAGCCTTTTCATCATCATTAGAAGACATTTGTTTCAACTCCTTGTATCTATGATAAATAACTTGTTTGTTTTCCATACTTGTATCCAGCTGTAAAATTTTATACTGTAGATCAGAATTGATATCGTAGCCGTCCAGTATTTTAATCTGTTCCTTCATTTCTGCGTGTTGATCACCTGTATAGAGACAATGATGTGCGTAGTTACTCTTGCCATTTTGAAAAGCGTGTTGTACTTTAGTTCTCAAATCCAACCATTGTTCTGTTGATGGCTCGCTACTTTTGTATATTTCGTATAATTGCAGAAGATATGCTCTGTCTTCTGTAAGAAGAGGCTCCTTGAGAATTTTCAGTATTGTTGGTTCAGTTTTTAGTATTTCAAGCTTTGTTTCGATAAAGTTATCATATGCTTTTCTGTCAGTTTTTCTAAGAGATTCTACATCTTCTTCGATGTTTTCTGGTATATATTCTTCGTCTTCGCTGTAAATTTCTTTTCTAACACGTTTACGTGAAAGAGTTTTCATTTATATTAGAGTTTATAACATTCTTAAATCGTGAAAAAACGGGTATAAAAAGGGTTTAAAGGTGATGTCTTATATTATAAAATGAGCGAGAAAAAATTTACTCATCCTGAATGGGAAGTTGAAAACAGTTTAACTGCTCCATCTGACAGAGATCCTGATAGAACTTATAAACCTAATCAAGGACATCCTCAACTCTCCGAGAAAGAAGTTGATGATGCTATGAAAGAACTTAACGACACTAACTATGTACGTAAGTTTTTGCGTGTTGAGAGGAGGTACGCAGATCCTGTAGATCCAATGCAGCGAATAGGTCTAATTTCTTGGGTGCCGGCGAAAGGGGCTACTCCTAATGACAAAGGAATTTATGGTTTTGCAAAACTGCGCGGTAATTATGCTACTAATCGTGAGGCAAGCGAAAAAGCCGAAACATTGATTCGAACAACTGATTCTTATCACAAGATTTTTCATGCTTATGTCGGTAGACCTTTTCCACTGACAACATCATCTGATTTTTCTGGCGAAACCGAAGAAATCGATATCCGTAAATCCATGGCAGAATCTGTAAGTGATAGTATTAAGAACAAAAAGAAAGAAGAAAGTCAGGTAGTTAAAGAAATTGAGAACAGAGAAAAGGAATTACTGGAAGAATCGAAGAAAGAAAATGAAGATCCACTTGATCACTATACAACTTTAAGAGTTAAGAAAGCACAGATTACATGGACTTATCTAGAAACAGAAAAGAAATTACAAGAAATGAAAGATATTATTATCAAGACACACAAAGAAATTGCTGATATGGAAGCAGAGGATGAATCGTATGCTAAGCAATATTACAAGAAGTATTGCGATGCACGTGAAGGAGCGGGCTTGAACAATTCTCCAAACCAAGATACATTTATGAAGTTTTTGGTTGAAGATCACAAGTTTGATTGGTAATTGGTAAATGATGAATTTTAAACGGGGAAAGTTTAAAATTACCTACAGTCAGTACATTTTTTATACATATAAAAATACCACCATACAAAGGCTGATAAAAGGGTTAAAACAATTCCGACAATTAGAGATATACGCATCATCTTTTTCTTCTGTTTGTGCTTTCCGCGTGAATTTGCTCCATAAGCGCTCGCTCCAATACCAACAAATGCTAGAGGAATAGCTAGGCATGCTCCGCAAAAAGGTTCAATAACGTCCTCATTATCCTTTTTATATTTTTTCCAATTTTCAGTGGGATATGTATCTTTTGACATCATTTATTATCCGTAACATTTTTGTTTTGTGTTGCAATTATAATAAATGAAGTTACCAAAAAGAAATGCAAGTCAGGTCCCTATCAGCTCATTTATAGCAATATCTCTCATCGTCATTTATTTATTATTTACTGCAAATGTAGTTACTGCTTTACCATGCGGTAAAGACATTCACCAAGTTTTTATAAGCAATTTCGTTCATGTTGATACTGTTCACCTGGTATCAAATTTGTTCGTGTTGTATGCCATCTCTCGTGTAGAAGAACAAATGGGGTTTCAACCATTTATATGGTTGATTGTATTCTTGCTTGCTTTCAATACCCTAACAGAATATATTGCACGTAAAATATGGAAGGACATGAAATGTAGTATAGGATTTTCTGGCGTGTTGTTTGGGTTGATGACATGGGAGCTAATTACTACTCGAAAATTTGATTTGGAATTATTCTTAGCAATTGTTGTAACGGTAGTTGCACCATCGATAGGAAACAAAAAGGTATCTTTGTCGGGGCATGCTATAGGTGCAGTGTCTGGTGTATTGGGCGGAATTATTTGGAAATTTATAAATAAGGACGCCTAAAAGTTTTAATATTCTTAAAACTTTTAGCGATATACTCTAACACCACTCGTGTATTTGTCGAAAAACCTTGTCAAAGTTATAACAAGATTTTGCCGATGTTAGTATAAATGGTGTCACTTTGATTTTTGACAGTGATTTTTTCGAATCAATATCGCATTTGGTACCAACAAAAAGAAAGTGAGATCTGGCGCAGTGAGTTCGACTTGTTCAACCCACTGTTTTATACTGCTAATTAAATAATTTTATACTTTTTATCAGTATAAAATATCGTCTTCTCTCTTTTCTTATACTTTCTTTTTCTTATGAGTTTTAACAGTTTCCTTTTCAATCACTTTGAGCCATTTGTGATACGCTGTTTCGAACTCGTCCAAGTCATTCAACCACAACTGTTTCTCAGTAGTACCTGAAAGTTCATCTCTAGTCTTGATTTTTGACGCAATATCTTTCGACAGTTTGTCAATATTTTCTTCAGTAATACTCCTAAACTGAAGTCTCAATAGATATACGTAACCGCTTTCTGCATCCTTTTCTTCACTCTCTTCATCTTCATCCTCATCATTCTTCTCGTCTTTGATATCCTTATCATATCCACGTTCTTCCAGTTCTGTTACAATATCGGCAGTTTTTCTACTTTTTCTCTTACTTCCTGAGTCATCGAATAGCTTAATATCTCCGTTCATAACCTCTTGTAAAAATCTCTTCTTGTTGCCTAAAAATTTGATATCTTTGTTCAGTTGCATTAGATTATAACTTTTTCTCTTTACATAATACTCAAGTCTTACTTTGCAAAAATCGTCGATAATCTCATCAACACTACCATATTTCTTAATAGTTCCGTCTGCTGTGAACAAAACCATATTAGATGTGTAAATATACGTGTGCAATCCAAGATTCTTTAGATTACAGCTAAGCCCTTCCTCAGATTCTGTGATGTTAAACCGAACCTTTTTAGGAGTTGAGTAATTCTTCACGCTTTTGATAACCTTTTCTTCCAACAGAGAATCAAGATGTTCCTTGAAATTATCTGTCCACATTCCCACAGGTAATTCATCAACAACTGTAATTCTTTTTTCTTTGGTAATATTCCCCCAAGATGTATATCTATTTCCACCAGACTTCTCAATCGTTCCTGTAAATCCTCTATACCATGGGTGTATCTCTGGTAAGAATGAAATAGCAGTGTTTTCGTCGCCATCAAATGCTTGTCCATCATTATCTAACCACGTTTTAACAGCTTTGATAAGATCCAGTGGGTTGTAACAAGGAATATTAGAAGACCATCCAGTACCAATACCAACTGTGCAACCATTTACAAGAATCATCGGTAATATCGGAACATAAAATACAGGTTCAACTGTATCTCCGTCATCAACAACTCGATCGAGTAAGACATCATCCTCTTGGCGGAAGATTAATCTTGTAAGTGCGTCCAATTTGGTACAAATATACCTGGCATTTGCAGCATCTCTCCCACCGCTCAACCGAGATCCAAATTGTCCATCCCTGTATAGTAAAGGAATGTTATTACTCCCGATAAAGGAGTTGGCCATTTTAGTAATAGTCTCGTATAGATTCTGCTCACCATGGTGATATCCAGAATGTTCTGCCACATAACCAGCTAACTGAGCTACTTTCAGTGTTTTTCCTGTGTTTTTGAGATTTCTCAGGAAACAAGAGTAAAGAGTTTTTCGGTGACTTTCTTTCAAACCGTCAATAAGTCCCGGAATACTTCTCTTGCAGTCATTCAGAGAGAACTTGATCAATTCGGTGTTTAGAAAGTCTGAAATAGTCAAAACGTTTGTTTCTTCCTTGTCCCCATTCCAAGATAGAGCAATATTATTGGGGTCATACTTTTCAAGCCACACTTTACGTGCATCCGATTGTTTGGTGTGAAAAATCTTGTGCATGTTAAATGTGGTATTTTCATCATTCTTATATTCAACCATCTTTTTACCAAAAGTATTCATAATGTCTTGTGAAGATGATGTACCCAATCCCTTGTAATACTTTTTGTTGATCTTCTTATGTGGATTACTTTTACTATATGCTTTGACATATTTTTTGTACTCTCGTTCATCATAAAACAATAATTCTTTCCTCTCCAATTTCACACGAACAATAGGAGTTTGCATCGACGTAATGAACGGTTCTCCTCTTTCCAAAAGTGTAGGGAACAAAGTATGAAACATATTCTGGATCAAAGCGGAAATGTGAATACCATCAACATCGGCATCAGTAAT
>ERZ891134.2478-NODE-2478-length-10680-cov-4.361882_pt1 | contig 10680 bp, 8 predicted proteins | sample MGYA00520888_ERZ891134 | MGnify/ENA primary metagenome ERZ891134 (study PRJEB32303, sample SAMEA104408692) | aquatic metagenome | biome: Brackish water; feature: Coastal; material: water | place: Baltic Sea | collected 2014-10-23 | depth 10 m ... | reverse complement strand
CAACTTTTAGCGCAATACGGTGCTTTTAATTCTTCCCTATTTAATTTAAGTCATGGCGCCACTAAAGGAAAATGGGGGTACTTGGCAGACTACACCAGATATGACTCTGATGGATTTAAAACACTACCTAATGGCGGAAATACTGGTTTTGACAAACAAGATTTTGTAGGTAAAATTAAATACAGTGACGTTTTATTTAACGTAAATCAATCCTTAGAATTCAAATACCAATACTCGGATGAAACTTCCAATGAAACTTACTTAGGATTAACTGAGGAAGATTTTTCAAAAGACGCTTTTCAGCGTTATACTGCCTCTGAAAAAGACCAAATGAATACCCTACACAGGCAATATATGCTTACCCACACCCTCAAATTTTCTGATTATTTATCGCTGACTACCACTGCATACCAAAATGAGTTTGCCAGAAACTGGTATAAATTAGACTACCTTGAGATTGATAATAATAAAATGTCCCTTACGGATATTTTAACCAATCCTTCTGAATATCCTGAAGCATATGAGCGAATTATTGGCGCTCAAGACTCTAAAGAAGCTGATTTATTTATAAAAGCAAATAATAGGTCCTATTTGTCGAGGGGTGTTCAAACTAAATTAGACGTTCATTGGGATGGAGAACAAGCCTACCACGATCTCGAAATTGGCGTAAGACTCCATGAAGATCAAGAAGACAGGTTTCAATGGCTCAATGACTATAGTATGGAAAATGGCGCAATGGTTTTAGCCAAGACCGGCACACGAGGTACAGACGCAAATAGAGTGAGTGACGCCAATGCTTTTGCTGCCTATGCATTTTACAAATACACCTATAAAAACCTGACCCTTACCCCCGGAGTGAGGTATGAGAACATGACGCTTTCTAGGACAGACTATGGAAAAAATGATACGCAAAGAAACGGATCAGATCTTTCAGAAAGATCCAATAGTTTGGGGGTCTGGATTCCCGGTGTTGGTTTTAACTACAAACTAGATCAGGTTTCAATTTTTGGTGGAGTACACAAGGGATTTGCCCCTCCTGGATCTATTGAAGGTCAGAAAGCAGAAGAAAGTATTAATACGGAACTGGGGGCTAGATTTAGCTATGCAGGTATTAATGCAGAACTCATAGGATACAGAAATGATTACAGCAACCTACTAGGGAGTGATTTTGCAGCAAGTGGAGGTACAGGAAATCTCGACCTGTTTAATGCTGGAGAAGTATTGGTTCAAGGAATTGAATTTCTTATTAATTTAGATTTAGTTCGCTTCAACAACCAATCTAGCCTTCCGCTAACATTTGGATATACTTTCACAGACACTGAATTTCAAAATAGCTTTGACGCGAGTAGTGGTTTATGGGGTGACGTAAATATTGGAGATGAAATGCCATACATTGCAAGAAATCAATGGCATTTAAGCCTTGGGTACGAAATAAAAAAATGGCAATTCAACACCCAACTTAGGCATATGGGTGCTGTAAGAACCATTGCTGGTCAAGGTGATTTAGATCCTTTAAATAGTGTTAAAGCCAATACAATATTAGATGCTAGTGTAAATTTTCAAGTGAACCATCGTTTGAGGATTCAAACCAACTTGGTCAATGCCTTAAATAGTACTTATGCGGTCTCTAGATTACCACACGGATTAAGACCTGGCCACCCTTTCGGAATTAATATAGGATTCAGATACAGCTTGTAAAAATAACAGGAGCAAAACTTGTTAAAAGGAAGCAGATGGCATTAAATTCAATGGTATGCATTGAATAAAGCGGTGGCTTTATTGTGCGCCGCTTCAAAGGCCATCCATTTTACACCATGGGCTACTTTTTTACTGGTAAAGTAAGAAAGTAGCTTTTCTGTTGGCATGTTTCCAGTTAAGGCATCGGCTGCCATTGGGCAGCCACCAAAACCTTGAATAGCTCCGTCAAAACGAAGACAACCCGACCCAAAGGCTGCATGAACTTTTTCATACCATTCCGCAGCTTTGGTATGAAAATGAGCCCCAAATTCAATAGATGGATAGGCGGGGATTAAATGACGGTAAAGCGCAGAAATATCTTGTGGTTGGGCACTACCAACTGTATCTGAGAGGGAGAGAATTTCCACCCCCAAAGCCGAAAGTTTAGACACCCAATTGGCCACTATTTCTGTACTCCAAGGGTCTCCGTAGGGATTTCCAAAACCCATAGAAAGGTAAACAACGACTTTTTTGTCTTTTTTACGGGCTAAATCTAAAATAGATTGCAAAACCGTAATAGCCTCGGTGATTGTTGTATGTGTATTTCTCATTTGAAAATTCTCAGAAATCGAAAATGGAAAACCCAAATATGAGATTTCATCATGAGAACAAGCCGCTTCTGCCCCACGTAAATTAGCCACAATGGACAGTAACCTAGTAGGGGTATTTTCTAAATCTAAACCAGACAAAACAGCGGCAGTATCTGACATTTGAGGAATGGCTTTAGGAGACACAAAACTGCCAAAATCTAAGGTGTCAAAACCACAATTTAATAGAGACTGTAAATAAATAATTTTCTGATTGGTCGGAATAAAAGTCTTGATCCCTTGCATGGCATCTCTAGGGCATTCAATAATTTTAACTCCTTTTATCATGCGACTATTTATAGGCTAAAGTTACAATTAAATTAAGGTAGAAAAAGAAAAATTGCGATCCCTAAGAATAAGATTATTTGTAACCAATGAAGCACTTTAAAAAAAGTAGCTTGTGATTTAGTAGCGGTATTTAATAAAATAGATGAACCCAGTGCTATAGATGAAAACACAAAAGTTGAGATCATTATAAACACCCCACCTAATGCCAAAAATTGAATCCAAAAAGGAGCCGATGGTATAAATAGAAAACCTGGAAAAAAAGCAATGAAAAATAAACCCACCTTTGGATTTAATACACTCATCACAAAACCTTGCTTGTATAAATCAGTAGATTTTCTATAAACCACTTCTATGGCTGAAAGTGTTTTTGGCGCGCCTTGCTTGTAAAGACTATATGCTAAGTACAGTAAATATACTGCCCCTAATATTTTAATCACAATGAGCAAGAAAGGAAAACGGGCTAAAAAAACAGCAGCACCAAATGCCCCTAAAATAGTGTGAACAAGGCAACCGCTCATCAGACCCATAATAACAAATAAGCCGCTCTTAAAACCAAATCTTAGGCTCTGAAATGCGACAAAAATATTATCTGGTCCTGGTGATATTGCCAAGAAAAATACCGCAACTGAAAAAGAAATAAGTACTTGAAATTCGATCAAAATAAATGCTTAGCGCTTGGCTAATATAGCTTTATTTATTTGCTTCACAAGGGCAGGTCCTTCATACACAAAACCAGTCCAAAGCTGAACTAGTGTTGCGCCTGCTTCTAGTTTTTCTAATGCGTCTTCTGGAGAATGGATACCTCCTACCCCAATAATTGGAAATGCATTGCCACTCTTTTGAGAAAGGAAACGGATTACTTCAGTACTGCGCTTTCTAAGAGGAGCACCGCTTAATCCTCCCGCTTCCTTTAGTAGTGATTTCTCAGAAACCAAACCTTCCCTTCCAATTGTGGTGTTGGTGGCTATTACCCCATCTATTTGAGTCTCATGAATGATAGCTATAATATCTAACAATTGGTCCTCTGTAAGGTCTGGAGCAATCTTTAATAAAAATGGTTTTGGTTTTTGAGCGTACTTATTGGCGAGAAGTGCGTTCTCTACTTTAAGTGCTTTTAAAAGGGCTGTTAAAGGTTCTTTTTCTTGTAATTCTCTAAGTCCAGGTGTGTTTGGGGAACTTACGTTTACCACAAAATAATCTACATGAGGCCAAAGGGCCTGTGTGCAAATAATGTAATCTTCAATGGCTTGATCGTTTGGGGTGACTTTATTTTTACCAATATTACCCCCTATTAAAACCTTCTGCTGCTTCTTTAGCGCTTTTACAGCAATGGCTACACCAGCGTTATTAAAACCCATTCTATTAATAATGGCCTGGTCTTTTTTTAGTCTAAAGAGTCTTTTTTTAGGATTTCCATCTTGTGGCTTTGGTGTCAGTGTCCCTATTTCAATAAACCCAAACCCAAAGTCTGAGAGCTCATTGTAGAGTAAGGCATTTTTGTCAAAACCAGCTGCTAAACCCACCGGATTTTTAAATTTCAAACCAAAAACTTCTCTTTCTAGGGCTGGATCTTCTAGCGTGTATATACGTCTAGTGATTGAACCAAAACCTAATTTAGATAAGTATTTAATTACAGAGAAACTAAAATAATGGACCGCTTCTGGATCGAAAAGAAACAGAAGCGGTCTAATGAAAATCTTGTACATATTTTATTTTGCTGGTTCTTGAAGTCTTTTTGAGAGCTCCATTGAAATAGCAGAAAGATCAAATTTAATCTTACCTGCCATAGTTTCAATCACACAGCTGGCATCTTTTTCATTTAACTCTACCACTTTTCCGTGCATACCACTTTTGGTAATTACTCTGTCTCCTTTAGCTAAAGCAGCTGAAAATTTCTTTTCATCCTTTTGACGCTTCATTTGTGGTCGGATCATAAAAAAATAACCCACTACGACAATTAAGGCTAAAGGTAAAAATTGATTTAATGCTTCCATAGAATAGTAAAAATATTAGTATTGATTAATAAGACGGAACAGATGCAGCGTTTGGCGCTAAAACAAAGGCTTGAATTTTTAATAACTCACTACCGTTGGCTGTGTTGGCCTGTACATTAATTGTTTTAGTGACTTGGTTTTGTCCTGAACCATTAAAATTCACTACCATTTGCCCTTGCTGTCCGGGTGCAATTGGGGTGTTTTTTGGGTAATCTGGAATAGTACATCCACAGCTAGAAGTAGCGTCTGTAATAATTAATGGAGCGTCTCCAGTATTGGTAAAAGTAAATACCGTTTGTTGGGGGGTTCCCTGTGTGATTTGTCCAAAGTCATGGAAGGTTTTGTCAAAAGACATTACCGCCATTTTATTGGCAGAAGCTTCTCTTACTGCTGCAGCCTCTACATTGGCATTTTCAATTTTCTCAGTCGCTTTCTCTTTACATGAGAAAGTGATTAGTGAAATAGATACAAGTGCGATTAAGCTAATTTTTTTCATGATCTGGATGTTTTAAAATTATGAAATACGAATATAAAAATTATTTACAACAAACCACGTCCAACTTTCTCAAGCCTTCCTTGGTCTTTGTACTCTTTTGATAAGGAATCTAATATTCCATTAATAAAAATACTACTCTTGGGTGTAGAGTATTCTTTGGCAATCTCTAGGTACTCATTGATGGTAACCCTTACTGGAATAGAAGGAAAGAAAAGTAATTCGCAAATAGACATTTTTAATAAAATACCATCTATGTCTGCAATTCTATCCTTATCCCATTTAGGGGTTTTGTCTGCTGTCTCTTTGGCTAAAATACTTTCTTTAAGTGCTGTTTTAACCAATAGATTTTGAGCAAATTCAGCGTCGTCTTCTAAAATAGCTAGGTCCTTAATAAAATCTGATCCAATTACTTTTGGCGTTAATTTTTTTAACTGCTTTAGCAAAAAAGTATTCACAATGGGCATGTCGTCTGCCCAAGTGATGGTATGGTCTTCTAAAAAATCATACACTTTGTCATTGGGCGCTATAATTTCTTTAAAGATCTTAATCACAAAGGCCAGATCTTCTTCATAAGTATTTTCTGAATTTTTTAGGTACTCGCTGTAAGCAGCGCTCTCCACAATTTCCTTGAAGATAATTTTGACATATTCTTCATGTAAATACCAAGTATTGAGTTTTCTAGCAGCAATAGCGCTATTGATCGCTTCATTGTTTTTGATCTGAGCCAACACCAAGTTATTTGAGAACTTTGCTTTAGAAGGGTCTAAATCTGCTGAGGAAGAAATGTATTTTTTAGAAGATAAAATCAAATGATCTGCAGCCCTAGCTTGAAGCTCAATAAATAGACTCAAATGAAGTAAATAGAGGCTTCCCATCTTTTCCATACTAAGGCTTAGGAATTTCTTTTCCTTATCTAAGGTGTCTTCTGTGGTTTGTGTCATAGCGTACAAACCTTGCATTACTTTTACTCGAATGTGCCTCCTTGTAAGCATGATAAAGAACTTTTTTAATGGATAAAACTCGGAGGCAAAAATACTACTTATTTATAGATAGCAAACCCTTATTGGATAATATTATTCGCTTAATTCTCTGCTTTATAAATTTCATAAACCTTATATTTGTTCGGCTTAAATTGAAGTCATAATACTCAGGCATGAAGGAACTGCGTCACCTCAATAAATACTTTAGAAAATATAGATTAAAACTCCTTTTAGGTGTTTTAATCACTATTGTAGCAAGGGTTTTTTCTCTTGTAATGCCTCCTTTCATAAATAAATCTGTTCAAGCAGTGGAGCAATATCTATCAGAGACCAATGCAGATGTGAGTCTAGTCAAAGGGATTTTACTCGAATATATTCTCATCATTATTGGTGCCGCACTACTCTCAGGTTTTTTTACGTTTTTAATGCGTCAAACAATAATAAACATCTCTAGATATATAGAACGAGATCTCAAAAATGAAATATTTGACCACTATCAAAAATTACATTTAGCCTTTTACAAGAACAACCGTACTGGAGATCTTATGAATAGAATCAGTGAAGATGTTGGCCAAGTCCGAATGTATGCAGGCCCTGCAATTATGTATGGTATTCAAACCTTGACGCTGTTTGGCTGTGTTATTCCACTTATGTTTATTAAAGCACCTACTTTAGCCGCTTACACCCTACTGCCGCTGCCCTTTTTATCTGTGCTTATTTATAAAATCAGCAAAATCATTCACAAAAAAAGTACGGCGGTCCAAACCTTCCTTTCTTCTTTATCTACATTTACTCAAGAACGTTTTTCAGGAATATCGGTGATTAAAGCCTACGGCTTAGAGGAGCGCACAAACAATGAATTGGTTGTTTTAGCCAATACAGGAAGACAAAAAAGCTTGGACCTTGCTAGAGTTAATGCTTGGTTCTTTCCCCTAATGATCTTAATGATTGGGGTGAGTAATTTATTTGTCATATATATAGGTGGTAAACAGTACATCAGTGGTGAAATAAGCTCTATTGGATTGATCCTTGAATTTATTATCTATGTCAATATGCTTACTTGGCCCGTAGCTATTGTTGGCTGGCTTACCTCTATTATACAACAAGCAAAGGCCTCACAGACTAGAATCAATGAATTTCTAAAAACTGAACCAGCCATAGTAGATGAGTCAGAAGGACCCCTAGATATAAAGGGTAATATAGTATTTGATCGTGTTTGCTTTACCTATCCAGACACTGGGATTAAAGCCATCCAAGATTTGTCTTTTGAAGTGAAACAAGGCCAAACCCTAGCCATCTTAGGAAAAACTGGTTCAGGTAAATCTACTGTCCTAGAATTAATCAGTAGGATGTATGACATAGATAGTGGAACACTCACCATAGACGGTGTATCCATTAAAAAAGCCCCCCTTTCTTCACTCAGAAATGCAATAGGCGCAGTCCCTCAAGACGCTTTTCTTTTTTCAGATACCATCGCTAAGAATATTGCTTTTGGCAAAGAGCAAGCCTCCCAATCAGATATTGAAACTGCAGCCAAACAAGCCGTAGTACACAACAATATTATAGCATTCTATAAAGGCTACGAAACCATTCTAGGAGAAAGAGGCATTACCTTAAGTGGTGGTCAGAAGCAAAGGGTTTCTATTGCTAGAGCACTCATAAAAAACCCAGAAATATATCTTTTTGACGACTGTCTTTCTGCTGTAGATACAGAAACTGAGGAAGCCATATTAAATGCGCTTAAAAAAGCGTCTACCCACAAAACAACGATCATTGTAAGTCACCGGGTTTCCGCAGCTAAAAATGCAGACAAAATAATCGTTTTAGAGGATGGTAAAAAAATTCAAGAGGGTACGCATTCAGAATTAATTGACATAAACGGCTATTATAAAGCACTTTACGAAGGACAATCTACCCATAAAGAAAACCCGAAAAATGTTGTAACATAAACATTTTTTTTCCAATTTTGATGGGAACAATGCACTTGCAAAAACAGAACAGATGTACGCAAAAGAATCCATGGAACAAGAAGAGATACACTCAAAGGTTTTAAGAGCTGGAAGGAGAACTTATTTTTTTGATGTAAGAGGCACTAAAGCCGGAGATTACTATTTAACTATTACAGAGAGTAAGAAATTTACGCACGACGACGGATCTTTCCATTACAAGAAGCACAAGATTTATTTGTACAAAGAAGACTTCACTGCATTTAAAGAAATCATGGACGAAATGATGGATTTCATCATAGACAACAAAGGTTCGGAGGTTATCTCTGAAAGACACCAATCAGATTTCAAAAAAGAATCATTTGAAGACATTGCTTCAGAAGATACTGAAGAAAAGTCTATTGAAGACACCCCTACTTCTTCTTTTACAGAAGTAGATTTTGATGATATTTAATTTTCAACGAAAATTTAAGTATGTAAAAGGGCCTCAATAGAGGCCCTTTTCTTATTTTTATACCTTAAGTAACCCTTCAAAACCAATTCCATGAAGAAATTTCTATTGGGCTTTATGCTCTTTTTACCGTTTAGCATTTTTGCGCAACAAGCCGTTGACTTAGGCTATTACCTTCCAGACAACATATCCTACAACCCAGAAATACCCACACCAAAAGAGGTAATAGGACATGAAGTGGGAGAATGGCATGTTACACACGACAAATTAGTGCAGTACATGACGGCCTTGGCAGCTTCTTCTGATCGAATAAATATGGAGAATAGGGGCACTACATTTGAAGGTAGGCCATTATTACTTCTCAAAGTAACCAGTCCCAAAAATCATACTAATATTGAGTCAATTAGAGCGCAACACTTGGCTTTAACCACTTCAGAAGGACAAAATTTAGCTACTGAAAATATGCCCATAGTAGTGTATCAGGGCTTTTCAATTCATGGAAATGAACCCAGTGGTGCAAACGCAGGGCTTGCATACGCCTATTATTTGGCTGCAGCTCAGGGGCCAGAAATAGACGCAATATTAAACAACACGGTCATTTTAATGGACCCTTCATTTAATCCTGACGGACTGCAAAGATTTGCCTATTGGGCCAACACCAATAGAAGTCATTTACTCAATCCAGATCCAAATGAAAGGGAGTATCATGAGGTATGGCCAGGAGGAAGGACCAATCATTATTGGTTTGACATGAATAGAGATTGGCTTCCAGTTCAATTACCAGAAAGTAGGGCAAGAATAAAAAGTTTTCACGCATGGAAACCAAACATACTTACCGATCACCACGAGATGGGAACCAATTCCACTTTTTTCTTCCAACCAGGAGAACCCACAAGAGTACACCCATTAACCCCTGCGATTAACCAAGAACTTACCGCAGAAATAGGCGCTTACCACGCCAAAGCACTAGATAAAATTGGTTCTTTGTATTATTCTGAAGAAAACTACGACGACTATTATTACGGAAAGGGCTCTACTTTCCCAGATATTAATGGCAGTATTGGAATCCTTTTTGAACAAGGTAGTTCTAGAGGGCATATACAAGAAAGTGAAAATGGCATAATCACCTTTCCGTTCACCATTAGAAATCAATTCACGACTGCCTTGTCTACTGTAGCTGCAGCTCAGGGAATGAGGGAAAAAATATTAAACTACCAGAGAGACTTCTTTTCAAATACAAGGACATTGGCTGCTAAAGAAAAGCAAAAAGCCATTGTATTTGGTGACACTAAGGATGCTGCTAAAACAAACCACTTAGCTGAAATTCTTCACAGGCAAGAAATTAAATTTCATAAGCTCAAAAGAGATGCTGTTATCAATGGAAAAAAATTCAAAAAGGGATATGGTTATGTAGTCCCATTAAACCAACAGAACAACACTTTAATACAAGCCATGTTTGAAAAAAGAACTACTTTTTCGGACAGTTTGTTTTACGATATTTCTGCATGGACATTTCCACTCGCTTTCAATGTTGCTTACACTACTACAAACAACCTAAATGAAGCAGGGTCTGAGGTAAACGAAATTCCGGTTTCAGAGGGAACTATTAGCGACTCATCTCAGTATGCATACCTCTTCGAATGGCATGAATATTACACGCCAAAAGCCTTAAACAAAATATTAAACAAAGGACTTAGGGCCAAAGTAGCCAAAAGAGCATTTGAATTAGAGGGCATAAAATACGATTACGGTACTATCATGATTCCAGTAGCCAATCAATCTTTATCTGCCAATGAAATACACAAATTCTTGTCAGAAATTGCTGCAGACGCTCATATTAGAATAAAAGGGGTAGGCACTGGTTTAAGCAATGGAATAGATCTGGGAAGTAATAATTTTGAGGCACTTCAAAAGGCCTCCGTAGCCATTGTTGTTGGTAATGGCACTGCTTCTTATGACGCAGGAGAAATCTGGCACCTATTTGACCAGAGATACGACATGAAACTCACCAAAATAGATATTGAATACTTTAACAGGGTAGACCTATCTAGATACACCACCCTGATTGTTCCAAACATGTACGGAAGTGCATTAAATTCTTCTGCTTCAGATAAAATTAAAGAATGGGTTAAAGATGGAGGCACCCTAATTGCGTACAAAAATTCCGCCAAATGGATCTCTAAAAATGAATTTATGGACCT
>ERZ891134.2473-NODE-2473-length-10693-cov-7.361158_pt1 | contig 10693 bp, 9 predicted proteins | sample MGYA00520888_ERZ891134 | MGnify/ENA primary metagenome ERZ891134 (study PRJEB32303, sample SAMEA104408692) | aquatic metagenome | biome: Brackish water; feature: Coastal; material: water | place: Baltic Sea | collected 2014-10-23 | depth 10 m ... | reverse complement strand
AGCCGAGGCCGCTTTGCGGCCCGAGGACCCGTCCCGCTTGCGTGTGTATCCGCTTTGCGGCCCGAGGACCCGTCCCGCTTGCGCGTGTACGCCCGCCGAGCCGAACCACGGCAACCCGGGGCTCATGGAAAACTCATCCAGACCGCTTCGCGGGTGATCTAGACTCCTAACGTTGATTGAGTAGACCTTTCGCAGGAGGCCTCCTTCGTGGCAGTCGTGCTAACCCGGCGACCGTTGGCCGCTGACGGCTCGTATTTCAGCCCGTTGTGTCGCTCGCAGCCAACGGCTTGCCAGACTGAGCCGATTGTTGCCCTGGCCCGCGATCTGAAGGGGGCACCAGGGCGAGGGGCAGTAGGTCTCCGGACCGGGACCACGGCTGTTTCCGGAACAGGCTCTTCCAGCCTGCTTCGGGAGAGTGATCTGCCGCCTTCGTCTGGCGGAGACGCCTCGCCCTCGATCCTGGTTGTCGACGACGAGGACGACCTGCTGGAGCTGGTCCGCTACAACCTCGCCAAAGCGGGATATCGCGTGTCGTGTGTCTCGACAGGCGAGGAGGCTCTCTCGCATGCCAGGCGGCAGCCGCCCGACCTGATCGTCCTCGACCTGATGCTGCCGGCCGTCGATGGGCTGGAGGTCTGTCGCCGGCTGAAGGCTGACGCCAAGACCCGCGACATTCCGATCATCATGCTCACCGCCAAGAGCGAAGAGAGCGACGTGGTGCGGGGGCTTGAGCGGGGAGCAGACGACTACATCACCAAGCCTTTCAGCCCCAGGGTGCTCGCCGCTCGCGTGAAGGCGCTGCTCCGCCGCCAGGAGTCGCAGCGGGCAGCGGAGATGGAAACAACCATCGATGTCCACGAACTGTCGATCCACCCGGGGCGGCATGAGGCGACGCTTGCCGGCAAGCCGCTGGAGCTGACCTACACCGAGTTTTCGCTGCTGGCTTTCCTTGCCAAGCGTCCTGGCTGGGCCTACACCCGCATGCAGATCGTCGACGCGGTGAAGGGCGAGGATTATCCTGTTACAGAACGCTCCGTGGATGTTCAGGTGGCAGGGCTTCGTAAGAAACTTGGCCGCTTCGGTTCGTATGTCGAAACCGTTCGCGGCGTTGGGTACCGGTTTCGAGCGTGAGCAGATACGGGCCCTGATCCTTCGCCCGCTGTCGACGACGGTCCATGCCTCGAACACGACTCGTCTGGCATCTCTTCGCGGGCTGGTGCGGCCTGGTGGCGGCAGGACTCGTCGCCGTCTCCTGGCTGGCATCCGTGGAGCTTGCCCGGCTCTCGGACGTCGGTGAATACCGGCGGATGGAAGATGTCGCCCGCATGGTTTCCGAAACCATGCCTCGTGACGCTGCGGATGGCGACGCGATCACCGCCTGGCAGACGTCGGCCCAGCGGCTGAGTCGTTCCACGGGCCTCAGGCTCGAACTGCTTGAGTCGACCGGGAGTTCGTTCTTTCCGCTGGTGCATCCTGAGGCGGCCGAACAGCCCCAGCAGGCAACCGACGGGCGGCGTTCCTCCGCCCGGGAAGGCGACGATCCTGCGCTCGCGGCGGTTCGCCAGGGTGCCCCACAAGGCCGCAGCGGCCGCTACGACGCGGACCAGGGCACGCGGGTGCTGACGCTGGCGGTGGCGGTGGCGGGCAGCCGCGTGGTTCGCGTTACTTGCGATGCCACGCAGCTCGACCGCAGCCTCCGCTCCAGCCAGCAGTCGCTGCTGCTGGGCTTCTTGACCGCGGCCGTCGTGGCGATGGTGGCCGGCTATGTGGTGGCCAAGCGAGCGGCTGCGGGCGTGGAAGAGCTTGCCGAATCGGCCAGCCGGCTGGCCCGTGGCTCGCTCGACGCCTCGATCCCAACGTCGGACCTGGCCGAGCTGAGCACGATTGCGGCTGCCGTGGAAGATCTGCGTGACCAGCTCCTCGAGCGGGCTCGCACCATCGGCAGGCAGGGTTCCCAGCAGGAAGCGGTGCTGGCGAGCATGGTGGAGGGCGTGGTCGCCGTCGACAACCGGCACCGACTCCTGAGCATCAACACCGCCGCTGCCAGCCTGCTCGGAATCGAACCGGGCAAAGTGCTGCTGAGGCCGCTGCAGGAGGTGGTGCGGAATCCCGACCTGCGGCGGTTCGTGCTGCGGGCGATCGACTGCAAGGAGACCGTCGAAGACGACCTGCTCCTCCGCGAGGGACACCGAGATCGGACGATCCTGGTGCGTGGCACCGCCCTGCGAGGCTCCCGAGGCAACGACCATGGTGCGGTGATCGTGCTCAACGATGTGACACACTTTCGCCAGCTGGAGAATATCCGCCGCGATTTTGTTGCCAATGTCTCTCACGAGCTGAAGACCCCCACCGCATCGATCCGCGGGTTTGTGGAAACGCTGCTCGACGGGGCTGTTGAGAATCGAGACGACGCCCGCCGCTTCCTCACGATCATCGCCCGCCAGGCCGAGCGACTCGAAGCGATCATCGAAGACCTGCTGGCCCTCTCACGCATCGAACGCATCGAGGAGAGCAGCGATCTCGCCCTGGAAACCGTTGCCCTCACGGATGTGATCACAGCGGCGATTGGCAGCTGCCAGCTGCGGGCCAGCGAGCGAGCGGTCGACGTGACCGTGGAGTGTGATCCGCAGGTGGTCGTTGCGGTCAATCCGCCGCTGCTGGAGCAGGCGCTGATCAACCTGATCGACAATGCCATCAAATACAGCGACGTCGGCCGCACGGTGAGGGTTCGCGTCTCCGCGGATGACGCCGCCTCCCTCTCTGCTGAGCAGATCACGATCGCCGTGGCCGACGAAGGCTGTGGCATCGACGAGCGGTTTCTGCCCCGCATCTTCGAGCGGTTCTATCGGGTGGATCGGGCCCGCAGCCGGAAGCTCGGGGGCACAGGCCTCGGGCTCTCCATCGTCAAGCACATCGTGCAGGCCCACGGCGGCTCCGTCGATGTGGTCAGCACTCCAGGCGTCGGTTCGGTTTTTTCGATTCACCTGCCCACCCGACAGCAGCCACCGGCTGCAGCAGCTCCCCGTGGCGAAGCCACACGCCCGCGGTGACCCTCGTGAGCATCAGCCGATCGTGCGGCCGCCATCGACCGGCAGACAGACGCCGGTCACGAAATCGTTTTCCAGGAGAAAGAGCACCGCGTGGGCGACATGCTCCGGGGTGCCCTCGCGTTTGACGAGCGTGCCCGCTACCGCCTCAGCCCGTTCTTCAGCCGAGAGATCGGGCGGCAGCATCACGGGCCCTGGCAGCACACAGTTGACCCGCATCCGTGGGTTGCGGGCGGCCAGCTCCACCGCGAGAGATCGGGTCATCGCGGGAATCGCTCCCTTGCTCGGGAAGTAGCCGGCGTAGTCGCGGTAGGGCCGGGCCACAGCCCAGTCGCCGACACACACGATGCTCCCGCCAGTCTCCTGGTCGATCATGGTCATCGCCGCCTCCTGGGCGACGACAAAGCTGCCCACCACATTCACATCAAAGTGCTGACGGAGATCATCCGCGGTCACCGCCTCAAATGGCTGCCGGTGCCAGATCGCCGCCGACGTGACCACCGCATCGATCCGACCGAAGTGGTCGGCCACACGGTGCACCATCGCCCGTACGGGGCCCTCATCGCGGAGGTTGGCTGTCACGGCCAGCGCCGGAATGCCAACTGCCTCAAGGGCTGCCGCGGCGTCCCTCGCTTCAGCCAGGCTCGAGTTGGCATGGATCGCCACGGCATACCCGTGCGAGGCCAGGGCTCGCACGATCGCCTGGCCGACCCGCCGACCGCCACCAGTCACCAGGGCCACGCGGCCCGTGTGGGGAGTTGTTCCTGGAGTGAAATCGAGCGGATCGTGCATGGCGGGTGTCTCCGTTGCTGTGTGCGCTGTGCTGAGTGCCTGGCTGGTCTTGCTAAGGATTGAGCTCATCTGCGTGCTGGATGGCTTCGGGCAGAGACTCCTCTCTCCGGGCCTTCTGCTGCCGCTCATGAAAATCAACGATCGTTCGCCAGGCAGCCTCGGGCGTGTCGGCATAGGTGAAGAGGTCGAGATGGGCGTCGGCGATCACACCGAAGTCGGCCAGTCGGCGGAAGTCGATGATGTTTTTCCAGTAGTCGCGACCGTAGAGAACGATGGGCGTCGGCTGCATGCGGTGGGTCTGCCGCAGCGTGAGAGCCTCAAAGAGCTCGTCGAGTGTGCCAAAGCCACCCGGAAAGAGCACGACTCCCGCAGCCCGCAGGATGAAGTGAAACTTGCGGATGGCGAAGTAGCGAAACTGGAAGCAGAGCTCCGGTGTGATGAACGGGTTGGGATGCTGCTCGGCCGGCAGACGGATGTTGAGGCCGATCGACTTACAGCCGACATCGAAGGCGCCACGGTTGGCTGCCTCCATGATGCCGGGGCCTCCGCCGGTGACCACCACAAACTCGCGGCGGCTCTCACACTGATGGTCGATCGAGACCAGGCGGGCAAACTCGCGGGCCTCGTCGTAGAAATGGCTCAGCCCCAGCAGCTGCTCGCTGCGGGCCACTTCGCGGGCGAGGCCGGTGTCGCCCGGCTTGGCAGTGGCCGCTCGCTTGGCATCGGCGAGCCGTCGTTCGGCAGCGCCCCGCTCCACGATCTGGGTGCCTCCAAACACGATCACGGTCGAGTGGATCTTCTCTTCCTGCAGGGCCATCTCGGGCTTCTGCAGCTCGAGCATCATCCGCACGCCCCGCATCTCTTCCCGCTCGAGAAGCTCGTGGTCGTCGTCTGCGAGGATGTAGCTCGGCGACGAGAGCATCGCCTCAAGATTCGTTGCCATCAGGGGCACGTCGTTGCCCAGTGGCGACGCTGGAATCTGATCGCACGTCTTGCCTCGCTGATCACTCATCCGCCGCTCCTCATCGTGTGGTCGCGGCGGGCCTCATGCCCGCTGCAACAGTGTCGTGGTGAAACGTGTCTGGCCGACTGGCCTTCGCTCAGCTCCGGCCTGTCGTGGGCGGCGGAAGCTCAAAGGAGTCGCCAATCGCGGGAATCTTTGGCTCCCAACCGAATGCCTCGCGAAATCGTGCGGCCATACCGCGGGCTGCCGCGGGCTCGCCATGCACAAGGAAGACCTCTGCGGGGGCCGCCGGAAGCCCCCCAAGCCACCGCACCATCTCCTGCCGATCGGCGTGGCCCGAGAGGCCATCGAGCCGCCGCACCGCTGCCTCCACCGGCACATCCCGGCCATGGATGCGAAGGGTGGCCGCGCCATCGAGCAGCGAGCGACCACGGGTTCCCTTCGGCTGGAAGCCGGTCACCAGCACGGTCGTGCGGGGATCGGGCAGCCGCCGCTTGAGGTGATGCAGGATGCGGCCGCCAGTCATCATGCCGCTGGAGGCAATCACGATCCCGGGGCCATCTTCCTGATTGATGGCTCGCGACGCGTCGGCCGACTTGGCCATCCGCACCCACGGCGCCGCGAGCGCGTCGGCGACACCCTCGTCGTAGGCCTCGGAGAGATCGTGCTCGTCGGCATGTTTGCGAAACACCCGCGTCGCTTCGATCGCCATCGGGGAATCGATCCAGATCGGTAGTTCTGGAATCCGGCCGGAGGCAATCAGGATCCGCAGCAGGTAGACCAGCTGCTGCGTCCGCCCAACCGCAAACGATGCCGCCAACAGCAGGCCGCCCCGGTCGGCTGCCTCCAGCACGATGCGTTCGAGTTCGGCGAGAGGATCAACGTCGGGATGGTCACGGTCGCCGTAGGTGCTCTCGCAGATGAGCACATCGCACGCAGGCGGCGCAACCGGATCGTTGTAGAGCGGGGCGTTGTAGCGGCCAACATCGCCCGACACGATCAGCCGCAGCGGGCGGTCATCCTCGCCTGCCTCCACCTCCACAAACGAACTGCCGAGCATGTGGCCCACGTCGTGCAGCCGGCAGCGAATGCCGGAGCAGGGCTCAAACCATGTTTCCCGCTCCACCACCTGCAGCTGCCGAAGCACGCGGTCGACATCGATATCCTCATACAGCGGCAGGGCAGGGTGATGCTTGGAGAAGCCCTTCCGATTGGCGTAGGCCGCGTCTTCCATCTGGCACTTCGCCGAGTCGTACAGCAGCAGACCCAGCAGATCGGCCGTGGGCGGAGAGGTGTAGATCGGCCCGTCAAACCCTTCGCGAGCCAGCCGCGGCAGCCAGCCGGAATGATCGATGTGGGCGTGCGTGAGCACCACGGCATCAAGACGTGATGGAGAAACGCCCAGTGGCTGCCAGTTGCGTCGCCGCAGCGACCGCTCTCCCTGAAAGAGGCCGCAGTCGAAGAGCACCTGCCCGCCGCCAGCACGCAGGAGATGCCGGCTGCCAGAGACGGTGCCGGCAGCACCGAGGAAGGTCAGGCTGGCCATCTGGGTCGATCCTTTCTCAGCGTTCATTTCCACGACGGCCTCCGTCGACGCGACGGCTGATCCCGGTGAGAAACACCTCGCCGTCTTCAAGCCGTAAGCCATCGAGCCACCAGCTCACGGCCACCGGCCCGTCGCCACGAATCTCAGCCGCAGGCAGCTGGACGACAAGTTTCGTCGTGCCGTCGATCCGCAGCATCTCACATCGCAGGCCGGCTCGCTCAAGCCCACGAGCCAGTCGCGACGAGGCGATGCCCGTCGGCAGCGGCAGCAGTCCCATCCGGCACTGTTCGACGGTCATCGCCAGCCGATTCGCTTCCAGCAGCCGCAGCCGCACCTCAGCCCAGGTAAGCCCTGCCAACGGTCCACCAAACCGGCAGCCCAGCAGCACTTCACCGCTGGCAAACCGCACCCGCAGATCCTCCACCCCAGCAGGCAGAAGGTCGGGATGATTGGCGGGCAGATCGACCGCCAGCCAGGCATTGAGCTCGTCGTCTCCTATCACGGTCGACCATTCCCCTGGGCGGCCCATATCTGCCGCAAGAGCGGCGATCTTGGAGAGAAACCGGCTCGCTGCCCGTTGCCGCACCGCCTCAACCGCCCGCTCATCAGCCCCGGCCGCAACCTGCTCGCTGCCGGCGGCGTAAAACTCCGGCTCCTGACGGGCCGACAGCAGCAGCATGAGGAGCACCGCCGGAAGCAGCAGGCCACCCCAGACCATCATCCGCCATCCCCACGACATGCTGCGGTGAGGCTCAGCCGGCAACGGATTGGCAGAGCGATCGGATGACATGAAAAGCTGCCAGGCCGCCGGCTATCGAATGACCGAGCGGCCGCTGGCAGGATCCTGTGCCACATCAGCCGCCGCTTCTGCGGAGGGATTGGCGTAGATCTCCAACGGCACGATCGACGACTCACCGACGCGGGCCGAGGCGTCGGCGATCTTGCGGCGATCTTCAGCGAGCAGCCTCGGATGGGTGTTGTGCTCACTCCGCAGCACCTTCTCCCCAACACCCCCTGGCAGCCCGCCCACGAGCGGCAGGTCGCCGGCGAGGGTGAGCGTCACATCGCTGGGAATCGCAGCCTCGTGGGCAAGGCGGCGGTTGATCGCCATGCGGGGATAGGGCGGCAGTCCACCCGGGTTCACAAGCGCCTTGACCAGCAGCGAAACATCCGCAAACCGCTGGTAGCTCTCCGCGGCCTCAGGGCTGACCGCCTTCTCATACCGCACGACGTAGCGGACCTTGGGGCCGGTGAGCACAACGGCCGACTCACCTTCGTGTTCATGATGGATGCCATCTTCCACGCTGCTTGTGGCTGCCCAGCGGATGACCGGATCGTCGGCCCCGCGAGCCCAGCTGGCGAGTGACACCCGCAGCCGATCGAGCTTGAGCTTGTCGAGTTCCACTTTCACGTTCCGCCGCGGATCGATGAGAACGATTCGCTCTCGCAGCGGGTCGTGCAGCACGATCTCGGCGAGCTGCAGCTCGCCGTCGGCATCGGGCAGTTCCAGAAAATCCCAGACGACATCGTTGGCAAACAGGGCCAGACTGCGGCCAATCGGCTGCTCCTGATCATCGCGAAACACGCGGCTCTCCACCCGCATTTCCCAGTTTGACTCAGCCGCCGCGGTCACCTGGTTCACCCCGCACACGGCGGTGGCGGTGATCAGCGGCACGAGCGACAGCGATCGGAAAAACCTTCGCCACATCACAGGCGACTCCGTGCCCAAGAGGTCTGAAACCGGCAGCTCTGGCACGATGTTCACCGTGCCGCCGGTGGGCTTGTAGCAAACCCACAGCGGCGGCCGTAGGCCAGTTGGCGGGCCTCAGAGCGACAGCAAACGGCGAGAGCGGATCCGCCTCCAGCTCGCAGCCCCGCAGCAGCCTGCCGCGATCGCCAGCAGCACCCACCCGTCGGGCTCCGGGGCCAGCACGTTGGCGTAGCCGACCGAGCTGACCGTCAGGGCGGCGGCGTTTCCAGCGAAGCTGCTTCCGTTGAACATGAATGAGTCGATTGCGGTGCCATCCGAGAGCCCCGCCTTGGCAAGGCCGCTGGCCATCAGTACGCCGTCCACCAGCAGATCCCAGCTGCCCGGAGCGACGGTCTGCCCAGCATGATCGACTGCGACCGCGGTGTTGTTGGCATGGATCTTCAGCCGGTAGGTGGTGTCTTGAACCATCGTGGGGACGCCCGTCGTCAGCCAGCTTCCGCTTGAGGAGAGGCGGCTGGTTGTCAGTGAACCAGCCGCGCCAAAGTCCCACCGCAGCCCTGCGAACACTTCATCTTTCGAATAGCTGTTGTTGTCACTGAATCGGCTGCCGTTGCCGACCAGCAGATACCACGAGCCGCTGTCACCGCCGTGAAACGTCAGCTCCGCATTGAGGGTAAACAGCCCCGTGCCGGCGAAGTCGTAGATCGAAAACTTGTTGACCGAGGTCGATGTCGAGGCGGTGCCGACAAGCGATGAGGGGCCTGAGCCTGAGCCCAGGTTGACGAGCGAAAACTCTCCACCGCCGCCACCGATGCGAACCCGCGCGGTGCCGCCATCGGCAGCGGGAGCGGGAAGAAACGACTCGCTCACACCGGCGGTGAAGGAGCCGGTGCCGCTGCCAAAATCGTAGTTCCAGACAGTGCCCGCAGTCAGCGGCCGACTGAGGAGCATCGGCAGCACCAGAACACACAAGCCACGCGCGGTGGGCGCGCACCGCCAGACAGAACGCATTCGCATGAGCAGCCCTCCCTCGGAGCGTCACGAAGGGTGTGAGGATGAAGCCCCGCGGTCGCGGGTGTTGCTGGCGGTCGAGCCGCCGCACATCCATGTCGCCGGCAGACGTGCTGACCAGAAGCCTCTGCCCCTCGCCGGAGGCAGCCGCCCCCTCACATGCCGACGCAACTCTTGCAGGCTACCAGTGGCCTCATGCAGCCTCAACGATTCGGTCGCAGGCGAGATCGTGATCACTTTCTGGTGTTCGTCACTCAGGCAGAGGCTCGCCATCGAGCAGCCAGGCCAGATTGAACGAGGCAACCTGCACCGCTGCATGGCTTCCCTTGGGGCCGCCTTCAAAGATCACAAAGATGCGGCCCTCACTCGGCGTGCCGCTGCGGCCCACACCCAGGTTGGAGTAGGCGCTCGGCCCGTCGGAGATGAGACGTTTCACCGGCCAGGAGGCTCCGCCATCGAAGCTGGCCCAGACGGTGATCTTCTCACGGCCACCAGCAATGGAGGCTCCCGTCTCTGCCGGCATGGCGCCTGCGTCGGTGTCGGAGTTGCTGTAGAGCAGGATGTCGCGACCGGCGATCGGCAGCCGCAGCATGCCGCCCATCAGGCCATACGACGTGCCGCGAGGACCGTCAGGGAGATCCTCGCTTCGACGAGCCTCGATCCAGAGAGAGCCGCCGTCATAGCTGGTGGCAAAGAAGCGATTGCCCCGGCTCATGTGTTCGCGGGAGTTGTAGAGCAGGGTGCCATCAGACCGCTCGGCAATCGCCGCTTCGCCAGTGCCAAGCACCGGGAAAGGATTGCTCGTCTGCCAGGTCTTGCCGTGGTCGTCGCTGGTGATCGCTGTGGAATAGTGATACGGCCGCCAGGCAACATCGTTGGAGTTTTTCGGCCCCATGATGCGGGCCGGGCTGACGAGGCGGCCGCGATGCTCGCCAAAGGCCAGCGTGATCCCGCACTGCATCGCCCCGGCCCCCTCGATCCCCGGCACGAGGCCGAGCCGATCCGGCAGCACGGTGATGTCCTCACGAACCCAGCTCGCCCCTGAGTCGCCGCTGCGGTAGAGCCAACTCTCCTGCGGGCAGACGTAGAGCAGGTCGCCGGTCGTCTCATCGACCATCGCATTGCCACCGTTGGCCTTGCCCGCATCACCGCTGGCGTCGATCGCCATCGGCTCATCCCAGGTCGTGCCGCCGTCGTGGCTGCGGCACACCTCACCGCCCCCCGGCGAACGAAACGCCAGCACGGTGCCATCCGGTGCCGTCAGCACGCCCCCCCAGCCACCCCGCTGCGTCCAGAGCTGCTGCATCGGCACAAACACCGGCTCACCGAGAAACTCCTCCAGCGTGGCAGACACAGCAAAGCCCAGCGGCTCCTCGCCACGAGCAGCCCCCGCCGCCGAGGCCACCAGCCCTACAAGGCCAACCACCCACAGCTTCACCCACGCCCCCATCTGGTCACCTCCCTCACACACTCGTCACATCCATCAGCGGCCCGACAGACTACCCTCGCCACCAAGCCCCTGCACCATCCCACTCTCCGAGCCTCCACGTGAGTCTCATCAGGAAGAGAACGGGACGGGTCCTCGGGCCGCGAAGCGAATACACGCGCAAGCGGGACGGGTC
>ERZ891134.2472-NODE-2472-length-10696-cov-4.796730_pt1 | contig 10696 bp, 9 predicted proteins | sample MGYA00520888_ERZ891134 | MGnify/ENA primary metagenome ERZ891134 (study PRJEB32303, sample SAMEA104408692) | aquatic metagenome | biome: Brackish water; feature: Coastal; material: water | place: Baltic Sea | collected 2014-10-23 | depth 10 m ... | reverse complement strand
TTCCGTTGCCAGAACAATGACGTTCAATATGAATTTGAGGATGTGAATGAAATTTTGACCATTCGATGGTTCAGACCAGGGTATGATATTTCTCAGTGTAATTAAACCAAAATCAATTAATTTTAACCTATAAACTTTTTAAAAACAACCTTATGAAAGCAAATATTTTTTTAATCGCCACCTTGAGTGTCCTCGTGATGGCCTGTGATTCAAGCGATGACAGCAATGATGACAACAACAATAACAATAGCTCAAATAGTGCTGATTTGACTTCAGAGATCATGGGGCAAGGTGATTGGCAAATTACCCGTTTCGAAGATTCTGGTGTGGATGAAACCAATAACTTTAACGGATACACCTTTGTTTTTAACGCTGACGGCACGGTAGTCTCCTCAAACGGTACGCAAACCATCAATGGGACTTGGAGTATTTTTGACGACAGTTCGAACTCTTCTAGTGATGATGATGGAAACTCAACGGACGACGATGACTTTAATCTCATGTTTGTGCCATCCACCAGCGATTTTGATGACTTGATTGACGAGTGGGACTTTCTTTCTGTGAGCCAAACCAAGATCGAGTTGTTCGATGTGAGCGGTGGAGATGGCACTACAGACTATCTGACCTTCGAAAAAATTTAAACGCGTATTTCTGTGTTCAAAAAAAAATCCCGACGCGTTCGGGATTTTTTTTGTTTCCATTGGGCCTTTGAACTGGCCAATTTCATAAGCAAAATATTATACTCGGGTTTGGCGCATTAGGTTTTGATTCTGCCCAGGGAGTACTTATCTTTGTCCACCGATACAATCCAAGAGATATGTTTGATAATTTAAGCGAAAAACTCGATAAAGCCCTACATCGATTAAAAGGGCATGGGAGCATCACCGAAGTCAATGTTGCCGAAACCCTCAAAGAGGTGCGGCGTGCTTTGTTGGATGCCGACGTCAATTTTAAAATCGCCAAAGATTTTACGACAACAGTCAAGGAGAAGGCCCTAGGTCAAAATGTGCTCACAACGCTGCAGCCAGGCCAACTTATGGTCAAGCTCGTCAAGGACGAACTCGCGGCACTTATGGGCGGCAATGTCTCTGAATTGAATCTGACGGGGCAGCCATCGGTTATTTTAATGTCGGGTCTACAGGGGAGTGGAAAAACCACCTTCTCTGGTAAATTGGCGCATTATCTCAAAACAAAAAAGGGCAAGCAGCCCTTATTGGTTGCTTGTGATATTTATCGACCAGCGGCTATTGATCAATTGCATGTGGTTGGGGATCAAGTTGGGGTTCCTGTTTATAGTGAGCCGGATCAGAAGAATCCAGTCTTGATTGCGCAAAATGCGATTACTCATGCCAAGGCAAACGGGTATAATGTCGTGATTGTAGATACCGCAGGGCGGTTGGCGGTCGACCAGGCGATGATGAAAGAAATTGTAGCGGTTCATTCGGCTATTAAACCGGACGAAACGCTCTTTGTGGTTGATGCCATGACCGGTCAAGATGCGGTTAATACAGCCAAGGCCTTTAATGATCTTCTAAATTTTGATGGCGTGGTCTTGACCAAATTAGATGGAGATACACGAGGTGGGGCAGCCTTATCTATAAAGCGTATTGTAAATAAGCCGATAAAATTTATCGGAACCGGCGAGAAGATGGAAGCCTTAGATGTCTTTTATCCAGAGCGTATGGCCGACCGTATATTGGGCATGGGAGATGTGGTCTCCTTGGTGGAACGTGCTCAAGAACAGTTCGATGAAGTAGAGGCCAGAAAACTACAGAAAAAAATTGCCAAGAATCAGTTTGGCTTTGATGATTTTTTGACTCAAATACAACAGGTCAAAAAAATGGGCAGCATGAAGGACCTCATGGGTATGATTCCGGGAGCGGGCAAGGCCTTAAAGGATGTCGACTTGGATGATGATGCCTTTAAGTATGTTGAAGCCATGATTCATTCCATGACTCCGTCAGAGCGCAGCAATCCTGGTGTGATCAATGGCAGTCGCAAGAAACGGATCGCTAACGGGAGTGGGCGTTCTGTGCAAGAGGTCAACCAACTCATGAAGCAATTTGAACAGATGAGTAAAATGATGAAGATGATGCAAGGCGGGGGCGGACGTAAGATGATGCAGATGATGGGTAATATGAGATAATAAATCTGTTAAGCACGATGCTGCTGAGCAAATTAAATGAGTAAATGAGACCATGACGGTATTAGACGGAAAAAAAGTAAGCAACGAGATCAAAGATGAAATTGCTGTTGTCGTACAGAAGATGAAAGCCAAGGGTGAAGGCATACCCCATTTAGCTGCTGTTATTGTGGGTGAAGATGGTGCAAGCTTGACTTATGTCGGGAGTAAAGTACGTGCCTGCGCGCGCGTTGGGTTTGATTCTACCTTAATTAGGCTGGCGGATGACATTACCGAGCAAGCGCTTTTAGAGACTATCGCGGGCCTCAATAATAATGACGCCATTGATGGATTTATTGTCCAACTTCCCTTGCCCAAGCATATCGATACACAGAAAATTCTTTTGGCCGTCGACCCCAAAAAGGATGTGGATGGCTTTCATCCCGAAAACTTTGGAAAGTTGGCTTTGGATATGGAGACATTTATTCCAGCGACGCCATTTGGCATTATGGAGTTGATCAAGCGCTACAATATAGAAACTTCAGGCAAACATACCGTGGTTATTGGTAGAAGCCACATAGTAGGACGTCCCATTAGTATTCTGATGAGCCGCAAAGGTAATCCTGGCGACAGTACGGTAACCCTCACCCACAGCCGAACCAAGAATTTGTCAGAAATAACCAAAACAGCAGACATCATCATTTCGGCACTAGGGATTCCGGAGTTCTTGACCTCGGACATGGTCAAAGAAGGTGTTGTGATCATCGATGTCGGCATTACACGCGTTCCTGATCTAGATCATCCAAAAGGGTATGTCATCAAAGGAGACGTAGCTTATCAGGGCCTCATGGCCAAGGCGTCATATATGACACCAGTACCTGGGGGTGTGGGGCCAATGACCATCGCCATGTTATTACAAAATACCTTACTCGCCCGTCAAAGACGCGGTGCCTTGTAAAATATAAAAACAAAATTGTATCTTGGATCGTCAATGCGGCGAAATCATGGATACGGCTTTCTTTCAACCCAACACGGATTTTTCATTTTTAGGGATACAGCATGTGCTGGTGGTCCTGTTTTTTTTGTTTGCTGGTATGGTCCTGATACGCTATGCCCGAGGACGCGATAAGCCGACCCAAAATCGACTCTTTTTTTATCTGGCATGGCTCGTCTCTTCGAGTATTATTGTGTGGACACTCTTGAAATGGTGGATAGGTCCCTTTGATATAAAAGAGGACCTTCCGCTGCACCTGTGCAATTTCTTGGCTCTGATTTTGCCTGTCTTTGCCATTTATCGAAGATTTTGGATGTACGAAATTTTAGTGTTTTGGATTTTGGCAGGAACGACTCAGGCCATATTGACTCCAGATTTGAGCGAAGGCTTCCCGCACGTTAATTTTTTTAAGTATTGGCTGGAGCATGCTGGGTTAGTCGTTTTCATCATTTATGCGACACTGATTTACGACATGAGGCCTACGGTTAAGAGTATTTTTAAGTCTTTTGGCGCGATACAGATTTATTTTATTGCGATGATTGTCGTTAATGCCTTTCTTGGGTCCAATTATCTGTTTATATCGCGCAAGCCAGACCACGCCTCTCTTTTGGATGCCTTTGGGGACTGGCCCTATTACATCCTGGCAGAGGAGCTCATTATGGTGCCTTACTTTTATGTCATTTATTTACTCCTTAAACGGTCGTCGCGCGTTCGATCAAAGGAACTGGCCTAAATCAAAGGGGGTCTACCATCCGATCATAAAGTACTTAAAGGGCGCGTCATTTGGAATTTGAGCTGCCTCAATCTTACTCGAGTAGTCGTATCTTATGTTCTCGGGCAAATGTTTTTTGTCAATAGTCAGATAGAGGTCACTATCCTTAAGGTAAACTACCACGGCATTGATCGCATTATCGATACTTTGAATTTCATGACTGGATTTGATCTGACCAAAAGTGCTTAAGGCATTGATGCCTTTGTTTGTTGTATAACGAGGGTCTAATATCCGGATATTGGCAATGACAGATTCTTGGTCATAATCGTCTGCCGGTGAAATGACTAAGAGTTTTTCGCCTTTTGTATTAAACACTTCAACTTCGCCTATCAAAGTCTCTAGATCGGAAGAACCATTGATTGCAACCAAGGAATCGGCAGGGAAAAAGGCCTTGAGTTCATTCATTTTGGTCGTGTTAGACAGGGGGCCTAATTGTCCTTGAGAAATATTGAATGATGTATTGTTGCAGGAAACAAGAGTTAGGGCCAATAAAAGTAATGCAATAAGGTTGTTGGTTTTTCTTGATAAGAATGAGTCCATGTGACGCTGAGGTTAAGGTAAATGAATAGGTCAAAAGTACTAATTGTTTGTTGCTTGTTTCATGAATTTATAGAAACTTTTTAGGGCGCCATTTTGATGTTTTAGTGTTAACTTTGTGCCATGGATTTTGCTCATTCAAAAGAAATCGAAAACGCCGTGGCCTTGGGCCTTTCATTGCCGCTAATGGAAGCTTTTTATACCATTCAGGGGGAAGGCTATTATAAAGGAACTGCCGCTTATTTTATCCGTATTGGTGGCTGTGACGTGGGTTGCCATTGGTGTGATGTGAAAGAAAGCTGGGACCCAAACCTGCATCCGCCAACAAGCATCGAGATCATCTCTAGCCAGGCGCAGCAATATGCCAAGACAATTGTTGTCACTGGGGGTGAGCCCTTAATGTGGGACATGGATCCATTGACGTATTTGCTCAAGACTAAAGGCATGCAAACCCACATTGAGACTTCAGGGGCCTATCCTTTGACGGGTCAATGGGACTGGATTTGTTTGTCTCCAAAAAAAGCCAAGGAACCTTTGGCTGAAATCTATGCGCATGCCGACGAACTCAAGATGATCATCCATAACCGTGATGACTTTAAGTTTGCCGAAGCTCAAGCAGCCAAGGTCTCCCCGAGCTGCAAACTCTATCTTCAGCCTGAGTGGAGTAAGCGGGATAAAATGATGCCCGAGATGGTTGCTTATGTCATGAAAAATCCAAAATGGATCATGTCTCTGCAGACCCACAAATATTTAAACATCCCATAGGTGCTCGAGGGTTCTCGGCCTTGAGTCTTTACCACTGCCCGATGGTTTTTCCCTCCGGTATTTATGTGGGGCCTGATGGGGGTGTTTTTACACAAGTAATTGTTGATAACTTAGGCCGATCAATAGCGCTTAAGGCACTGAAATCATTGGTGATTTGGTTATATTTGTTAGCATAAGATATCAGCACAATTTAACACCCTAATTTTTATGAGCGAAGAAGCTAAAAACACCAATTATGGCGCCGATAATATTCAGGCTTTGGAAGGTATGGAGCATGTCCGCATGCGCCCCTCAATGTATATCGGTGATATAGGTGTTCGTGGACTCCATCATTTGGTTTATGAGGTAATTGACAACTCCATCGATGAGGCTCTAGCGGGTCATTGCGACACGATCGAGGTTTGGATCAATACCGATAATTCAGTCACTGTCAAAGATAACGGACGAGGAATACCAGTAGATTTACATAAAAAAGAAGGTGTTTCTGCCTTAGAAGTGGTGATGACCAAAATTGGCGCTGGCGGTAAATTCGATAAAGATTCCTACAAGGTTTCTGGAGGGCTGCATGGTGTTGGGGTAAGTTGTGTGAATGCTTTGTCGGAGCGCTTAAGAGCTGTTGTTTATCGAGACGGCAAAATTTGGGAGCAAGAGTACGAACGCGGAAAATCTTTATATCCGGTCAGATCTATTGGTGAGACCACAGAGCGAGGTACTTTGGTGACGTTCACCCCAGATGCAGAGATATTTAAGCAGACAAGAGAATACAACTACGACACCTTAGCGAGTCGTCTTCGGGAGCTGGCTTATCTGAATAAAGGTATTGTTATTTATTTGACTGATCAACGTGAGACCGACGAAAGCGGGGAGCACCCCAGAGAGAAGTTTCATAGTGAAGAAGGTCTTAAGGAATTCATCAAGTATTTGGACAGTAATAGAGTGCCGTTGATTGCTGATGTCATTTTCATGGAAGGGGAGAAGAACGATATTCCTGTGGAAGTCGCCATGATCTACAATACTTCGTTTAGCGAAAATTTACATTCTTATGTCAATAACATTAACACGCACGAGGGAGGGACGCACTTGTCTGGTTTTAGACGCGGACTAACCACAACGCTCAAGAAATATGCAGATGCCTCAGGGCTGCTCGATAAGCTCAAGTTTGAAATATCGGGAGATGACTTTCGCGAAGGGCTTACGGCCATCATTTCGGTTAAAGTTGCTGAGCCTCAATTTGAAGGCCAAACAAAAACAAAATTAGGCAATCGTGATGTTACCGCTGCGGTGAGTCAAGCGGTGTCAGAGATGCTTGAGAATTACCTTGAGGAACACCCCAATGACGCCAAGACGATTGTTCAGAAAGTTATTTTAGCGGCTACAGCAAGACATGCGGCGCGGAAGGCTCGTGAGATGGTCCAGCGTAAAACCGTTATGGGAGGCGCAGGTTTGCCGGGTAAATTATCTGATTGTTCTGAGCAAGATCCAGCAAAATGTGAAGTATTTCTTGTAGAGGGTGACTCTGCAGGGGGTACCGCAAAGCAAGGGCGGGATCGTAATTTCCAAGCCATTTTACCGCTTCGCGGTAAAATCCTCAATGTTGAGAAGGCTATGCAGCATAAAGTATTCGAGAATGAAGAAATCAAAAATATCTTCACGGCCCTCGGGGTCACTATTGGCACAGAAGAAGATGCGAAGGCTTTAAATTTAGCAAAACTGCGCTATCATAAAATAGTCATCATGTGTGATGCGGATGTCGATGGAAGCCATATTTCAACACTTATCCTTACTTTCTTTTTCCGCTATATGCGTGAATTGGTCGAGAGCGGACATGTTTACATTGCCACACCACCTCTATACTTGGTGAAAAAGGGTGCGAAAAAAGCTTATGCTTGGAACGATGAGCAGCGTGATGCACTTAATTTGGAGTATGGCGGTAGCGCAGGGATCCAACGTTATAAAGGTCTTGGGGAGATGAATGCCGAACAACTCTGGGATACCACGATGAATCCCGATTTTAGAACATTGCGCCATGTGACCATAACCAACGGAACCGAGGCCGATCGCGTCTTCTCTATGCTTATGGGTGATGAAGTCCCGCCGCGCCGTGAGTTTATCGAAAAAAATGCGGTTTATGCCAATATTGATGCCTAATACGCACATGCAGTAGGCTGGGGTCAAAACCAGAGATTGAAGCTAAAAAAATAAAAACAAATATATTCTATGAAAGTTACTATTGTTGGTGCCGGAGCAGTCGGTGCGAGTTGTGCAGAATACATCGCGATTAAGAACTTTGCTAGTGAAGTCGTGTTACTGGATATAAAAGAAGGATTTGCCGAAGGTAAAGCAATGGACCTGATGCAAACCGCTACGCTCAACGGTTTTGATACTAAAATTACTGGCGTGACCAACGATTATTCCCAAACAGCAGGGAGTCATATTTGTGTCATTACTTCGGGGATACCGCGAAAGCCGGGAATGACCCGCGAAGAATTGATCGGAATCAATGCAGGTATTGTCCAAAACGTTGCTCAGAGCCTTCTGAACCACTCTCCTGACATGATTTTGGTGGTGGTGAGTAACCCGATGGATACCATGACCTATTTGGCACACAAAGTGACAGGATTACCCAAGCACCGCATTATCGGTATGGGTGGCGCTCTAGACAGCGCCCGTTTTAAGTACCGTTTGGCGGAGGCCCTCGGTGCTCCAGCCAGCGATGTAGCCGGTATGGTGATCGGCGGACATAGCGATACTGGAATGGTCCCATTGACCCGCTTGGCCAGTAACAATAGCGTTCCTGTTTCGGCCTTTTTAAGTGATGAAGAACTCGAGAAGGTCAAAGAAGCAACGAAAGTGGGCGGAGCGACCTTAACTAAATTATTAGGGACTTCAGCTTGGTATGCGCCAGGCGCAGCGGTCTCGGCGTTGGTTCAATCCATTGCTTGTGATCAGAAAAAAATGATTCCGTGCTCCGTTTTGCTGGACGGAGAATATGGCCTCAGTGATTTGTGTTTGGGTGTACCCGTTATCCTAGGAAAAAATGGGATAGAATCGATCATTACATTAGACTTGAGTTCAGAAGAAATGGATCACTTGAAGCAAAGTGCTGAAGGTGTGCGAAAAACCAATGAACTTTTGTCGGTCTAAGGCCGTTAATAAATAACCCATAAGGTCGCTTGATGCGGCCTTTTTTGTCTTTTTTTCAAAGGAAAATAATTGTCATTTCCTTTTTGAAAAACTATATTTGCTCGTTTTTAAATACTCTAAATACACATAGAATGCAAAACAAAGGACTCATTACCGTATTTGCAATACTTTTTGGCTTGGTCAGTTTGTACCAATTGTCATTTACATATGTTGCCAATCAAGTCGAAGATGCAGCTCAGGCTTATGCCAATGATCGTTATGACGCAACACAGTCATCCGAACGTCAAGCTGCTGCAGCACAGTATATAGACTCTGTCGCAACAGAGCCTGAATTCTTAGGTATTGATTATGCGACGGCCAAGGACAAGGTGCTCAACAAAGGACTTGATCTTAAGGGCGGAATCAATGTTATTTTACAAGTCTCCGTAAAGGATATCTTAGCCGGTTTGGCTAACAATACCAAGGATCCTGCATTTAATCAGGCCTTAGCCGAAGCTGATGAGTTACAGAAACGTTCACAGGACACCTACCTAGAGTCTTTTTACGAAGCATTCGAGGCTTTGCCGGGCGAGAACAGCTTGGCATCTCCTGATATATTTTTCAACAAAGGTCTAGAAGACCAAGTGCAAAGCGGCATGACCAATGATGAGGTTCAAGTTGTGATCGCTCGTAAAGTTGATGAGTCCATTGCTTCAGCATTTGAAGTACTGAGAAAGCGTATCGATAAATTTGGGGTTACGCAACCAAACCTTCAGCGTTTAGGGACTTCAGGAAGAATTCTTGTGGAGCTTCCCGGAGCAAAAGACGTCGAGCGTGTTAAGAAACTACTTCAAAGTACCGCCCAACTTGAGTTTTGGGAAGTAGAAAAAGAAGAAAATATCACCTCATTTTTATTGGCTGCAGACGCCAAGTTAAAAGAATTATTGGCTAGTGAAGCTCCAGCGACCGAATCTGAAGAATCACAAGCGACTGAAGGATCGGAAGATTTGAGTGACCTCCTAGGAGGTGAAGATGTGGCTTCAGAAAATGATCCTTCGACGGAGCAACCCTTGATTGGTCGTATCCTACCTGTGCGTGCGAGTAATCCTGGATTAGCTTCTTTTAGCCTTAAAGATACAGCAGTGATTAATGGCTATTTACGCATGCCACAGGTTCGTGCCTTACTTAGCGGTGAGCAACGCTACACCAAATTTGTTTGGAGTATCCCAGAATTTAATGAAAGCGTTAGCGAAGAGATCACAAGCCTCTATGCCCTTAAAGGAAATCGTGAAGACACTCCAGAGCTTAGTGGTGGTGTTATTGTTGATGCACAGCAATCTTACACTCAAGCAGGTCGTGTTGCGGTTACCATGCAGATGAATGGTGTTGGGGCTAAGATTTGGGAGAGCATGACGGAATACGCTTACAGCACACAATCTCAAATTGCGGTTGTTTTGGATGATATTGTTTATTCAGCACCAGGGGTAAGCTCTGGTAAAATTTCAGGCGGCCGTAGTGAGATTACAGGAGACTTTACAATTCCAGAAGCACAAGATTTATCCAATGTATTGCGCGCGGGTAAATTACCGGCCTCTGCGGATATTATTCAAGCAGAAGTGGTGGGGCCGACCTTAGGTCAAGAGGCCATCGATAGTGGGGTCTTATCTTTCATTATCGCTTTGAGCATTGTGCTCCTATGGATGATATTGTATTACGGAAAGGCTGGTATTTTTGCCAACGTAGCCTTGGTGGTCAACATCTTATTCATCTTTGGTATTTTAGCCGGATTGGGCGCGGTATTGACTTTACCTGGAATTGCAGGTATTGTATTGACCATTGGTATGTCTGTCGATGCGAACGTACTTATATTTGAGCGTATACGAGAGGAATTAGCCAAAGGGAAATCCCAGCGGGATTCCATCAATGACGGGTTCAGCAATGCCTTGTCTTCTATCTTAGATGCGAACATCACTACAGGACTTACAGGACTCATATTATTAGTCTTCGGGACAGGGCCTATCCAAGGATTCGCCACCACCTTGCTCATTGGTATTTGTACCTCTTTATTTACAGCGATTTTTGTGACGCGTCTCTTTATAGATAAGTATACAGTCAACGGTAAATCTTTGACTTGTTCAACATCTTTAACCAAGAATTTATTCAAGAACGTGGCCATTGGTTTCCTTTCAAAACGCAAAATGGCATATGTCTTCTCAGGGGTTCTTTTGGTAGTAAGTATTGGTTCGTTATTGACCAATGGACTTAACCAAGGTATTGACTTTGTTGGAGGACGGACCTACACGGTGCGTTTTGATCGTGATGTGAATGCATTAGAGGTTCAGAATGATCTTATTGCTGTTTTCGAAAGCGCCGAAGCAAAAAC
>ERZ891134.2465-NODE-2465-length-10724-cov-12.114350_pt1 | contig 10724 bp, 17 predicted proteins | sample MGYA00520888_ERZ891134 | MGnify/ENA primary metagenome ERZ891134 (study PRJEB32303, sample SAMEA104408692) | aquatic metagenome | biome: Brackish water; feature: Coastal; material: water | place: Baltic Sea | collected 2014-10-23 | depth 10 m ... | reverse complement strand
CACGTCATTTAATCACAGACGCTCTGGCACGACAAAGAGAAATAGAACTTACCATTAGTAAAATGGAACAAAAGCTACACAACCTAGAAGCTAAACTAAAGGAACTACAAAATGAGTAAACTTAGCGACAAATTAAAAGAAGCATTTAACAGAAGCGAAATGCCAGCGGGGTATGTGTCTAAGCATTTTCGTGAAACTGAATTTGCATGTAACCACTGCCACGAAATACATCCAGACGGAGTAAACATGGAACTGGTTGCTTTGCTGGAAAAACTACGCGCTCATTTCGACGCGCCAGTAGCCGTCAACTCTGGCTATAGATGCCCCACTCACAATAAAAATGTAGGTGGGGCAACCAAATCTCAACACTTGCTAGGCAAGGCGGCTGACGTTGTTGTAACTGGTGTGTCACCAAACGAAGTTTACGCTTGGGGCCACACTAACAATCCAACTGGTGGCGTTGGAAAATATAATTCCTTCACGCATTTAGATGTGGGAAGCGGCAAAGCAAGATGGTAATATTATTTCTCTATCCCACTTAACTTTCCGTTTAGTTTTTCTTTCTGAACAGCGTCAAAAAAAACTTGATTGCTGCTGTTGCTGTCTGACTGAAGTGCAGTAACAGGGCGACCAATCTCACTGGCTAAAGCTAAGTATCCTGCCGCGTCTACATAACTATCACTGTGATTTAGTGATCCCAAAATGCGCGACATCTTTAGCCATGTCATCATCAGCGCAACGTGCTGCGAAGTTATGTAGCCTTGGTCTGTAAGTGCTTGACTAATGATAACATTCCAGCCGTCTGCAATGCGGCCAAAGCTAACGTCTGCATCTCCATAGTTCTCTGCTCTGTCACCACTAATTAAATCTTTTGCTGTATCTAATACCTTTGCTCTATCCATTTGGTATCCACGCTCCCATTTTTTTCATCATCCATTTTATGTGAAGTTCTGCTGATTTAATCTCAGCAATTCTATCAGAATAATCGTCTCGCAGACGTGATCGTTTGTCTCTTGCCCGTGCAAACTCGACAAAGTTTTCTGGCTCTTTATCAAGTAATTCTTTTATGCGCTCCGTCACTGATTGAACCATGTTCGAAATGCGTCCCGCATCTACCCGAAGTTGCGTTAACTCTTCTATGCTTTTGAAAAGAGTATTCTCGTCACAAGTTTTCATTAGATTAACTCTCTATTTTTTGGTTTATAAATTTCATAATCTTCGCAGACCTCAAACGCCTCACGCTCATGCTTACCGCACTGCCATCCACCATCTTCTTTAGGATTAGCAAACGCGCATGTAGAGCAACGGACTTCTACCTCTGCATCATGCCAGCAAACGTCTGCTTTAAAGCAACCACGGCAACGCCAATCGCTTTCGTCTGTAGCAATTTTGGCAGCGTTGCCATGAAGAACAGTTTCTATCCTATGCTTCAGCGCAGCCCATTCAAATTCATCGTATTCAATAATCTCTGCCGCATAGCTACTTGTATTTTTATTTATAGCTATGAAAAAACTACTGTGAATATTTGACATTGCCATCATTGTTTGTAGTTGCGCGAAGTATTGCGGGTGACTAATCTTCACGCCAGACTTCTTAAACTTTTGGTGACTGCTATCATTCATCGACTTGATCTCAAGTATCCTAAGATTGTCGTCACCAATATCAATTAGTCCATCAGTGTGGCAGCTAATGTGGCCACCCCATTCGTAATAGGCATGTTGCTTTCCCGTCAGACCATCCTTTTCGTAAACAGAAAAGTCTGCTCTCTTTAAGTCTTTAACTACTTCGTCTTCCAGTATGTGTCCTAACTGGAAGATACGCTTTAGCCGCGCGTCTGGCTCACGATTAGGAAACCCCCGTAGAGAAAATGCTTGCAGCGCATCACAAGTATTACCAATGCCAGACGCACCGATATACATTCTAGCCTTCTCTCTCTTCTCTGCATCAAGAGCATCGTCAATTCTTTGAACTACTGTGCTTGCTTTTACGCTCATTTATGCACTCCAAATTTTAACTCAGCCATCTTTCTTGCCATTATCGCATCACCCTTAGTTTCCCATAAGCCAAGTGAAAATTGTTTTGAGCCGATGTGAATGAATGATTTCCATTTCTTCTCAGCGGCTAACCATCGCACACCGTCTGGCAAAACATTTGCTATACGTCCCTTTGATGGATTAGACTGACAAATTTTTTGAGGAACGTCTCGCAAGTTGTCGATACGATTATCAAAACGATTGCCGTTTACATGATCTATCATGTACTTAGGCCACTCACCTGTATGAACTGCCCAACAAACGCGGCTTGCTTTTAAATTTCTGCGCAGAATTGTTCCAACAAACTGGCCTTGATTAATGGTACGAAACGCTTGCTTGCCAGCGTTGTTTTTGTTCCATCTCTTTGCCTTTTTCTCTGCGCTCTCGACGGTATCTTGCCAGAAAGATACCTTTCTCTCTCGCAAAAATAGTGTGCCTTTTGTCGGGAAGTATACCAGTATCTCTTGTAATTCTTTGGGCGTAGGCAAAGCAAATTTGCCACGCTCTGATCTCTGTGTTACTGACTGTAACATCTGCCGATCTCCTGTCACTGTGGTTGTGGTTGTGTGTAAGCAGAAGACCCCCCCTTTTGGGGGGGGTCTACTAAATCAAAAAGGAATTTCGTCGTCAGCAATTGCAGCTTGCTTTTCTTTTCCAGCAGCTAGAGTTGCGGCTGTCGTTGGCATAAACTTTTTAATCTCAGTGCTAGTAACTTCTTGGCCCATAGAATTAATCCAAGGCTTGCCGTTACCCACCAAAATTTTACACTCCAGACCGTCCAATGTGGAAACATCGTTAGGCTTGTCGGGCGAAGAATGATTGCCAGCAATTAAAAAAGATTTTAACTGGCGACGAGCAATGTCAGTTGCTACTTCGTTACTATGTGCAATGTTAAAGTTCATTCTAATATCGCCATTGCCGTTCACGTCTGTAAACGTAACGACTAGCTTTTTGTTTTGAGTGTTACCGACTTGCTCAATAGCACTACCGCTACTCTTAACCGTGTATGTGCCAGCAGTTAAACGACCACCGCCTGTGTTCGCATCTACATTTGATAGGTCAAGACCACCGAAACCATTCCATTCAGCCATTATATAATATCCTCAGATTTTTTTGAAAGTTTTTTAGTATCTTCTGGCGCAGACATACGCACAAGAAGTTCAGTAATATCGTCTGTCTTTTCATAAGCAGACAATCTGTTAAGCGGATCACGCGCTTTACCGTGCCAGCCAGACACCTCGTCTGTTACTATGTAACGCGAGACTGTTGGCTTGTTCTTTCCATCGTTTTCAGTAGTTCGAACACCACAAAAAACATTATCAAATAATGCAGGGGCGTGCTTGCTTACTGCATTTCCTTTAAGCAAGGGCCAGTATTGTGTGCTGTCGTTGGCGTCCTTCTCTTCCTTGGCCAGACAAGTAACAAGCACATGCAAAGGAAGATCACGAATAGCCTTCAACGCACCTGTCATTATTCGAGAATAGTCTCCCCACAGAACGAAGCCGTTCGCTGTATTGCTGTGTTTCTTTTCAAGGTTCTCAAGCAAACGCTCAGACATTTCAGTAAGACTGTCTATTGCTATCCATTTGTATCCAGCCTTCACAAAGTCTGGCGAAGAAACATAAGACCATATCTTACGAAACGAATATACTCCACGTTCCTCGTCGGTAGTTCCATCCCAACTTGTAAAAGGTAGATAGTCTATCTCTGTATCGGCTAAAGATTTTAGTCCAGCCTCGCCAGATATTATAAGACCTTTGCCAAAACGCTTTTCATAGTTTCTGCACTGATATGTTTTTCCGAAACCATGGTGTGCGTAGAGCAAAGTTTTGGATGGCTCATTCGTTGACACGTCTTTAGTAGACATCACTTTAAACATTTCTAACCACCTTCACTTTTGCTTTGTTGAGACTGCGAGTGAGACACGGGCGAAGCTTGTCTTGTTCTTCAGTCGGAAGCTGTAAGAATTTCCGTTTGTCCACAGAAAGTGTTCGCCTAATATAATCTGGAAAGCAGTGTGAGAAAAATTTCTCAAGCATTGCTTTATCCCACGTCCATTTTTCAGTACGAGAAACGATAACATTGTGGTTGCTCACCGATTGAGAGAGTTCCCCTTCTTGTTCTGGAAAGAGATGAACTATCTCACTCTCAATCCATGCCAGTCGATCTGTTATTTCTGTCAGATTTTCTTGCAGTTTCTCATGCTCAAGTGCCAGCGTATTAAGCTTGCCTTTGCCGTGTTCCACTACATCTGTCTGAGTAATTTTGTCAGCAGCAAACGCTGACCAACTATCTGTTGCCATATTTTTCTCCATCTAACACCTTCTTGAAACGTAAGGTGTCTTTACAACAACTAAAGATGTATTGTAGACACTACATAGTGTCAACAGAAAAGTATGGGGATTTAAAAAAAGTTATGAAACACGAGTTAAATATAGCCAAGCTGGTAAGGGATTTAGGTGGCGCAACAAAAACCGCACAACTGTGTAACGTGGTACGCACCGCCCCTTATGGCTGGATACGGAGAGGCTTTATTTCAAGTGTTGTTCTGGAAAAAATTAAAACTGCCAAACCAAAAATGAAAATAGATTTATACTTTGAAGAGGTGAACGATATTGGAAAAGACAAAACTTGAAACAGCCCTGGAATATATAGAACGCGGGTGGAGTGTGATCCCGATTGCGTCTGCGAAACGACCCGCGATTAAATGGAAGGAGTATCAAACTAGAATAGCCAGCGAAGAAGAGGTCACTGCGTGGTGGACGCAGTGGCCTGATGCAGACATTGCTCTGGTTACTGGTGAAATTTCTGGCCTAGTTGTCGTTGATTGTGACAATGACGAGGCTCTTCGATCCGCCATCGAAGCTAACATGCACTCTCCAATTCGCGTGCGAACAAAGCGCGGGGTTCATTTATACTTTGAACATCCGCGAGATGGTAAACATCGGGGTCCGAAGTCTGGCGTGAACAGCCGCAACAACGACTGGATAAATATTTCTGGCCTAGACTTTAGAGGAGATGGTTCATACGCTCTGCTACCACCTTCAAAAAATTATGAGTGGGAATACGCGGCTGGGTTAGAAGTTGACGATGCTCCATTGTGGCAAGACTGGAAGCCTGAGTTATCTGTTAAAGCTGAAGATGGTTTTGATTTTTGTAGTCTTGATTTGAGCCAAGTCACAGCACTGCAACCAGACGAATACATTTCTGAGTGGGATAGAACAAAGAAATTTGTTTGCGACAACTTCCCGAACACACTCAAGATACCAACTGGTTGTGGCAATGGCCGCAACGAGCGTGTCATGCGACACATCAGCGAGTGTGTACGGGAAGGATACTTTGGGCCTGATCTACGTCTGAGGGGTCATGCTTTTATGAATGAGTTCTTCGTCGATACTCTTGACGAGCCAGAATTTGAAGCGACGTGTGCCTCGATGGAAGCCGCCGAACGACGTAACCATCCAGATCGCTTTGATGATCGTGGAAATTATATCTTCAAGCCACTTCTGCATGAGATAGAGCAAGAAGAGAAGCGTGAGCGTAAGCTCATATTGATGTCAGACGCAGAACAATTGCTTGAACGGGCAGACGCAAAGTCTTTTTTGATTGAGCCTTGGTTGCCACGCGGAAGCATAACGCAAGTATACGGATACTCTGGCCACGGTAAGAGTATGTTTGTGCAACATGCCATGGCTTCTTTGTGTGCTGGAAAGAAATACTTTGGGCCGTTTGAAGTTGGCACACCTTCGCGTTGCTTGTACTTGGATTTTGAAATGGGCATGGCAACAATAGCCAAGCGTCTGATTGAAATGCGTAGTATGCACGGCAGCACGGGCGACAGGCTAAACATATGGACACCTTTCGTTGACGATAAAGAGATCGACTTGAACGGAAGAGACGGCCTTATAGAACTGCAAGGCTGGATTGAGTACGCACGACCAGACGTGGTTGTCATAGATACGATTAGGTCTGCCTATCCAGCACTAGGAGAGAACAGTGCAGACGAATGGGCAAAGGTAAACAAGCTGGCCGTCACGCTACGCAACAGTGGCCTCGCTGTCATTATGATACACCACTCTAACAAGCCATCTGAAGGCGGTATGGGTAGAGAGGCTGGGTCAACCAACCAGCTTACCGTACTGGAGACACAGATTAGAGTAGCGCAAGTCTTCGATGATGAAGATACTGCCAAGCAGAACGCAGGGATATACGATGGCTCATACGATCAACCCATCTGGCCACGTCTGCAACTCCAGCTACCACCAGACTACCGATTGTCTATGGTTAATGAGGTTCGTTACGGTAAAGTTAGAGAGTGGACAGACGAACATGATCGCGTGCAATGGATAGGCTACGCTGAACATAATATTACTGGTGATAAGATGATTGTGTCTAGCAAATCTACAAAGCAAAAGGCAAAGGCGATGGCACTTGATGGTTATACTGTTGAGGTGATAGCTGATAAGCTGAGTAGGTCAGTCAGACTGATCCGCGATTGGCTTGAGATTGAAGTTCCATCTTCCTCTTCCACGCCTTCGTTAAGCGCATCTCTACCACATTCTGAGGTAACTTACGAATAGCTTTGACCTTCGCTTTAGGAAAACTCTCTCTAACTAAGTCAACTAATGCAGCAATTTCGGGATACTTTTCTCGATTGCTGCTTTTTTTTTCAGAAAAATTTGTCAAGATTAACTCATTGATTTTATTACATAAAGCTAAAGCGATAATAATCACATCTCGTAAACTTCGTTTACTCAATGTCGTCTTATTTATATTCTAATCCCTCTCCCGCGCTCGGCGCGGGGAGAGGCGAATAACAACGCCTTGATTATTATCGGTAGTGACAACATAAGTCAACCTTTGTTGTGTAAAAAAAACTAAAGTTTATTTACTTGCAACTTTAGGTGTTATATTTAGCCAGAAAGAGGACGACAGGGATACACGAATTGCCACGAACAATACCTTTATCGAAAGATGATATTGCCTACCTTCATCAGAACCATAAAGTTCTCAAGTATAATCAGATGGCCAATCACATTGGCTGTTGCGTTGATACACTGAAGCGCATCCTCGTTCGACAAGGATTGCAGGAGTTCGATGGGGCCAAGTACCAACTTCGACGTGAACACTCCCTTCCCACATGGTCTAGGCCATGTATAAATTGTGGCGACACAGAAGTCAGACACAAGAATTACTACTACTGTAAGACGTGCAGAATAGAGATGGGGTACTCCGAATAATGCCACAGGGTAGGGGAAACAAAGCCAAGGGTGACAACTACGAGCGAGAGTTAGCTGCTTATATAAACGAACACACTGGCTTAAATAGTTTTCGCGCACCGTTGTCTGGCGGCGGTCACGTTAACATGGTGGGCGGGGCAGACTTACTTGGCACACCAGACTGGTTCGTTGAAGCCAAACGTGTAGAGCGTCTTAACTTCCACGATGCCTTACGCCAAGCGGAAAGAAATATAACAATAACTAAATCGACAGACGCACCAATAGTAATCAACAGAAAATCTCGCATGAAAACTGGCGACAGCTTGTGCTTACTCAGACTTGACGACCTATTAAAATATTACAAGGCATACCTAGAGAAAGAGGGACACATATAAATGCACATCCACAATTTTTTTACTGGCCCTGCCTTCACGCCAGAAGAATGTGATGACGCCCTTGATCTGGCCTTGTCGTACAACAGCAATGCTGGACAAGTAATTGGTAAAGGTAAGAGGGCGACAGTAAGGAACAGACTTCACCGCAACTGTCAGACGGCGTGGATTAACCGTGAAGAAAAATCCCACTGGCTCTATGAAAAAGTGCAGCAGCTTTTCCACGATTGCAATGACAACACATTTAAGTTTGATCTCGACGGTGGCATGGAAAACATACAGTTCCTAGACTATCCCGTCGGTGGCTTCTTTAATCGTCACGTTGACAACGGCAGCGACGCTGTAGCCAGACGTAAGTTAACAATGATTGTTCAGTTAACTGAGCCAAGAAAATATATTGGCGGCAAGCTTCGCATAGAAAGTATGATTGCCGACAAGTACGCAAGTAAAGAACGCGGTTCAGCTACAGTATTCCCCTCTCACCTCTGGCATAAGGCGCACCCCATCTGGCTTGGACGCAGACGCGCACTGGTCGCATGGTATTCTGGCGAGCGTACATTGCGTTAACGTGTTGGCGTCTGGCTCCCTTCGGGGGAGCCAGCCACGGACGAAGAATAAAAATAAAATATATATACTCTACTCAAACATGGAGTTTGCTATGAGTTTTTCTGACGTGCTTATATCTAGGGGCAACGACCTTGAACAAGGCGTGATGGAAGCAGCCAGAGAGTTAGGCATGGACCCATTAGTCTTGGGTACAATCATCAGCTATGAAACAGCGGGAACCCTAGACCCCAGACAAGACGGGCCAACAACAAGGTTCGGCCAGCATCGTGGCCTAATACAATTCGGTGAACCCCAAGCGCGCGATCACAAGGTAGACTTCACTTCAAATGCTACAGCCCTATCCTCACAGCTAGGCAGCAAGGGCAGCATCGTAGATTACTTCCGCAAGAATGGGTGGAAGGAAGGCATGTCAGAACTAGAAGCCTACAGCATAGTAAACACTGGCAATCCCTTTGGCGCACACAAGACTGATGAACACAATGGCGGCGCAGCAGGTACAGTCAAAGAGAAAGTCGAAGGTAAGAACTGGGCAGGGCATAGAGACAAGGCTTTCAAGTACATCTTCGACAGCCAGACGCCCTCGCTTGAGCCAGCCCACGGCTACGACCAAGAGGAATTGCAGACGCGCAACCACAGCTACGATGAAATGAAACCACAATACAAACCACAACCACATGGCTATGAAGAGAAAGACAATGAGGACATCTCAAAAGAGATGGCGATTGGCCAACAAGCAGCCAACCCCACACCATACGCAGACCGTGACTACAGCGGCAGAAACTATTCGCAGTACATGATGCAGTCTAACTTCAACAACAACGCCCAGACAAAGTCTGGCGGCTTCAGCCAGAGCGTTTAGGATAAGGTTTAATCTTGTCTGCTATTGCAGCAAGATGCTGGCGTTTAACCTTCCTGCTGCCACGGAACGAGAAGTATCTACCCTTTGAGTTCTGCTTCACCTTCCGCACATCAGGATAAATCTTCTTGATCTCTTCCATCTTCGTCGTGCCTATCTTGGACCTAAGATTTCTCGAACCATAAAGCTTACCATCAACAAGCCACGCATCCCGATCCCCCTTGCGAGAACTAACATTAGCATTGCCATCTCTCATGGACCCAACATAATGAAAGCCACACGCCTGATAGATAGTACCAATCTCACCAGCAAGATCATCAACAGTAGCAGTAACAACCTCATACTTCTTGGGCAGCATCTTCATGCTACCGCGTATAAGTTTACTGGCTGAATGTGGATGCGCCCAGTGAACACACGCACCCCTATTAAGCAAGATCATGTGACCCTCATAGCCATACCTTGACCAGTCTGCACCAGACGTACCACGTTCCCTAGTAATTTTACCTAAGTTCTCCGAATACTCTGGCCCATAGCAGACGACACCGCCACACACCCCTTCAAAAAAAATTCCATAATAAAAATACGAAACAGCCGACATGCAACCAAGCCATTCGTACTCCTCAATCAGCGACTTCGCCGTTGCATAAGTAGTCTCCCTTACAACAGCCTTAGATATATCCACATCAATATCATCCCACCACCTACCGAAAAGATCGCCCTCTTTCTCAAGGGCAATCCTCTCTCTAACTAACTTCTGGTGTGCGATCACACCCCGCGCCCTTGGGGGCGCGTGGTGGCCTCTCCTAAAAGGTACACTGCCCAGTCTGCCAAGTAATCTTGCGCTCGTGGCCCCTCTGCCAACGCCCCTGCGCGCTTCTCAAGGAACCGTATGTGAGTTAACATCGAAAGGTGCCTCGACAACTGGCTCTGCGATATGCCTACGAACTCTGATATTTCCCTTTGCTTGGCGGGTTTATCCTCTGGCTGCGCACGCAAATACTGAATGGTGCGCACTGCTATCTCCTTCTGTCTATTACTCAGTCTGTGCATACGCGAGCGACCTCGCGGTTTCTGCTTCAAACATAATCTCAGCCAACATATCCGACACCTTCTCCAAAGCTTCCCTCGCTTCGATCTCCTTGGCTTGCGCTTCAAAATCAGCAGCCGCATCCACCAACTTCTTCATAATCACCAGCATTTCATGGCTTCCTTCCTTGCTCTCTGGCAAGTTAACTACTGCTCGAACCGTTACTTGTTGTTTCATTATTCGTCTCCATTTAGTTTGTGAAAGTTTGTAAATCGACACCGATAGGTGTATAAAATAGACAACAAAAGGTCATGCCGTCAACACTATTCTTGACACAATCTTGCCATCTATAAAAATTATGACGCCAATAGATAATAAGAACGCCGCCTGTGGGTGTCCTCATTACGTCTATAAGTGGGGGGTGGTGCTGTGAGAGAGGATTGAACTCTCGACCTCACCCTTACCAAGAATGATAAACTACCTGCATCGCCAGACACTTACGATACTGTTGACAATTTTCTGTCTTGCCCTGTCTCAAGACACCCAACGGCATCAATCAAATGGTTCGGTCCAAGGTGCGAATACCGCATCACCATGGCCAACGAAGTATGCCCAAGCAAATCACTCACC
>ERZ891134.2459-NODE-2459-length-10741-cov-6.543983_pt1 | contig 10741 bp, 6 predicted proteins | sample MGYA00520888_ERZ891134 | MGnify/ENA primary metagenome ERZ891134 (study PRJEB32303, sample SAMEA104408692) | aquatic metagenome | biome: Brackish water; feature: Coastal; material: water | place: Baltic Sea | collected 2014-10-23 | depth 10 m ... | reverse complement strand
TGCGCTTGGCGGGCCGCTTGGCTGCCTTCTTCGCTGTCCGCTTGGTGGCCTTCTTCGCGGTGCGCTTGGCGGGCCGCTTGGCTGCCTTCTTCGCTGTCCGCTTGGTGGCCTTCTTGGCCGTGCGCTTGGTGGCCTTCTTGGCCGTGCGCTTGGTTGTCCGCTTAGCTGCCTTGCGCGGTGCGGCCTTCTTGGCCGTGCGCTTGGTGGCCTTCTTTGCGGTGCGCTTAGTTGCCTTCTTGGCTGTGCGCTTGGTTGCCTTCTTGGCTGCCTTGCGAGGTGCGGCCTTCTTGGCCGGCGCCTTGCGAGCAGTCTTTCGTGCGACCGCCACGTTGCCTCCCGTGTCGTTGGCTCTGCACTTTTTGCAGAGTCACTAACGAGACTCTGACAGAGGTATGGAGTAAACGCAAAGATGTTGGCGTCAATTCGTGACCTCGTGTCGCGCTTGTGGTACGCGCGCGCGGACAAATCGTAGAAGCAATTTTCTGTCCGACACAGTATGAGGAACTCATCAAACTGTGCTTTACCGCGTCCTGTGGCAAGATCCGCTGCCATGACAACTGCACCGGATCCATACACGCTTCCCAACGTTTCGGACATTACCGTCGGGGTTCTCGGCGGCACTGGCGAGCAAGGCCGGGGCTTAGCCAAGCGATTGGCGGCCTCCGGGTCGCGAGTAGTCATCGGGTCGCGATCAGCTGAACGCGCTCAAGAGATTGCTGCAGGGCTGAGTGGTGATGTGCGCGGTGCCACTAATGCGGAAGCGGCGCGCGAGGGTGACATCGTTATCGTCGCCGTGCCATGGGATGGGCACCGAGAGCTGCTGGAATCGCTAGCGGAGGATCTGTCGGGGCGGATCGTTGTCGATTGCGTAAACCCGCTGGGCTTCGACAAACAAGGGGCGTTTGCCCTTGATGTGCCTGAGGGGTCCGCTGCGCAGCAGGCGGCGCAAGTGCTGCCAGATAGTCGAGTGGTCGCAGCCTTCCATCACATTTCTGCGGTGCTCTTACTCGATGATGAAGTGGACTCCATAGATACCGACGTGCTTGTCCTAGGCGATGATCGCGACGCAACCGACATGGTGCGCGCCCTTGCCTCGCAAATCCCCGGAATCCGTGGCATCTACGGAGGCCGGCTACGAAACGCAGGCCAGGTAGAGGCGTGGACCGCGAATTTGATTTCGATGAACCGGCGCTACAAGGCCCATGCCGGCGTCCGCATAACCGACGTTTAGGCGCTCAGGACACTATCGGTACGAATGCTCAGCGGCTGGGTAGGTGCCATCTTGCACGTCTTCGACCCACTGCCCAACCGACTCCTTCATCAGGTCCCGCAGGTTCGCATAACGACGCACGAATCGCGGGGCTGGATCGGGAGTGAGGCCCAATAGGTCCTGCCACACGATCACCTGGGCGTCTGTCCCAGAACCTGCGCCGATACCGATCGTTGGGATAGTGAGCACTTCGGAAACCTGAGCCGCCAGATCCTCGGGAACCACCTCCAACACAACCGCGGTGGCCCCAGCTGCCTCGAGTGACTTTGCGTCCCGCATCAATAACTGCCCGCTTTCCCCGCGCCCTTGCACTCGGTATCCACCGAGAAGGTTGACCGATTGCGGGGTCAAGCCCAGATGGCCGATCACCGGTATCCCCGCGGATGCAAGCGCCTCCACCTGCGGTAGTACGGATACTCCACCCTCGAGTTTCACCGCGTGTGCGCCTGCGTCCTTCATGAACCGGGTAGCTGTTGCCAACGCTTGACTGGGGCCCTCTTGGTAGGAGCCGAAGGGAAGGTCGGCGATTACCAGCGCTTCTTGCGTACCGCGGACGACTGCGGAAACCATCGGCAACAACTCATCGACCGTGATAGGAATCGTCGAGTCGTGGCCATGTACGACCATCGCCGCGGAATCACCGACGAGTAACGCAGGAACTCCGGCAGATTCAAAGATGCCGGCGGTGAGGGCGTCATAGGCGGTCACCATCGCCCAAGGTTGACCCTTGTCAGTGCGTGACTGAAGGTCGCGCATTGTGGTTCGCCGCGCGTGGGTATGTGCAGACATGATGTGACTCCCATCTCGAGGCTCCCTGATGGAGTCCCCGGACCCGCTAAGCATGCCACGATCTCGCTGCGAATGGGTACTGGGGCGCGGCGCAGTACTCTGAGCAAGCCTCTTAGCCGCTCTCGTGCCACCGTGGCGCTGTTGTGAGGGGTGCGAACGCGAGGGGATCAATGCACGAGCCGCAGTACCCGGAGAATTCTGTGCATTCGCCAGACGATGGCTGGATGACATCGGGGGAGGGTCACCCCCGCCGATGGGCCATCTTGAGCGTTCTGGTCGTCAGTCTGCTCGTTGTCGTCTTAGACAACACCATCCTGAACATCGCATTGCCGTCGATCCAGCGCGACCTGAACGCCTCTCAGGGCGAACTGGTCTGGGCCGTTGATTCCTACATCTTGGTTTTCGCGGCGCTGCTGTTCACCTGGGGCGTGCTTGGTGATCGATATGGACGCAAACGAGTGCTGGTCGTTGGCCTGCTGATTTTCGGAGCGGCATCGGCAATGAGCGCCTTCGCGGTGAGCGCGCAGGTGCTGATCGGCACCCGGGCGATCATGGGCATCGGCGGTGCAGCGGTGCTGCCCACCACCTTGGCCATCATCACCGTCGTGTTCCCACCGCACGAGCGCGGAAAGGCGATCGGGCTATGGGCGGGGGCGGTGGGAGCTGCTGTTGCGCTGGGTCCGGTCCTTGGCGGTGCGTTGTTGCAGAACCCCCAGTGGTTCGAACCCTTGACCGGAAACGAGTGGGGTTCGGTGTTCTTGATCAATGTCCCAATCGTGGCGGTTGGCTTGGTCGCTATCTGGCGGGTTGTTCCTGAATCACGAAATCCTGCGCCCCGTCGACTTGACGTGGCCGGGCTGGTTTTGTCCATCGTGGGCTTGACCGCACTGATCTACGGCATCATTCACGCGTCGGAAACCCGTTCTTGGGTCGATCCGGGCGTATGGATCCCGATTCTGGCTGGTGTGGCGATTATCGTCGGGTTCTTGTACCTGGAGTATCGAAGTGATCATCCGAGCTTCGATGTCAGTCTCTTCCGTAACCGCGGATATGCAGTCAGTATCGCTGCTGTCTCCCTGGCGTTCTTCGCGCTCTCAGGCGTCACCTTCACATTGCCCTTTTATCTGCAGATCTTGCGCGGATTCGATCCGCTGTCGGCGGGCCTGTGCTTCGTGCCATTTGCGGTCGGGCAACTCATTGCTGCTCCACGCAGCGCAACGACGGTCGCTCGATTTGGTTACCGCCCAGTGATGACCACTGGCCTCGCGATAGTCGGTGCAACGCTGATCGCCTTGACAGTCATCGACCTCGACACTCCCTTGTGGTTATTGCTGTTTGTCTTTTTCCTGTTTGGTCTCGGTATGGGCAATGTGATCGCCCCCGCCTCCACCGTCATGCAAAACGTGCTGCCACTTGCCCGTGCTGGTGCCGGATCGGCGGTACAGAACACGGTTCGCCAAGTGGGGGGCGCCCTCGGTGTCGCGATTGTGGGAACGGTGCTTGCCACTCAGTACGCCCGAAATCTCGAATCCAGCGCTCAGGCGCTGCCCGAGGCAGTCACCTCGCAGTTGCCAGATGGCGCAATTGAGGTGGCTTCGGAATCAATCGTGGCCACTGCGCAGACATTGCAGGCAGCAGCGCAGTCCGGAGTTCCGTCCGTTGTTCTCGATCCGTTACGGGCTGCTGCCTACGCAGACTTTCTGTCCGCCTCGCACCTAGCCGCCGGAATCTCCGCAGCGATTGTGATCCTCGCGGCGCTGATCGTCGGATTCATGCTGCCGAACATCAGCCCGCCGCAGGCGCCGGGCGCCCCAGCTGAAACTGATCAAGACACCGAAGAGGCTCCGATCAACGAGCGGATCGCCGAACAAAGCGAGCATTACCCCGAGGAATTAGCGGAGGAGCTCGATATTGATCCAACCCCGGGCTCTGGCAGCGGTCAGCGCAGCTAGTCACTCACTCGTTCACGCCAGCGATTGGTGATGGGTTGCCGACGGTCTCGACCGAAAGCACGCGCGCCGATTTTTGTGCCCGGTGGATATTGCCGACGCTTGTATTCGGCCGCATCGGTCATCGTCAACACGCGTTCAACGAGATCAGCGGGGAATCCTTGGGCGTGTAGATCATCGGCGCTGGTGTCCTCGTCTACGTAGTTCTCCAGCAGCGCGTCCAGCGTCTCGTAATCCGGCAGGGAGTCAGCGTCGCGTTGATCTGGGCGCAGTTCCGCTGACGGCTCCTTGGTGATGGATCGGGGCGGAATGGGGGGCGTTTGCCCGTGTCGGGTCGCTTGTTCGTTCCGCCACCGGGCTAGCTCCCAGACCAACGTCTTGGGGACGTCCTTGATGGGAGCGAATCCGCCAACGGCGTCGCCGTAGATGGTCGAGTAGCCGACGGACAGTTCGCTCTTGTTGCCGGTGGCTAACACCAAATGACCCTCGGCGTTGGACAGTGCCATCAAGATCATGCCCCGAATCCGGGCTTGCAGGTTTTCTTCGGCTAGACCACTGAGGTCCAGAGCCTGCTGGAAAGCGCTGAACATGGGTGTGATGGGGACGTCGCGAAGTCGCAGGCCGGTGCGATTGGCCAGATCGTGTGCGTCTTCAACCGAATGTCCGGAGGAGTAGGGGCTTGGCATGGCCGCACCGAAGACCCGGTCCCCGCCGAGAGCATCGACCGCGAGCGCGGCAACGAACGCCGAATCGATGCCACCGCTTAGTCCGAGGAGCACGCTTGCGAACCCGTTCTTGTCCACGTAATCGGCTAACCCCATACGCAGGGCCGCGTAGAGCTCCTCTTGATCGTCGAGGCGTGGAGTGAGCACGGGTACGGCCGGAGCTCGGTCGATCCCGCTACTCGATCCCCGCGAGACAGTGAGATTGGCCGCACTGCTTCTGTCGTGTGGCTCAATTACTGGCAAATCCACGACCAGCAGATCCGGACCGAACTGGCAGGCACGCTCGAGAAGTCGACCATCTCGATCAACGACCAAGGAATCACCGTCAAAGACGAGTTCATCTTGGCCGCCGAACATGTTGGCGTAGGCAACGGCCGCGTTGCCATCTCGGGCACGGTCAACGCAAAGCTGCAAACGCACATCGTCTTTCATGCGCTCGTAGGGGGAGGCATTCAGCACTGTAATGACATCTGCTTGAGCTTCTCGCGCCCATTGCACAGGCCCGCCATCGCGCCACAGATCCTCACAGATGGCGACGCAAATTCTTGTGCCGTCGATATCCACGATGAGCGGCTCGGTTCCGGGCACGAAATAGCGCGCTTCATCGAAGACGCCGTAGTTGGGCAGGAAATGCTTGTCATAGCGAGCGAGAATTTTGCCGCCTTGAACCAGCGCCGCAGAGTTCACTGGCCCGCCGCGGGGTCGTCCGATTTCTCGGTCACTTTCATCACTGTGATCTAGGTAGCCCACGAGGCACGGCAGATCGCCATGCCCTGCGGCGTTCAGATCAGCTGCGAGCGCCACCATCGCTGCGCGGGAGGCATCTTGGAAAGAGGGGCGCAAACTCAAGTCCTCGACGGGATAACCCGTGAGCACCATCTCCGGCAAGATCAAGAGGTCCGCACCCGCTTCGTAAGCCTGTTTGGCGGCGCCACGAATGAGGGCGGCGTTACCGGCTAGGTCCCCCACGGTTGGGTTGAGCTGACCGAGAGCAAGGCGAAAACCGGGCATGAATCGAGAGTACTCACCGTCCGCCTAGCAGCGAATGCGCTTGTTAACGCCCCCGTAACATGAAAAGGGGGACGATAGGCCCGTGGAGAAGCAAGCGGAGTTCGTCCTACGCACCATCGAAGAGCGCGATATCAGGTTCGTTCGGCTGTGGTTCACCGATGTGCTCGGTACCTTGAAATCGGTCTCGATCGCTCCGGCCGAGCTCGAAGGCGCCTTCAGCGAGGGAATCGGGTTCGACGGTTCGGCCATTGAGGGATTCGCACGGGTTCACGAGTCGGACATGCTCGCCCGACCCGATGCCAGCACTTTCACGACGTTGCCATGGCGAAGTGAGACCCCTGGAGTGGCGCGTCTGTTCTGTGACATCTTGATGCCCGACGGTTCTCCGTCGTATGCAGACCCGCGTCACGTTCTCAAGCGCACGCTCACCCGCGCAGCGGATCAAGGGTTCAGTTTCTACACCCATCCCGAAGTCGAGTTCTACCTTTTCCGAGGTCGCCCCGAACCCGGCGAACAACCTGAGCCCATCGACCGGTACGGCTACTTCGACAACGCTCCCCATGGCGCTGCGCATGACTTCCGGCGACAGGCAATCACCACACTTGAGGCGATGGGGATCTCGGTGGAGTACAGCCACCACGAAGGTGGTCCTGGTCAGCAGGAAATCGATCTGCGCTACGCCGATGCACTGACCACCGCCGACAACCTGATGACCTTCCGACTCGTTGTTCAAGAAGTGGCGATGGAGCAAGGGCTATACGCAACTTTCATGCCAAAGCCGTTCCGGGACTTCCCCGGCAGCGGCATGCATACCCACCTGTCCTTGTTCGAAGGCGATCGCAATGCCTTCTACGAAGCGGGAGCCGATTATCAACTTTCCAAAGTTGCCCGCTCGTTCATTGCCGGCTTGCTGGTGCACGCTCCAGAGATCACCGCGGTTACCAACCAATGGGTCAACTCCTACAAGCGTCTTGCGGGCGGCGGGGAAGCACCTGCCTGGATCTGCTGGGGGCACAACAACCGCTCGGCACTGATCCGGGTCCCGATGTACAAGCCATCGAAGGGCAACAGCACCCGTATCGAGTATCGGGCGATGGATAGCGGAGTCAACCCTTACCTGGCTTTCTCCGTGCTACTTGCAGCTGGCCTGAAGGGCATCGAGGAAGGCTACGAATTGCCTCCAGGTTCGGAAGACGATGTGTGGTCTTTGACGCCTGCGGAGCGAAAGGCACTCGGTATGGACCCACTGCCCGAATCACTCAACCAGGCCATTTCGGCAATGGAGAAGTCCGAACTCGTTGCCGAAACCCTGGGAGAGCACGTCTTCGAGTTCTTCCTACGCAACAAGCGTGCCGAGTGGGAGGACTACCGGCGCCAAGTCACACCTTGGGAGTTGGACCGATACCTGCCTTCGCTGTAAGTGCATAGGCTCAGGCAGTGTGAGCGATCGAGCCGGTACTGAGCGCGGTCAACTCGCGCGCAGTGGCTTCGCCGATCCCGACCGTGCGCGTCGGGCACTCGAGTCGCTCCTGGCAATCGAATCTTTCGAGGTGGAAGAGCCTGACGGACTTGCCAAGATCGTCGAGGAGTTCGGCGCGGCGGCCGATCCTGATCTTGCATTAACCCAATTCCTCCGGCTCACTGAGGCGGGCAGCGCTAGAAACCGTCTTGGAATGATTGCCGACGCCGGGTTTCGGGGCCGCATCATCGACATCCTCGGCTCATCGGAGGCGTTGGGTGATCATCTGATCCGGGTACCCGATGATCTGGCCGTCTTGGCCGATGCCGATGGGCTGGCCGAAGCACCCTCGGCACGTGGTGTTCGCCAGGAATTGCTGACCGCCGTCGGTGCCGATGCGGAACTGCTTGAGCCGGTCGCTCCCACCGCCATGGAGGCAACCGACGCCCTGCGCTTGGCCTACCGCAGACAACTGCTGGGAATTGCCACCCGAGATCTGAGCGGTTTGGCCCCCATGGAAGCCATAGCGACCTGGCTCAGTGACTTGGCCGATGCCACCTTGGAGGCCGCACTGGCGATTGCCCGCGCCGAGGTAGGGGAGAGCGCTTTCACCTGCCGGCTTGCCATCATCGGGATGGGCAAGTGCGGTGGCCGCGAGTTGAACTACATCAGCGACGTTGATGTCATCTTCGTAGCCGAAGCGGCTGAAGGATGCGAGGAAGCGGACGCGCTCAGTGCGGCGACCAGGTTGGCCAGTTCGTTGATGCGAGCCTGTTCGGCGGTCACGGCGGAGGGATCCATTTGGGAGGTAGATGCGGCCCTGCGCCCCGAAGGCAAGCAGGGGGCATTGGTGCGAACGTTGCCGTCGCACGTCGGGTACTACGAGCGATGGGCAAGCACGTGGGAGTTTCAGGCCTTGCTGAAGGCCCGATACTCCGCTGGAGACGAAGATCTCGGCAACCGCTACATAGATCGGATCTCTGAATTCGTCTGGGCCGCGGCTGAGCGACCAGACTTCGTCTCCGATGTACAGGCCATGCGGCGCCGCGTGGAAGATCACCTTCCTGCGGCATCTGCAGATCGAGAGATCAAATTGGGGCCCGGTGGATTGCGCGATGTTGAGTTCTCCGTACAACTCCTGCAACTCGTGCATGGCCGTAGCGACGTCATGTTGCGCAGCCCGACCACGCTGGTGGCGCTCGAGGCCCTAGCCACCTGGGGGTATGTCGGTCGCGGGGACGCCTCGGCACTTAGCGAGGCGTATCGCTTCCTGCGCACGCTCGAGCATCGACTACAGCTTCGGCGCTTGCGTCGCACTCACACCCTTCCAGAAGATGAAGGCGAGTTGCGAGTGTTGGCCCGGTCCGTCGGCTTGCGCACCGATCCGGTCGTGGAACTGACCAAGGAATGGAAGCAACATCAACGTCAAGTTCGCCGACTCCACGAAAAGTTGTTCTACCGACCGCTGCTGCAGTCCGTTGCTCGGCTGGAAGCCGGTGAGGCTCGCTTATCCCTTCAAGCGGCGGAAGAGCGCCTCGAAGCACTGGGCTATTCCGATCCAGCGGGTGCGATTCGACATCTACAAGCGTTGACCTCTGGTGTTTCTCGCCGTGCCGCAATTCAGCGGACTTTGCTGCCGGTCATGCTCGGTTGGTTCGCTGATGGACCTAACCCCGATGCCGGCTTGCTCGGCTTTCGACAGGTAAGCGACGAACTCGGGGCCACCCCTTGGTACTTGCGGCTCTTGCGTGATGAATCGGTGGTGGCTGAACGTATGGCGTTCGTGCTCTCTGCGAGCAGGTACGCAACCGACTTGCTCTTGCAGGCTCCGGAGTCGGTGAAGTTGCTGGCCGAAGACGACGAACTGCTCCCTCGGGCCAAGCAAACTCTTGCAGGAGAGGCGCAGGCCCTCATTCAGCGCCAGGAGGATCCGAAGGCTGCCGTGAGCGGGCTTCGCGGCATGCGCAGGCGCGAACTGTTCCGACTGGCCGTCTCGGACCTACTCGACCGGATAGATGTCGCACGGTTAGGTCCGGCATTGTCGGATGTAGCGGAGGTGACGGTATCCGCAGCGCTGGAAACCGCGGTGCGCAGCATTGTTGGTGATGGTGAGCAGTTAACGGATCTTGCGGTGATCGCGATGGGCAGATTCGGCGGACGTGAGTTGGGTTTCGCTAGCGATCTTGACGTGATGTTCGTGCACGATCCTCGGCCAGGCGCAGACGAGACAGCAGCAGGCCGCCAAGCCATGGCGGTGGCCGAAGAGTTGCGTTCGTTGTTGATGTCGCCTTCTACCGATCCGCCCGTGGATCTCGACGCTGATCTGCGCCCGGAAGGCAAGGCTGGCCCGCTAGTTCGATCGTTGGCGTCCTATGCGGCCTACTACGAGCGCTGGTCTTCTCCTTGGGAGGCACAGGCGTTGTTGCGAGCGATGCCTATTGCCGGTTCGGAGCGGGTCGGGCAAGCCTTCACCGACCTGATCGATCCGCTGCGCTGGCCAGAGACCGGAATGAATGAAGCGGCCGTGCGGGAAGCGCGCAGATTGAAAGCGCGGATGGAGTCCGAACGACTACCGCGCGGCGCGGATCCGACTATGCACACCAAGCTCGGCCGAGGTGGCTTGTCGGATGTCGAATGGACGGTGCAGTTGCTGCAGATGGAGCACGCCGCGGCCCATGCCCCGTTGCGAACAACGAACACTCTCGAGGCGCTCGTTGGATGTGTAGAAGTGGGAGTGCTCAGCGAGAAAGATGCGCAAACCTTGCGGGGGGCGTGGTTGATCGCTTCATCTGTGCGCGATGCGATCGTGTTGGTGAAGGCTCGTCCGGGTGACATGTTGCCGAGTGATGTGAACGAACTTGCTGCGATCTCGGCTGTGTTGGGCAGGCGGCGTGTTTCGGCGGATCAGTTGCGAGATGACTACTTGCGGATGACCCGGCGTTCGAGAGCCGTCATGGAGCGGATCTTCTACGGCGAGGAATAAGCGCACCGGTCCGTTGGGCCCATGCCTGCCACTGTGCACCGTATTCCTGATAAAGCAGCCGGTCCTCCCAGCGTGACTTGCTCCAAAAGAAGACAACAACAACGACACCCCACGCCCAACTCCACCAGCTGCCAGCCAGGATCAAAGCTGCCAACGTGAGGCTGAGGACAGCGGTGTACATGGGGTGACGCACCCAGGCATATGGCCCTTGCGTGCGAAGCCCCGCTCCGGCGATGGGCACCGGCGTGGGCGTCAGCGCGCCACCGAGAGTCCCGAAGGATGTCACGCCCAGCCAGCCACCGACGACGATGAAGGGAATGGCCAGCGCGATCGACAGTGCGCTTGGGGAACGCCACGGCAGCAGTGCCAGCACGACGAAAACCCCCACCTGCGTGGCAACCAGCAGCCATCCAATGATCCGTTTGTCCATGCACGAGACGGTATCGGGAAACAGGCAAGGGCCCCGGATCGCTCCGGGGCCCTTGCGTATCCCATGCGCGCGAGGCGAATCGACACGAAGGGAGATCGAGTGGCCCGGGGCGTGACGGTGAGCAG
>ERZ891134.2457-NODE-2457-length-10751-cov-5.072270_pt1 | contig 10751 bp, 8 predicted proteins | sample MGYA00520888_ERZ891134 | MGnify/ENA primary metagenome ERZ891134 (study PRJEB32303, sample SAMEA104408692) | aquatic metagenome | biome: Brackish water; feature: Coastal; material: water | place: Baltic Sea | collected 2014-10-23 | depth 10 m ... | reverse complement strand
TCGAGGGTGTTCCTGTAGCCACTGACGGCCCCGCAGTGACGGTTGCTTACGCTGGTAACTTCAGATCGCCAGAGGTAGAGGACACATGGGTAGGTAACAAGTTCCTATACGACGGCGGCTGGGTCGCTAACCCTGAGTGGGTTGAGCCAGAAGAGGAGGAGGAGTTGTTTGAGAATGCCTAAGTTACTCTTAGTTTTACTGATGTCTAGCGTACTCTTAGGGTGCGCTGGTGCTATACACGTAAAAGATAAGAAGAGTATCTGTTTGGGTTTGTGTATGTACACTGAGACAGAGGCTACTAAAGTTACTCCTGAGGATTCTGTGTAATGGCTGTTAACCCTCTTAATAATACTTTTGGCAACAATACTGCAGGCGGTGTAGAACAGGTTGAAACTACTCAGTCTTATGAGTATTTAATACAGCAACTATTTGGCCCTAATTACGGTGGTGGTTTATCTAGTTTACACGGTGGTTATGACCCTGTAATATATGCTCAACGTATGAGTAAATACTTAGAAGACAACGGTATAACTCTTGATGAGCTAAAGGATGAAGAAGGTAATATACTAGAAGGGCCAAACCGAGATTTAGCTGTTGACTTTCTTACTATAGTAGCTTCTGGACTTTTTGGAGATTCCGGACCAGACTCAATACCAGATTGGAACGAATGGTACGCGGCCAACGGCCCTGACACTAGTAATGATGACACTACTGGTGACGACGACGGTGACCCCGGTTTTACAGGCAACGGTTATGTCCTTACTGCTGAGGAAGTAAAAACAACTGTTGAGAAAATAGGTCAGGACGTTTACGACCAAGCTACTGGTGCTTTAAATAACATAGTAGATGAAACAAAAGCTATCGTTAATGATCCTCTTGGTGCTATCCAAGACATAGCTAATAATATCCTCACAGCAAACACAGGAGTAAGTATAAGTGCTCCGTGTGACAAATATACAAGAGGCGGTGAGGAATGGCTAAAGAACTGCGTTAAATTTGGCGGTATACTATCTATCCCCGGACTAGAGATTCCATCAGCAATCCTAGGTAGTGTATTCTCTGGTGTTACTATACAAGAAATGGAAGATACTTTAGTAGCCGCTGGTAAGAAGTGGGAAGACATAAAGAATGGTGCTCCTACTTGTGGTGAAAACAACGATGAAGAGTGTACGGCAGGAGCCATCCTAGGAGACATCGGTGATTGGGTTGTAGGTAAAGTTACAGATGTATTTGATGATGTTAAGGATGGCGTTGGATCAATCACTGTTGAGGGCGTACTTAAGAAAATAGGAGAGTTCCTCCCGCCTGCTGTTGCTGCTATTGTTTACGGTGAGTTTAAGGACAAGATTAATACAGCCATTGGTGTGCCTGTGTTCCTTACTACGGCAGAACAGTGTGAAGCTAACGGGACTACAGAAGATCCTAATAACCCCGGCCAGTGTCTACCTATTACAGTAGTCAACGAAGGGACTTTTGATTGTGCGTCTGTAAACAGAAGTGGTGGCGTGGTTGAAACAGAAGAAGATTGTGGTGGATGCTTAGATGGTTATCAAGCTTCATCTAGCGGCTGTGTAGAATCAACATTAGCTACTACCTGTGGTGAAAATGAAGAATACAACGAGGCTACAGAACAATGTGAGGCTGTCGTTAGTTTTACTGTAGGTGCTCCCTGTAACACAGACGAGGGCACTGGTAAATATAACGAAGAAGGAGAGTGCATAGCTGATACTACTCCGGGTACTGGTAATCCTGAACCATGCACAGGTAATAAAATAAGGGACGCAAATGGAAACTGTGTTGACCCTATAGAAGTACTGTGTAATGGTCCTAGGCCTACTGAGTACGGCTTTGAGCAGATTAATTGGGATAAAAACTGTGGTGGGACTCCTGTAACAGGTGGTCCTAACAACGGTACTCCTCCGCCGCCTGAAGGGTGTCCTGAGGGTCAGACTAGGAACGCCCAAGGGGAATGTGAGGCTGATACTGTAGTACCTCCTCCACCTCCTCCTCCACCTCCGCCTCCTCCGGGGTCACCTTGTGCACAACAGAACAGAGTAGAGAACGAAGATGGCTCTTGTGGCGCGTGTTTGCCGGGGTATATGCTTGATCCTAAGGGTTTTGACCAATGTGTGCCTACAGGAATACCTGTGACCCCTCCAGTGACCCCTCCAGCGGCTCCTCCTCCTCCGGCCCCTTCAGGTTCTGGTAGTGTAGGTGGTGGTGGTACTGGCATGTTTAAGCCTGCTAACGTGTCTATGGGTTACAATAGGACACCTGAGTTAGTAGTCCAGAACAAACCCTTCACCGATTATGCAGGGGAGTTAGATGGGCAGATCCAACGTTTGTTGACTCAACGTAATAAGGACATAGTATGAATAAAGATTACAGCACTTTTGGAGGCATGTACGGGGTAGATACTCCAGTGCAAGGTACATTCTGTACTCAACCTAACGGTGAGCAAGGTGTAATTAATGACCGAGGCCAATGTGTAGGTCAAGCTCCTTTGTTTGCTCCTAGTACTATGGATCTGTATAATATTAATAACGTACCTAACCCAGAGTACAACTTAAACTCTAGCTGGTACGGAGAAGACGCTGCTAATTACATTACAAATGTAACTGGTGTTGATCCAAATGGAGGACTAAATCCGGGTTATTCAGGACAAGAGCAGTCAGCTATGATGGATAAGGCTAAGCAGGAGGTAGAGAGGGCTTACCAACTGTACTTAGGCAGAGGGGCGGACGCGGGTGGTTTAGATTACTACAGTAACAAAGTTTTTGAAGCGTCCTTGTATAAAAATCCTGATGCAATCACGGCTGTTATGAATGAGATTAAGAACTCTCCTGAAGGACAGAACTACGCAGCATCTCAGGCTAATCCCCCGCCTCCTGTAGAGCCTCCTGTAGAGCCTCCTGTAGAGCCTCCTGTGATAGTAGAGTGTCCTGAGGGTCAAACACTTAATGCAAACGGAGAGTGTGTATCCTCTGGCCCTACTAATTTACCTGCGGGTACGTTCTTAGGTAAACAGTGTTCAGGCACCACAATGATAACAATGTATGCTGATGGGGAAGGTGGTTCAACGCAAACACAGGCGGCTAACTCAGCAGAGTGTGGTTACTCAGCACCACCAGCACCCCCGCCTCCCCCAGCCCCAGTGCCCGGAGTTGACTTAGGCTTTGGCACTTCTACGTATACTTCTCCGGGTTCTTCTGGTGTAGGAACAGTAACAGGGAATACAGGGGGAATAGGTAGTACAGGAGGAACAGGGATAGGCAGTGTAACAGGGTACGACTATACTCCTTATCAGGCCTCACGAAATCAGCGTGTAGATTACGTTAAAATGTTGCAAGGATGGCTAACTAACAGCTTGTTTCAGGACATCATATGACATACTTAAATTTAGTAAACAACGTACTCAGGCGTCTACGTGAAGATCAAGTAACCACAGTATACGCTAACACCTATAGTACCATGATTGGTGACTTCATTAACGATGCTAAGGGTATCATAGAGACTTCTTGGGATTGGTCACAACTCAGGCGTACTGTAAATGTTTCTACTCTGTCTGGGTTACATACCTACTCTCTCATAGGAACTAAGGACTACGGTAAGATCCTGACGATTATGAACGATACGGCTGATATGCTTATGGAGTACCGTCCGCAGTCTTGGGTTGATGAGAAGTACACCTTAGGTGCTGCCGCTGATGGTATCCCTACGTTCTACACGTACAACGGTGTTGACCCTGCTGGGGACTCTCAGATTGATGTGTACCCTAGGCCTGATGACACTTACGTTCTTAAAGCTAAGATGGTGATTAGGGAGGGTTTGCTGGAGGTAGACGCAGATCTTCTTTCGATACCTAGTCAGCCTGTAATACACTTAGCTTTAGCGTTAGCCTCTCGTGAGCGTGGGGAGACAGGGGGTACATCGACACCTGAGTACTTTGCTATAGCTGACAAATATTTATCAGATGCAATCGCTATGGATGCCCAGAAGCACCCTGATGAAACCATCTGGTTTACACCTTAGGAGTACTTATGGCTCAGCCACTACAAAGCCTGAATTTAGTTGCTCCTGCTTTCATGGGGGTAAACACTGAAGACTCACCTATAGCACAGGATACTTCTTTTGCTGAGGTTGCTGATAACGCCATCATTGATAGACGGGGGCGTCTTGCGGCTCGTAAAGGAAACTCTGTCATTACTGAAGATGTCGCTGAACTAGATGGTGACTACATTACTAATATTCACGAGTTTTACGATAACAACCATAACGAGATAATCTTTAGTACTGGTAACAACAAGATTATGACAGGCCTAGAGACTCTAGTTGACGTTACGCCTGCTGGGTACACTATAACAGGTAACGATTGGAAGATAGTAAACTTTAACGATCACGCCTACTTCTTCCAGAGGGGTCACGAGCCTCTAGTGTACAGTGCAGACTTAGGTGCCTTGACTAAGATGTCTGAAGTTCCGGGGGCTGTCATGGGCGTTGAGCAGCACTCTCACGAGGTCTGTGCGGCTTACGGTAGACTCTGGGTTGTTGGTAACGAGACTGATGATACTATTATTTATTGGTCTGATCTATTAATAGGACAGGACTTTGAAGGTGGTACTAGCGGTTCTATTAATGTGTCAGAAGCTTGGCCTAACGGTTTTGATGTAGTAGTAGCTGTAGCAGCTTACAACGACTTCTTAGTAATCTTTGGTGAGAATAATACTTTAGTGTACAAAGGGGCCTCTAGTCCAGCAAACATGGAATTATATGATACTATTCCCGGTGTAGGCTGTGTAGACAGAAAGAGCGTACAGTCAATAGGTACAGACCTGTTGTTTCTCACGCCCACCGGACTCAGGGGCCTAGGTAGGACCATACAAGAGAAGTCCTCGCCTCTGTCTGACTTAAGTAGAAACATAAAGCAAGAATTAATTGCTAACACGCTAGAGTCTAAAGTATCTGTGAGTACTGTGTACAGTCCAGAGAACTACTTTTACCTCTTGTGCTTCCCTGATCTAAACTTAGTGTACTGCTTTGATGTTAGAACAGCCTTAGAAAACGGAGCGTACAGAGTTACTAGATGGCCTAGTGTAGACTTCCACGCATTTCACAGAGATAGAAACGGTGATATATACATAGGCTGTGAAGATGGAATAGGGTTGTACAAAGACTACACAGATAACGGTAACCCTTACAGATTCCGCTACTTCAGTCCCGGACTAACCTTTGGTGACTCCTCTAAGATCAAAATGCTCAAGAAGATTAGACCTACTTTGATTGGCGGAGATTACACAGACATATTCCTAAAGTGGTCTTATGACTTTTCACAGGATCACAGTTCCAGCACCTTTAGAACAAAGGATAGCGGATCTTCTTTCTTTAACGAGTCAGAATATACCGAGTCTAATTACGCATCTAACGGAGAAACCATCAGTCGAGTATCTCTAAACACTACTGGCTTTGGTACTGTTGTCAGCGTAGGACTTGAATCAGACATCGATGGTGTGCCACTGTCCATCCAAGAAATGAACGTATTAGCGTTAATAGGTAAAACAATATGATTACTACTAAAAACAGAGGTATTCTATAATGGGTATTGGTATTGAGCAAATACTAGGCATAGGCACTGCCATAGGCGGGGGACTACTTACTAAAGAGGCCTATGATCGCCTCAGTACTGTAGGTAATCAATCTTTTGCCGGTGCTACTTTAGACGATGGTACAAGGTTACCCGGAGCAGCGCAGATTGCTAATGAGGGTCTAGGGCTATCTCAGTTTAGGCCTTATACACTAACGTCTAGCACAGGCTCCTCCTTTGGTGTAAATCCCACCGTAGATCCTACTACTGGTGTAGTTACTGCTCTAAACGCCTCTACGACGCTAGGTGCTCAAGAGCAGGCAATGCAGAACGAAATGCTCCGTAGGGCTGGCAACAATATATTCAATGATCCTAGGGGAGTAGCAGAGACTCGCTTTGGTGCTCAAGCGGCTATAGACCGTGGTAACGAACAGCTTACACAAAACCCTTACGGTATTCTTAATCAGCAGTTATTAGCCCAAGGTGCCGCAGACTTAGGTGGTATGTTTATGGGTCAAGCTGCTGGAGGCGTAGGTGCCCGAGAGACTGATGTTTACAACCGAATGAGGGCTATGCAGGCACCCGAGGAGCAACGACAGCAGTTAGCCCTTGAGGAGCGTTTGTATAACCAAGGTAGAGGTGGTGTACAGACTAATATGTACGGTGGTACGCCAGAGCAGTTTGCGTTGTCTAAGGCTCAAGCAGAGGCTCAGAACCAAGCATCCTTAATGGCTATGCAGCAAGCACAAACAGAGCAGGCGCAACAAGGGGATCTAGGTTACCGTTTTGCGGGCTTAGGTAGTGACTTAGCGGCTGCTGAAGGTGCTATGCGTGATGCACAACAGAAACGTGCTTATGAGTCTATGGGCTTTGGTTCATCACAGTACGGAGTAGCCACAGGCCTAGCTGCTGACCAACAGGCGCTTAACATGGCCCTGCTGACAGGTTCCTATGTACCACAAGCTAACATGCTCAACCAGATTAGTGCTACTGATATGTTCCCGCAGTTACAGCAACAGGCACAGCAGTACGGCGTGGGTAACTACAGTGAAGGTATGATGTCAGGTATTCAGGCACGTATGGCCGCAGAGACAGCTAGAGCTAATCTCTTGGGTCAGGTAGGCACAGGACTCTTGAGTGGTCTTACACAACCCGTGTCTAACGGTAAAGGCGGCATTGGTACAGTACTTGGTGGAATACTAGGTTCTGACGTTAGACTAAAGACTAACATTGACAAGGTTGCTACAGTTAACGGTATTAATCTGTACACTTGGGATTGGAACGATGAAGGACAGAAGTTCTCTAATAACGATATGACCTTTGGCGTACTTGCACAAGAAGTTGCAGAGGTTAGACCTTCCGCAGTATTTACAGATAGCAACGGTTACTTAATGGTAGACTACAGTCAGATACCTGAAGCATCATCTGCTGTATACCTAGGAGGAGTCTAAGAATGGCTAAGTTTTCAGATTCGTTTATACAAGGACTCCTTAACCCTAGTTACTCTCAGGGCTTGTTTGAGGCTGCCAAGGGCGTGGGGGCAACTCCGGGCATTATGATGGCTGAGAAGAACCGTGTGGCTCAACAAGGGGAGGTACAGAAGTTACTACAGCAGTACGCTAATGATCCTAAGCAACTGAGGATGCTTTCACAGAAGTACGCTGTGGCTGGTGATGAAAACTTAGCTAAAACTTTTGAAGCTGCGGCACAAACGGCATCTAAGCAGCAGAGTGCACAAGCAGATCAACTGGCGGCAGAGGTCAACAGCCAACTAGAGGTAACAAAGAAAACGCAAGAAAGCGTTATGTTAAAACAGATGAAAAGCTCTTTGGCTGCAACAGCCGATAAACTTAACATGCCTGAGTTAGCTAGGGCTGTTAGAATAGCCACTGATAAAGATGAACTGGCAGACATTGCTAAAGAAATACGTAAAGCACAGATTAAGCGGGCACCTTCACAGACTCCGGGTCAAAGGTTGCAAAGGGCTTTATCTGCTGGCTTTAGTAAGAAAGAGTTTGATGATACAGGGATGGCTAAAGCTTCAGATGAAATATTTGAGAAGCAACTAACGGGACAGAAGGGTGATGTTGAGGCTTGGGTTAATGAGGAAGGTGAAATAGGTGCTTACCGTTTTAATCAGTCTGGAAAGGTATATGATGAAGTGACTAAAACTTTCGTAGAGCCTAGTGCTATAGGTCTAGTACAGAAGGCACCTTCAGTGCAAAAAGTGTTGTCCGCTAGTTCTAAGTTGGGATCAGCACTACAGGAGGCCAACGCAGACGACATCATACTACAACGTACTAACGCTAGAGACGCTGTTGTATCTATCCAAAGACTAGATAGACAGCTAGAGCGTATTGGGAACATGCCTACGGGTATTGCTGCTAACATTGAAGTAAAACTAAAGGAAGTTGGTGCACTAATTGGAATTCCTTTTGAATATGAATCACTAGTTAATTCCCAAACATATATGATCGAAGCGGCTACGTTTGTCAAAGAACAAATTAAGGCCTTTGGATCAGGTACGGGACTTAGTGACAAGGACTTGAAGTTTACTGAGAATATGGTTGGTTCTGATATTACAAAGCAAGCAGAGGCTCTTGAGAAAATACTTAAGTTGTATCGTGAGGCCGCTGTAAATACGGTGAAGTCTTATAATACCTTAGTTAATAAAACAAGTGAGAAACTCTCAGCAGATGATATGGTCGGTTTTGAACCGTTAGTATTACCTCAAAGTAACCAACCTGCACTATCTCCTGACGCCTTAAAGTATCTACCAAAGCAATCGGGGGGTTAATCAGTGTCCTATACAAAGGAACAATTGATTGAAGGGCTTAATGCGGCGGTGGATGCTGGTGATAATAAATCAGCTAACGAAATTGGTGCCTTACTAGCCCAGATGGATGCCGAAAACGCGCCTCCTCCAGACCCTAACGTTCGTCAGCCTGATGAGTCTTACGTAGACGGAGTACAGAGGAGATTTAGAGCCTCTGATTTTCAGACGCCTTTTCAGGAGTTTGGCCCTAAGTTACAAGAAAGGCTAGATGTCACTAGAGATCCTATGTCGGGTACTAATACCACTTCTCGTGTTGCTGGCGCTGGAGTATCTCAGGTAGCTAGGACAGGTGGAGAAATAATTGGTGAAGGTGTTGGGGTAGTAGTGCCTGACTTTGTGAGAGATGGCCTAAGCGCCATAGGAGAATCTGGGTACGCTAAGGCTGTTGGTTACGCTATATCACAAGGTCTAGAGGCATATCAAGGGTGGTCTAAAGAGAACCCTGAAATTGCAGAACAAGTTGAAACCCTTGTAGACGTTAGTGCCTTGTTCTCGCCTAGGCCTGACCTTCTAAACTTAGATAAGGCCGCACTAGCCGCACGTAAGGCTGGCACAGGTGCTAAAGTTTCAAAGGAAAAAATAGCGTTTACTTCTTTGCTTGCTCCTGAGAAGTTAGATACTGCCGCTAGAACAGAAAAACGAGGTCTTATAAACACAGAAGAATGGGTTCCTAATGAGTTTGAAGAAGGAGTTATAGACTTAGTACAGACTATCCCGGGTATTAAGCCTTATGGTACTGTCCATGAAAACTTCAGGGTTATGCAAAATCATGTTGACTCTAAGAGAGTAGAAACTGACAGGCGCGTGACAGCACAGAATAAACCAATAGACCTAGATGGTTTAAAGGTTGAGTTTGAGGCGTCAATAGAGGATTACTTAAAATCAGACGTTGTTTCTTTGGCGTCTCCTCAGGCTAAGAAAGCTATAGAGCAAATGGTGGAGAGTGCTAGAGTAATACTTAACTCAGAAGGTAACGATTTGCTAGGCGTACTGAAAGCACGTAGGCGTTTTGATGAAGCTAACAGACGCTCTGGTACTAACTTAGATGCTGATGTAGCTACTTACAAAGTAGAAGCTGCATTGACCATTCGTACAGTACTCAACGATTACCTCAAGAAAAACACTAAAGGCGATGAGTTACATCAGTTATTAAATGACCAGCACCTTACGTTAACTGCTTTAGACCGCTTGACAAACAAAAGAAACTTAGAGGGTAAAAACGCGCTTGCTAGGGGTATTCAGAATCTAGAGTCTACAGGTATTCGTGTACCATCATCAGTACTATCTGTTATTGCTCTCGGTTCTGTAGGCGTGGCTGGAGCCGCTGCTGCTGGGGGAGTTGGACTTTCTCTGGTTGCTGGTGCTGGTGTCGGAGGTATCGTAGGTATGCAGATAGCCCGTCACGGTAAACAGAATGTTCTGAAGGCCTACGCTACAACTTTGTCTGCTATGAACAAAGCTATTAAAACTGTTAACGACCCTGTTAAACTAGAGGCTATGGAGTTAGACAGACAGGTCATAGTTTCTCTTATGGCTGACGCCAGAGAATACGAGGAAGAGGAGGTTCAGGCGAATGAGTGACCTCTACGCCATACGTAAGAAGTACAGGAAGGAGATGCGATCAGCAGCGAGGGAGTACTCTAAGCAGGCCTTGGACGGTGCCGCTGATAAGATAGCAGACATAGGTAGCTCAATCGTTCAGACAGCCCAAGACAGCTTTAATAGGTCTGTGGAGGCCGCAAGAAACCGCCGTGAGATGGAAATGCAGTTTGCAAAAGAGGGAATGACGGGGGACGGCTTGGGCAGGTACGCTGAAGAGTCTCTGGCGCAGGTCGCTGGAACCGTAGGTACTGTGTTTTCCCCTGTCACTGGTGCGGCTGAGGAGTTAACTCCAGACCTAGGTGTGGGCAAAGCTATCGCCGAGTCTTCTGTAGGACAGCAGGTAGGCATGTTAGCAAAGGAGTACCCTAGGACCACGAGGAACACTCTTAACGCTCTAGAGTCTAGTAGCTGGTTCCCCGGAGCTAAGTTCTTAGGAAAGACGGCTAACGCTGTCATAGACAACATGCCTACTGAGCTTCCGGGGTTCTACAGCGGTAACCCTGTGGGTGCTGTAGCAAAAGGTGCAACAGGGGCCTTACCCGGAATGTTGGCTCAATTGTTTAGACCACAGCGGCAAGCTGAGCGCAGGGTCATAGGTACAGGTGCGGGCCGTAGAGCAGAGTACGTAAATAATACTAAGCAGAGCGTACAAGCAGGTAATATGTTAGCTAGCTCAGCGTTAGACAAGCAGTACACCGGAACACCTGAAGATGGTGATAACGTAATTCAGAA
>ERZ891134.2455-NODE-2455-length-10758-cov-6.948706_pt1 | contig 10758 bp, 5 predicted proteins | sample MGYA00520888_ERZ891134 | MGnify/ENA primary metagenome ERZ891134 (study PRJEB32303, sample SAMEA104408692) | aquatic metagenome | biome: Brackish water; feature: Coastal; material: water | place: Baltic Sea | collected 2014-10-23 | depth 10 m ... | reverse complement strand
GATACCTATTTACGCATGCACGACGCCTCGGAAATTAGCGTGAGTCCCGACGGGCAGTTTATTGCCTATACACTTTACGAAAGAGACTTAGAGCAAGACCTTGCCACCACCTCCGTCTGGATGATTCCAACCGCTGGAGGCCCAGCCATTCCCATGACAACGGGTGATGGCAACTCGTACATGCCGAAGTGGAGCCCTGATAACCGTTTTTTATCCATCCTCTCTGATCGGGGTGATCAACCAAGTCAGGTTTGGACGTTGGACCGTCGTGGTGGCGATGCGCAACCTTTAACCGAGCTCAAACAAGGGGTGAGCAGCTACGAGTGGTCTCCCACAGGAAGTCAGATATTACTGGAGGTGAAGGACCCGACTCCGGCCGACTTAGACGAGGAACCCCGACCCAACCCCCGCCCCTACGTGATCGATAGATTGCAATTTAAAGAAGATTATGTCGGTTACCTCGACCGTTACCGATATCATTTATACGTCATTGACGTTGCCACCCAAAAAACTCGGCAACTCACGTTTGGTGACTTTGACGACAGCCAACCCAGCTGGTCTCCCGATGGCAAACACATCGCGTTTGTCAGCAATCGCACCGAGCATCCAGACCGTAACCGCAATACCGACCTCTGGCTTTTAGACACCACGACAGACCCATCAGAGCCTCGGCAACTGACCTTTAACCCCTTTCAGGACGCTAGCCCCACTTGGAGTCACGATGGTAAGCACCTCGCCTATACCACCGCCGCCTCAAAGGACCTCCCTATTTACGCGATTCCGCAACTTGCGATTCTGAACATTGAATCCAGCGAGTCACAGTTGGTGGCGTCACTATCTGAAGTGCAAGTCTTCAACCCTGTATTTTCGGCGAATGGCAGCGACCTTCTCACGATCACTGAGTTTCAAGGCCAACAACAGCTCGTGCGCGTCGATCTCGATACCCATGAAATTGAAGTCGTGCTGGGCCAACAAGATGTTGTGAGCGATTTTGACGAGGCACCCGATGGCCAACTTTATGCGCTTATCAACCGACCCCAGTATCCCGGGGAGATCTTTACGGCGAACAAGGAGGGCTCTTGGGTTCAGCTCAGCGCAGTGCACCAAACCCTACTCGCTGACATTGAATTTGGCGCGGTTGAAAAGCACCGGTTTGAAAGCGAGCCAGGGGTAGCCATTGAGGCTTTCTATTTGTTTCCACCCGGCTATCAGAAAGAACATAGCTACCCTGCCGTGCTGCATATTCACGGCGGCCCACAAGCCCAGTGGGACTTTGGGTTCAATTACGAAGCGCAATTATTGGCCGCGCAGGGTTATATCGTAGTAATGCCCAATCCACGCGGGTCGTTTGGCTATGGTCAGAAATTTGCGAGCGCCATCAACAAAGACTGGGGGGGGCCTGATTTTACCGACGTCATGGCGGCAATGGATTTTGGCATCGACAAGGGCTGGATTGATTCGGAGCGTATGGCGGTCTATGGCTGGTCTTATGGCGGTATGTTAACGAATCACGTGATCACAAAAACAAATCGCTTTGCGGCCGCCATTACCGGCGCAAGCGCAACCCTATACGTTTCAAATTATGGGCATGATCAGTACCAGCGTTGGTGGGAAGAGGAGCTGGGCTTTCCCTGGCTTGCCGAAAACAAAGACGCTTGGGATCGCATTTCCCCGTTTTATGCCCTCGAGCAGGTAACCACTCCCACATTAGTCGTAGGGGGCGAAGACGATTGGAACGTACCCATCATTAACAGCGAGCAGCTATACATTGTCCTTAAACGCAGAGGGGTGCCCGCGCGACTGGTGGTTTACCCCAACGAGTATCACAGCCTGTCGGTGCCCTCTTATGAAAAACACCTTTACGAACAATATTTTGAGTGGCTAGAAACTCACGTACAAACCAGTCCCTAGTGATCAGCCCTTGGAGCAAACAACAGGAACTTTAGTGGGCAAAAACCTGCCGCGGGTATCACTGAGAAAGCTAACCCCCATAAAAGCCGGTGCGCCTTCAACCGATTTGTCTCGACCGCCGAGTCAAATAAAGACAGCGGTCGCCAGAAACAACAGAGACGCAGCCACCGCGCCTATTAGGGCATAAGGCAGCTGCGATATAGCGTGATCATAGGTTTTACAGCCAGCACCCTGAGCGCTAAGAATCGTTGAGTCCGAATAGAAGCAGGCATGGCTGCCAAAACAACTCGCCGATAACAGCGCTCCCACCATTAGCGGCGTGTTGACATCAAAAGCTTCTGCCAAAGGAAACACGACGGGCATGGCGATTGCGATAACACCCCAGTTCGACCCTGTGGTGTAGGCCACAGCCGATATAGAAATAAAAATAAGTACGGGGAGCAAGGTCGCTGTCATGTAGGGCTTAATGCCGGCAATCACATAATCTGTCAGACCAATAGCATTGTTGGCCTCCACAAAAACAAACAGCGCTAAGAGCATCGTTAAAACCGGAATCATCGATTTGAGCCCTTCAACGCAAGTATCAAAAAGCGCCGTTAAGGGCATGATTCGAAGCCCACCGTATTGGACGAGGGTCACTATAATGCCAAGAATGACACCCCGTAACAGGTCTACCGAGGGCACCACGGTGAAAAACAGTAAGGCCGCTATCGGTAGGAAAAACACGCTCATCCTCGGATTTTCTGAGGCCTCAACCGCCAAGGTCGTATCTTCGATAACACCCAGGTCACCGGTTTCTTCTGCTCGTGCCTCGGCGACCTGCATAGAGCCCACCAGAGGTATCACACCCATAATGACCAAGGGCACGATAACCACCGCCAACAACGGGTAAAACATATAAGGAATAGATTCAACAAACAGCGCTATACCTTGGCCGGAATCCGCCACGCCATTTTTTTCCAACAGACTCGCAAAGTAGACGCCCCAGCTGGATATGGGAATCAAAAGGCACATGGGCGCCGCCGTGGAGTCCACCACATAGGCCAGCATCTCTCGAGAGGTCTTAAATCGATCGGTCACCGACTTCATCGTGGCACCCACCGTTAAGGAGTTTAGGTAGTCGTCTAAAAAAATAACGAGACCCAACAGCCAAGTGGCCAGCAGGCTACTTCGCTTACTTTGTAATTTTGGCGTTAACCATTCACCAAAGGCATACGCGCCGCCGCCCTTAACCAATAAGCCAATGAAACTACCGTACAGACCACAAACCAACAGCACCCAGGCCGTCGACTCATCGGCAAGAACCTCGGTCGTCACCGTCGCCAAGCGGTCGGCAAACTGCCAGCCGTCCATTATCAGAAACGCTACGATGGCCCCACATATCACCGACTCCAGGGTACGGTGACTCCAAATGGCCAACACCAGCACCAGGGCTGTGGGTATTAGACTGACTGCTCCGTAATCCATCTATTCTCCTTGGCAGCTGCACACCAGGTCTGCATGAGCCATTCACCCAGCGGGTGCTGCAGCGCGCTGACCTATGCCGGGAAGGCCGGTACTGGGCTCGCAATAGCCATTGCAGATCCCATAGGGGTTTTAAATAGCGCCGCTGTTTAACGACCAGATATAAGTCAACGGACAGACATTTGCGAAATTCGAGGATCGTTCGGATAGATCCACTCATTACCTATTACCTGTTGTACTCGCAGGTCTTCGGGGATATTGCCAACACCTATCAATTGGTCTGCCGCCTGATTCCAGTGGTAAATGCGCGCTTCCTGATAACTCAGTGGCACCCCAGTAAAGGCATGAGAGCGCATTGAGCGCTGTATTTTTTCACCAAACTGAATGTCTTCCATCAACACCTGACACAGATCCTCGCCGTCGTTGACTGTCCAAAGATCAGGCTTTTGGCCGTCGGACCACTGGGGTGCCATGGTCCAGGTTTCCAAGCGGCATTTATCAATCCCATTGGGCCAAAATAGGAGCGGAGGAATAGCAAACTGGCTCAGGGGTGAAACCCAGTTGGGGAACAAGTTGTAAGACTGGGTGCAGGTCCGCGCAATTTCACCCGCAGTGGGTATCTCCGGCATTTTGCTGGGAACGGGCACCGCGCCCAAGCTTGATTTTCCCTGCGGCGTTGGGGCAATCATACGCCCGTGCCCGTTGACGTATAAGGTATTTACGTTGCGCCGATCATCTAGGATAGGCGCTATCGTGTTTGGATGCACACTGCGCACGTGATAGACCTCGGTGTTGGCCTCCATAGCCACTTTCCAGTTGCAGTCGAGATCGAAAATTTTTCGCGAGGCCAGTCTACAGTTGCCCAACTGAAACTCCTCCCATTCGTCGGCAATAGGCCCAAGCCACGTTAAGAGGGGTGGTGCTGCAGGATCGAAATTAACAAATATAAGATTGCCCAGCTGTTCACAGCGCACCTTTTTCAAGCCGCGACAGGACATATCGAAATCCCTGAAATCCGCCGGGTCGCGTATCCCTCGCAACGCCCCCTCATGGTCGTAACTCCAGCCATGGTATTGGCAGGTAAGTCGACGTGATTTACCCGAAGCCTCGGTAACGACCGGCGCACCACGGTGACTGCAGGTGTTATAGAACGCATTCACGACGCCACTCTCTGCGTGCACAATCACCACGGGCTGACCCGCATTCTCCCAGAGCATGTAGCAACCCGGTTCGGGTATTTCGTCGATGTGGGCTGCCAGTAGCCAGGATTTACGCCAGACATATTCCTGCTCCAACTCATAGAAGCGGGGATCCACGTAGCGCCCAGCCGGAATGTCAGGCAGCGCTGGAAAACCCTCAGGCGGCTCGGTACGTGATGCTTCGAATTCCATCAAGCGGCGCAGGGTCTGTATGTATTCGGGTGTCATCATGGTCAATCTTTAAATCAGGGACCCTAACTTATCAGCTGTGTGCAACACCCTAAAGGGTGGAGCGGCTAGCCGCAATATTGATCGCTAGCCCAGCTCCCTGTCGCCACTTATACCGCCGCCTTTTTGTGCAGCGTCATGGTTTGCCAGTTGGTGTACTCCATGAGCCCATGCAGCGAATTCTCACAGCCTAGTCCCGACTGTTTGTGTCCTCCAAAGGCCTGAAACGGTGAGTATTGGTGCACCTCATTCAGCCAGACCGTGCCTGCTTCGAGTTGACTTCCTATACGTTCAACGGCCTTTTGATCTTTACCCCACACCGACGCGCCCAACCCATAAATGGTGTCATTAGCCCGCGCTACAACATCTGCCTCATCAGACCATTTCAGTAGCGGTAATATAGGACCGAAGGGCTCTTCACACACAATACGTGAATCATCAGGAGGGTTGTCTACAAGAGAAACCGGCACGAACCAACCCGCCGCCGTCTCATCGATATCGCCGCCCACCGCAAACCCATAACCATTGGCATGGCAGTCGGCGAAATAGTCCTGAACCTTGCCATATTGCATGGAGTTCTGGATCGGGCCGAGGTCAGTATCGGCCTCGGCGCCGTCACCCACCTTAACGTTCTCATTAATGAAATCTACCAGGGCATTTTTCACTTCGTCGTATACGTCTTCATGGATATACAGCCGCTTGGTGGAATTACAAAACTGGGCGTTATTCTGGAACGCGGCCCAGAAGAGCTGAGGTGCCACGGTCTTGGCGTCCACATCGGGTAAGACGATGGCAGGATCATTGCCCCCTAACTCCAGCGTGACACGCTTGATCGTTTCTGCCGCCGACTTCATCACATGCCGTCCGGTCTCGGTCGAACCGGTAAAAGCAATCTTATTGATGTCCGGGTGGGTCGTCATCCAGATACCCAGATCATCGCCCCCACTCACGGCGTTGATGACACCCGGTGGAAAAGCCTCCTGAGCAAGCTCTACGAGTTTCAGATCACACAGTGGCGTATAAGGGGATGGTTTTAGGATCATCGTACACCCTGCCATCAGCGCCGGTGCAATTTTCCAAATCGCCAGCAATATGGGGAAATTCCAGGGCACAATTGCACCGACAACGCCCACCGGGGTAAATCGCGTGACCACACGGCGGTCATCGCTATCTTCAATAACCTCGTCGGGAAGCCGCTGGGATGCCACTGCCCGCAGCCAATCAATTGAACCAAACACTTCCCACTCGGCCCCCGCTTTAGGCTTGCCCTGCTCCCGGGTAAGCAGTGATACAAATTCCTCAGCATGGGCCTCAATTAAACTGGCATAACGTTCAAGGGCCGCTTGTCTGCCTTCGACCGGCGTTGCTGCCCAACCCTTTAGTGCCGCACGCGCGAAGCCGACCGTTTGGTCAAGCTGCTCCCGGGAAGCATCCGGTACCTGAGCAAAAACCGCACGTGTGGCCGGATTGTAAACAGGCTGGGTATGCTCTGTGGTTACAGCATCGCCATTAATACTCATCACAAAATTACTATCTACTTTCATTTCTGGTTCTCCACGTTCATCTGCTAGTCAAGCGTCTTCAGTTCGCGACGCATCACTTTGCCGGTACTGGTTTTTGGTAAATCATCGACAAATTGAACAGCACGGGGCACCTTGTAGGCCGCCAAGTGTTCGCGACAATAGGCAATGACATTATCTGCGCTGGGGCTAGCGCCAACTTTTGGCACGATATAAGCCTTGGCCAACTCACCTTTTTCTTCATCAGGGATACTGCCCACCGCCACCAGCGCTACGTCGGGATGACCCGCCACTACCCGTTCAATCTCCGCGGGATAAACGTTGTAACCCGCGGTCAAAATCATGTCTTTCTTGCGATCAACAATGAAAATACAGCCATCCTCATCCATGGATGCGACATCGCCGGTATGCATCCACCCGTCGGGTTCAATCGTGTCCCGTGTGGCCTGCTCGTTACCAAAGTAACCCTGCATAACGATACCGCCCTTAATCATTAACTCGCCGACCTCTCCCGCCAAAAGGGTCTTGCTGGCATCTTCGGTGTTCGCAATTCTTGCTTCGGTATAGGGCAATGCCACACCGATTGAGCCGTGTTTCACGGGGCCATTTGCAGCGAAGGTACTGCCTAGCCCACCCAACTCAGTCATGCCCCATAGCTCGATCAACGGGCAGCCAAATCGCGCTTCAACTTCTTCCATTTTGGGCTTGGGCATGGTCTGTCCGCCCACAGTGCAGCAACGCAAAGACGATAAGTCATAGTGGTCAAACTCAGGGTGGTTAAGGAGAAACATGAACATAGTGGGAACACCCTCAAACAGGGTGGCCCTATGCTCTTGAATACTTTTTAGGATCGTCTGCTCTTCAAAATTGGGGTGCAACACCAGGGTCATGCCATTTTGAATAGCACCGCTCATGACAACATTCCCGTAAACATGGGGACAAGGTAGCGCTGTAACGACGGTGTCGCTGTCACTGCGCTGGTGCATCAGGGCGGTCATGGCCACGTTCAAGACAATACTGTGGTGTGACAGGCAGGCACCCTTGGGATGGCCGGTGGTACCCGAGGTGTAGCCAATCGTCGATAGGCTATCAGCCTCGATTTCGGGTATTTGAAAAGCGTCGCTACCCGCCGCCAACAGCTCATTGAAAGACAGCATGCCATCGGGCAACGCATCGTCACCAAAGGCAATCAACTCCCTGACCTGAGAGTTTTCTTTGACACTTTTCAGCGACAGCGCTTTTTCATAGGAAGCGATAACAATAGAAGCACCACAATCATTGGCAACAAACTCGACTTCGGTGGGCGTGAGCATGACATTGATGGGGTTGATAACCGCCCCGGTTTTCAGCGCACCGTAGTAGCTCACCACCCATTCCCAGCAGTTGCCAGAATAGAGCGTAATCCGATCACCGGGTTGAATGCCCAAGGTCATTAGGGCGTTAGCAAAACAATTGCTCAGTTTGTCCAGCTCATTGAAAGACAATGACCGGTCGGGTAATACCAACGCGGTTTTATCACCAAATTGTTTGGCGGCTTCAGCAGGAATGTGGCCAATCGATGGAATCATAATATCTGCCCTCTGGAATACTCTACGTCAGTGCATCCACCGGCGTTAAAAGCTATGCAACAACCCAAGCCGAGACGGCAAAAAAGAGCAGCCCTCATGTCAGCACCTCGTCAACCGCTCTAATCGCAGCATCAATGGCCGATTGCACATAAGCGTGGGCCTCGGAATCGGAGTTGGCGATGCTAATGCGCCCAATAGGTGCCCTCCCCAATTCATGGGGCGCTTCACCCTCAGGCCAAGCTGGATCGTGCAATTCCATGTATTCATAGGCGTAGCCATGGGCCCAACGGTTCGCCGTAATCGCCTCGACATCGGTTTCTGCGTTGAAGCCCGTTGCCCCAAACATGCCCTCTAGCTGACTCAGTGTGGCTGCCTCAATGTCTTCAAACGACATGGATAACAATTGGTGCCTGCCCAAACGGTATAAATCTCGAGAAGATTGACCGCCCGTGGCTGAAGGTGCCGCAGCATGAATCATCCACACCACCAGCGGGTCATCGAGCTTAGTGGGCGGTTGAAAATTGCCCTGAGACACTGGGGGTGCCGTGGCCACGAGGCTATAGAAGCTGCCGGGGCATTGATAACCCGATACTCCAGCCTTACGGATCGCCGCCCCTGATCGCAACAAAACGTTGGTACAAATAAAGGGCACCTTTACCCCGTAGGCCAGATTTTCCTTTTGCGCAGGGGGTAACTCGGGGCACAAATGCGGCACCATACCGCCGTACCCGGCGAGGATGCAGTGCTTTGCCCGAACGGTTTGAGCCTTGCCCGCAACCACATAAGAAGCGTCGACAAGCCCGTCGTCTCGATTACGCACATTAACCGCGGTGCTATTAAGACGCAGACGCACCGGCGTTCCCTCTCGATCTAACTGTGCGTAATCGAAGGTGCTGGTGACAATATTTTCCTCGGTATTGCCCGCAGTCACTGCAGGAATTAAGTGCCGCACCAAAAGTCGGGCAACCGAAGCATTGCCATCGGGGTATATGGGATAACGATAGGCGTCTTCGGCTTCAGAGTCTTGGGCTTCAGGATCTTGGGCCTCCACATTCGCTGTATCGGCATTTGGAGCCTCCGGTGCTGGCGGCAGTAGAGCGGCGGCACCGGGAGCGCCAGAATACAGGGCTTCATAAATGGAAACACTCGCAACGCTCACGCCAAATAACGCTTTTATCCACGGCTCTGTGATCTGAATCGCCTCGGGGGAGAGCCCCACATACTTCGATAAAAAGCTTTCGTAGGACGTGCTGTGCATAAACTGCTCGCGTTCTTGCGCTGACATGCCTGGCAGAAAATCCTGCTCACCGCTAATGAGATTGATCAGACCTTGCTCATCCGATGACGACAGCTGCAGTGAGCGAATGGCCGATTGAAAATCTCCCGCGCCTGCCCAAGAGAGGTTCCACTGACCGTTCATTGCTCTATCAGTCCCGTAGACCGACGCCGTCAAATACAATCCGTGTGGAGCCATGGCATCGTGAATCATATAGTCAGGCTCAATGCCTTTACGAAGCGAGGTAAAATCAACACCAATTTCTTCTAGAAATGATCGCGCTGCAGCGCCCATAGCCGCTTGCTCAAGGTTTAGGCTGCCCCCTACACCCAGCAGTGTTCTGCCGTCAGCATTGAATTCATTTCGCTTGGCATGGCCGCCAAAATCGTCGTGGTTGTCTAACAGCAGAATTTTCGCGTCTGAACCAAACCCCTTGCGAAAGAGATATGCAGCCGTTAGACCACTGATACCAGCCCCCACCACAACAAGGTCGTAAACGTCGTCGACCTCTTCGAATTGGGTTGGGCGCTGGCCGCCTCTTGCCAAGGCATGGGCCACGTCATAAGACCCGGGGTGGTTACCTCGCAGCCCCGTGAGCGTCGGCGGATAACCGCCCACCGAAAGCTCATCTTGGGTATGCTCACCGAAAACGTGGAGAGGCGATAGCGCAGCGGCACCCCCCATCAACGCAACACCGTCTAGGAAGTCTCGTCGCGTAATCTTCAGTTTTTTATCTTTATTCATCGTCACACTTCCTCAGACTTTCAGCCTTCAGCAATATTCCAGGCCTTGGTCTCGACAATAATTTTCTCGCGATACTTCACAGGCATATCCCAGGTACCGATCCAGCCTTTTGGCACCAGGAAACTGTCCCCCACGCCGAAGGTTTTTGGGCTGCCACCCTTTGAGGTGAGGATCACTTCGCCCTCGACAACGAAGACATATTCGTCGTAGGGAAACGGTGCTCCGACCTCCAAAAGCGCGGCTTCGGCGCCGTACAAAACCGAGACCAACTGCCCTTCGTGCAATACTTTTTGCCCGTGAGCATTGGTCCCTGTAATCACGACGCCCTCAGGCCAAGGCGGAAGACTGTCCAACTCAGCTTGCTGCAGTGTATTAGCCAACAGCGGAAGCACTGCTGGAGCACTAGAACCCGCTTTTGGGGGGCTGGCGAATAGCGCCGCCAGCAGGCTGTCCGAGGCTTCCCACTGGTCAGTTTCAACGATGATCAGCTCTCTGAAGCGACCGGGCATTTCCCAGGTACCCGTCCACCCCTGGGGCACAAGAAATTGGTCGCCGGTTTGATACTCCTGGCGAACACCTTCGGTAGAGGTCAGCACGACACTCCCCTCAAGCACCAGCACATACTCATCGTAGGTATAGGGTATGGCCACATCGATAGTCGCAGGCATTGCTTCATACAGAGCAATCACAAACTCGCCCTCATGAAGAATTTTTTGCCCGTGTTCATTGGTGCCCGAGAGCACCATATCGTCAGGCCAGGGTGGCAGGCTCTCCAGTGCCATTTCTCGTAGAGACGCTGGGTTAAGGGACAAAATTTCAGTCTCTGCCCGAACGGCTCCAGACATCAG
>ERZ891134.2453-NODE-2453-length-10769-cov-4.820422_pt1 | contig 10769 bp, 5 predicted proteins | sample MGYA00520888_ERZ891134 | MGnify/ENA primary metagenome ERZ891134 (study PRJEB32303, sample SAMEA104408692) | aquatic metagenome | biome: Brackish water; feature: Coastal; material: water | place: Baltic Sea | collected 2014-10-23 | depth 10 m ... | reverse complement strand
ATACACGCGTTGATCTACGTCTGCTAAAGTTTTACTATTAACACCTATTGTTATATTATTATTACTTACATCTTTATCTTGATGTGTTATAACATAATAACTTTCAGGATCTTCGTCCTCTACAGTTATTTTAAAACTAGGCTCTTCATTAAAATTATAAGCATTATTTAAATCAAGTGTTACTGTAGCCACCGTGTTTTGAGTGCCGTAGTTAGCTTGATAACCTAATTGATTACCACTTGGGTTTGCTGTTTGATTACTTCCTGAGCTAGCGTAGCTAACTGTTTGTGTTATATTACTATCACTTTGATCTACTATAACTAAGTTTTCTAATTTGTATTTATTTAAAACACCGTCACCAGTTACCGCTAATGCAATACTTAAATTACTAGAAGGCATATTAACACCATCTGTAAAGTTTATTGTTGCTACAACGTTTAAACCACTTTGAGCAAAACTAACACTATCAACGTAAGCTCCAGTTGCGCTTCCAGCTACACTTAAATCACCAGCTGTTAACGTAGAACCAGTATCAGGTGTTATTAACACTTCTACACTAGAATTAGTACTATGTATTTCCGTACCAACCTCAACGTCAAACGTAGAACCTGGATTAGTTGTGTTGGTTATACCAGTTAAACTAACTGTAACCGTTTTGTCACTAAGAGCTGTATCGCCAGATATAGCTGTTAACTGACCTATACCTTGAACATTAAATTCTCTTGAATCTAAATTTTCTAATGTTGTAGCTTCACCTTTAATATGATTGTAGAACCTACCTTCTTTTTTCTTAAACTCTTTTATAAAACCTTGTTGAGTATCTGTGTTTATGTAATCACAGTACCAACCTTTAGTGTTTGTAGATGTAGAGTTACCATAGTTATTTGTGTAAACTCTTGATGGAGATCCACCGTAATTTAATGTTTTGAAACCTTTAATAGTTTCTGGCATTTCATTTATTAAAAATGTAACAGACGATTCATACTGTACTCCATAGAAATTATTTCTAATAATATTATCATGTACAAACATTTCACCATCTTTGAAAGAGTAGTACTTATTATTTAAAGATACCGCACCTTCTGGTATAAATGATTTAAAACTAGGAAATCCTTTTACTTTTTCGTCAAAAGCAACTGTTTGTCCGTCTAAGGTTAAATTGTATAAACCTTTACTACCATCGTAACTACCTAATATCAATGTTGAACCTGGTAAAGTGTCTTTAAAAAAGTCTCTCATACCATGCTCTGATATTGCAGTTAAACCATCTCTTGATAATCTAATAACAACACCTCTTGATTTATCTGTAAAATAACATCTATAAGCATAAGAAGCAAAAGACTCTGGGTTTTTAGATATACCATACTCGCCTATAAAAGGAACAGCTTGACCTAAAACTCTATTAGTAGCTGTTAATTGTGGATTACCACTTGCTTCAAATATTGCATCTTTATTTGCTAAAACTTTTAAACACTTGTCTTCACATAAAACTATTAAGTCTGTGTCTCTAGCATATAGCTTTTGTATACCTCCGTAATGTGGATTTAAATCTTTAGTTATAGCTTCACCTTGTATAAACTGATTAAGCTTGTTAACACCACTTGTTGAATTAAATATACCTGAGTATATTAAACCATTTTTTCTTCTTTCTTGTTTATACGGCTCGTCTAAAACAGCTGACACCTTAACTCCTTTACCCATTCTAGGAGCATTGTAATCATCATTTATTCTATCAGACTCTACACCGTTACCAAATGAGTAGCAGTTTTTAAAGTCTAATGCATGTGTTGTACCATGTTCAGATATTGGTCTTGATAAACCTGTTTCGTAGTAAAGATCTAGCTCAACACTTTCTTTAGGCTCTGTTTCCCATATAGCCGGGTTGTCAGATGTTAAAACTTCAACATCAGTTGATACTACATTTTGTAGTATCTGTATTTCATCAGCATAGTTAGAAGCGCTACCAGATGAAGGAAAGGTAAAAGGATCTTCGTATGGAGTACCATTTTTATGATGCTCAAACGTTATTTTGTATCTTCTTTGTTTACTAGAAAACAATTTTTTTCTACCGTTTCTTCTATATTTGTAAACTACTTCACAGTTTGTTACTTTATATATTTCACCTAAAGCATCTGATTGACTACCCTTAAATCTAAACAATGTGCCGTGTTGTTGTAGTGATCCTAAAAAATCATTAGGAACACCGTGACTTGCGCCAAAGTTTCTCTCACCACTTTTTGGTCCACCTGCAAAAACAACTGTCATATTATTAGATCCTAAAACGGGGTGTCCATTATTTGCTTGGCTTACTTTATTGTCTCTTGCTCTAGTATCAAACCAAGATGCTTCAGAAGTTGAATCACCAGGTCCAGTATTAGGGCAGTTTTCAAAAATAGTTCTAGCATTTGATATACCAAACTCTTCGTTTTCTTCTGGAAAACTAGCTATTACGTTAGTGTCAAAGTTACTATCTCTATTTACTTTAACAAAAAATCTACCGTAAAACTCAGCTTTTCTTTCAAACTTTTCTTCAAAAAGTGTTATTTCAAAAGCATCACCAGATGATAAACTACTAACCATAGTGTCACCAGTTTTAATAGGTTCTTCTAATGTTATTTTGTATATATGTTTTTTGTTGGTTGCCGCACTAGTATCTATATCACCAGTTGGACCACCACTAAGTACTTTATATTTATCTGTTTTAACACCACCTACAGCTATTTGAATTACAGAGTCAGACGAAAAACCTTCACCAAAGCTAGGGTTTACAACTGGATCTGGTCCTGTAAACTCAAAAGATATACTACCAATTTGCGGTATACTAGATGATCTAGCTAACACGTCACCAGTTGCTATAGCTGTTTCTTTTAACTTTAGAAAATCAGGTGCATCGTTTGATATATCTAATATTTTATATCTAGACTTTGTTGTTACAAAATCATCAGAGTCATGTTTTTTCTTTAGTATTAAATAAGTTTCTTCATCAACTTTATTTCTTTCAGATGATGGAAAACTTAACCAGACGTTACCATCTTCAGCTAGATAATATCTATCCATAGCTAAATTATAGTATTCGTTAGCAGTTTCTTTTACGTAGTATTTAAAATGTGTAGCCCAGTCTGGTGGCTGGTTATTTAAAGTAACGTTTATTGCGTTTACTGTTTTTGCATAATCTTTACTAGTCTGCTTTGAAGCATTTGAGCTAGTAAATACAGGTGACTGTCTATTATATTGATCTATGTAAACAACACCCGCTTGATATGTTCTAAGTGATTTTATAGATAATTGAGGTTCTTTAACAGTTGTAATAGCAGCTTGTGAAATATTCATGCTAATATTAGGTTTGTTAAAATCGGGTATATCGTAGTTTTGTAAGTAGTTAGCGTATATAAGTCTATTAGCTGTAACTTCTTGAGCTGTAGCTTTTCTTGGCACGTTGTCCCAAGGTCTAATAATTTGATTAGTTTCTACAGTCTTACTTATTATTTCTGACTCTAACTTATACTCAGTAGGAAAAGCACCATCAGAAGTGTACTTAAGTGTATCTACAACGTATACATTGTTATTGTTTGACTCTTTATATAGTATTTCAACCTCTTCTACATCAACAGGTCTTGATTCTGTTATGTTTATTGATAATTGCCTTAAGTTATTTATCATACCATTATTGTAACCGTTAGTAGATAAATATTCAAAAGTGTTAGGTAAGAAAGCTAATTCACTAAAAGGTGAAAATGTAGAATATTCACCAGAATAATATTTCCATCTGTAAGCAAAGCTTACAAATTTCTTTTCAAATAAAACACCTTCTTCACTTAATATAGCTTCCCATTGTAAAGGAACATAAGGTATTTCTACAGGAATACTTTGTACTATACATGTAAATACATTACTAGCACTTATACTATTTATTAATAGTTTTATCTCATATGTTTCTTGTTGCCCTAGATCTTCATAAACGGCTGTACAAGTTATTATATCACCCACTAACCAGTTAGGTAAAGGTGAAAATGTTAAAGGTAAAGAAGTTCCAGCGGCTTTAGCAATACCTTCTGTATCTGTAAAAGTTGTATTAACAGCGTTACTTATAACAACTGTAGATGTACCCGTACCTAAACCACCTCTTGTAGAAGAGCTCATTACTAATGTTGGTTTACCCATTGGGGCTTTTTTAGCTACAGTTATATGTTGTTCTGTGAAATTAGAAGCAGCTGATAAATCTGCGGGAAGAATTTTTTGACCAGTATATTTAGTATGTGTTGTAAAGTTTGTACTACAACCAGACTTAAATATATCTATATCTATTTTTTTAGGCTCTTTTTCGCCATCAGTCCATATCAACATACCATCTAGTATGTTTATACCGGTTATATACGTACTTGCTTTAAAATCAAGTATATTGTTTGTGTCTACTAATACAGGTCATATAACACCAGTTAAGTCGCTATATTCAGCAATACAATCAGCTTCGTCAGCTTTTATAAACCAATATATTCTATCATTTTCATTATTTAACTTAGTACCAACACAAATAGCATTAGTTAAACCAAAGCTATCAGTACCCCAATTGCTAGTTATAACTTTTTTATTTGAGTCATAAACTTTACCTAATATTTGTGTAGTTCCTCTAACATTTTGAATAGTACCTACATCATCACCATCAGATGTAGACATCTCAATATTAAGAGCGTCTCTATACTCTCCATTAGGTACTAATCTCTCGTCCAGGTCTTTATTCATTTTACCTGAACGGAAGTAATGTTTAATATCTGGCATATGTATTAGTGTTTAATTACTTTAGATTTACCTCTCATCACCTGAGCAAGCTCTTCTATTTTTAAATTTGATAATCTTAATTTAGCATTTCTTATAGCAACAAATCTTTCTCTTTTTAATAAAGGTATATAATTAGGAGAAACACTAGTATGCGTGCTAGCTATTGCGTATGCTATTGATTTGTACATAGCTTCTTCAGCAAATTTATGTACTATCATTTCATCGTCACTTCCTAATCCATCACTAATATATTTAAGGACAAGTATCTTACCACTCATTGAACTACTTAGGTTTATATAACCTCTATGTTCATCTATGTAAAATATTCCATTAAATTGAGCATGTTCTGGTTCTAAACCAAATCTTCTACCTTGAACAGATTCAAAATCATCATCGCTTCTTTTAGGATCGTTTAATCCAGACTCATCTTCATTTGCGCCTTGGTATCTAGTCCATTGTGTAGAGTCACTTAAATGTAACAAGCTACTATCAGCTTGAAATAAATAGTCTCCGTTAGCGTCTTGAGCATACGATATTGGATTACCTGTTTTTCTAGCAGGATATAATATTCTTTCAATACCATCATTGTCTATGTAGCAAACTTTTATATAATTAACATAATCATGCGGTAAAGCTACTTTTAATGAAGGTGTAACTTCTACCTCCATAGATTTACTAGACTTAAAAGTATCATAGCTTAATTCTTGTATTGCTCTTTGAGCATGAAATGCAACATCTGCTTTTCTCACCTTAGGTATTATTTTGTTGCTACCAACATAACTTATAATAAAGTTGTTTATAATAGTTTGTAGTGATATAAACTGATAATTACCATATTGAGGATTTATTACTCTAACTGTAACTACAGATCCTTCTACAACAGGAGAGTCTAATGTTACTGTATATGTAGTAGCATTGAAAGTGAAGTCAACACCAATAGTTGTTGTGCCACTTACAATAGTGTCTACTCTAATTTCACCAGAAGATTCTGGCATAGTTGCTAAATTATTAAGCAGTGTTTGATTTGCTGGAAATGTTAAAATATATTGTCCAGCACTACCACCACCACTTGCTTGTGCAGAAGTTGTAGCAAACTCTTGAGCTCCGTAATATTGTTCGTGTGTTCCTTCGAATAGTGGCATAGTTATTTATTTTCTTGTTGAATGTTCTGAGCTTCTTCTGCTGCACCTACTTGATAAACTTGTGGATCTTTTAACCCTATACCAGCAAGTTCTAATATTTTAATAACCAGTTCAGACTCGTCTGATTGGTGTAATTCAAAATCTTGACTATTGTTTGCGTTATATAAAGCTTCGTCTAAAACAGTTGTATAAGCCCACTCTACAGTAATAGGTCTAGCTATATAGTTACACACTACGTTGCTAGTTATACTTGTAGGATAAATTTGTATTGATCTTGATAAACCTATTTCATTATTAGTTGTTGCAGCTTGTGAGTTACCACTAGCATCGTCTGGTACGACACTACTAGTTCTAACATAAACAGGTCTTGTTAACGACGGTGCCGTTAAAGGGGAGTTTTGTATATGATGTATTTCGTTTTGACTAATTTTTTCAACTTCTACATAACCACCTTTGTGTTTGTAGTAAATCTCACCTAGTCTATAATAAGAGGGAATAGTACCCATACCGCCTTCGTTAGCATCACCTGACATTACAACTGTTTGTCTGTATCTTTCGAATATATCTATTTTTTCTTCTATTATATCTACTTGATCCGCGTATGTAAAATCGTTTGAAGGTAATCTATTTAAAGCGTTTAAATCATAAAAATATTGCTCAAATATATCCATCTGAGCTTGGTTAGCATATAGATTAAATTCTTGAGGAGTTATAAAACCTCTCTGTTCTTTATTAGCTATCGCTAAAACCCTTTGATATACTGTATCTATATTAACTGCCATAATTGTTTTTGTTTATAGTAAGTAACCACCTCATAGAGATGGTTACCTCTATAAGTGATTATTATTTCATTTTTTTCTCAACAGCTCCTAAAACTTCAACACCATCATCTGTTTTAAACCAAGCAGCTAAAGCTGAATATGGGTTTTCTTCAAATGGTACTTTAAATAGTTTTCTACCGTTGCCCCATGTGAATTGTTTGCCATCAGGGGATAGTTGTATAATGTTTGCTTCTACAGCCTTGATTCCAATGTTTCTTAAATGAACATTATCATCTTTAGCTAAATCAATAAAAGCTCCAGGATTATTTTTAGCAAAAACTAAAGCATCTCTTTTAAGTTCTTTAGTAGACAACTTGCTAACTTTATTTCCTTTTTCAACTCTTAATATAGCTTCTAACTCATCTATTTCAAGTTTTTTAGCTAAATTTAAAGCTTCAATTTCTAGTTCGATCATATCAACTTCATTTTCAGCATACACTTCTGGTGTATATTCAAAATATAATTTACCTTTTTTAGGGTGATATAATGATAACAATTTTTGTAAAGCTGGCTGGCTTTTTGGTACCGATAATCTACCTTCTTTAAAAAATATGTGCCCTAAAGTTGAATAACCTTTTTGTAGATCTTTAATTGGCGATCTTTGATTTGTAGCATATCTAAGTTCTCTATTGTAACCTTGTTCTTCATCAAACCACAATAAAGGTTTTCTTCTTGTATGCTTACTTTGTAGTGTCATAACAGGTGGTTGATTGTCTCCAGTCAACATATAAACCCTGTCTTTCATTTCCCAACCGCTTTCAACGCTTGGTACGTTTTGATTTTCCATAATATAATATAATTAAAAAGTTTGTAAAAATAAAAGCTAGGGGCCGAAGCCCCTTTGCTTTTAAGTAATAATTGTTATGCTTTAAGCAGTACGAAGTTATTCGCAGCTTGTACACATAAACATCTTTCTGATAAGAAGTTAACAACCATTTCATCAGCAGATGATGTATAGTTTCCACCTACAGATCCAGTGATCCAAGATTTCATTTTTCTATCATCAGCCTCAGAAGCTCTATATCTTACGTGTAAGAAAGGTCTTTGGATGTTTTTACCCATTGATTCGTCGTAAACTGTTGAAGTTCCAGCAGGAACGATAACACCTTCGATGTCTCCAATAAGTCCTCTTGTTACAGAGTCATTTAAGTATTTCCAGTCAGACTTGTAGAAGTCATAAGAACCTCTTCTGAAACCAGAGAAGCCTAGGTTCAACGCCATATCTTCAGAGTTGTTGAATACTCCGTAAGAAGTACCACCAACACCGTAGTTATTTTGTGAAGCTAACATGTTGTCAATTTCTAAAGCAGTAGATCTGTCTAGGAACATCATGTTTTCTTCAATAGCACCTTGCTTGTCTAATTCTTGAAGAATAGTATCAAACTCATTCATACCAACGTGTGCATTAGCAGAGATTTGATCTGTAACACCAGAAGTGTCAACAACATCAAAGTCAGTACCAGTCCAAACTAATCCTCTTGCTTCTAGAGCAGAGAATAAACCTTGAGTACCACCAACCGCGAAGTTAGATGTACCTTGGAACGTGTGGTTTGAAGGCATTGCTACCTGCTCACCTTCAATCATAGCCATTTCTAGGTAATCTTGAAATCTTAATCTTGCTTCGTGCTCTGATTTTAAATACCATAAGTATCCAGAAGCTCCGTTTTCAGATGTAACTTCAACCCAACCGATCTGTGCAGTGTCAGAACCATTAACTTGGTATCTGTCTCTTAAGATAGCTGGTTTGTTGCTAAATCTTGTGAAAGAAGCATCAATAGATCTTGAATCTTCAGAAGATCCTTTGATATATTCAGTTCCGTAAACAAAGATGTTAAGGTCATCACCGTTAGCGAAGTTTACAGCACCAGTAGTACCGGAACCATCGTCAACGTTAGATAATCTTCTTTGAGTATATGGAGCAACAGTAATAGTAGTTGATCCACCACCTGATACAACTAAACATTTTAACACTTTAGCATTGTCAGTTGAAGCAACTACAATAGTATCGTGGTTTTGTATTAAGTTAGAAGCAGGTAAAGTAATTGTGTTGGATGCAGCTGCAGCGATTTGCACTGCGTTAGCACCATCATTGTAAGATGCTGCAGAGTACGCAATGTGTAATCTACCTTGCTCAGACCAAATTACTTGATCAGAGGCTAGTGGCATTTCTGCACCAACCATTTGTAAGAAGCCAGAGATAGTTCTTTTACCGTATCTCTCTACTTCTTTTTCATAAATTTCCGGTAAAAATTGCTGTGCAAATGTACCGCCGCCAGAGGCGCTGTCGAACGACAAGTAGTTATCTGAAAATAACGACTGAGTCGGTCTTGGAGTTAAATGGTTCTGGTAAGAACCTGAACTTGAAAAAGACATAATTTTTAATTTTTAATTAGTTAAACTTTATTTTTTATTAAATCTAACTTTGAACGCATTAGAGTCGTTGCCTGTTATAGCTCTAACCTTCATACCACCAGCTTCAACAGTTTTATGTGTTTGTCTGGGGTCCATGCTCACGTTTTTTGCCTTAGCAATACTATCCTTGATAGCATCTGCTCGGCCCTGCTCATAGAAATGGTTAGCAACTATGTCTGGGTTCATAGCCGTAAATAAAGACTTGTGATAACCTGCAGCATCTCTCATTTCGTTGTTTTTATTTAAAAACCTTTTAACGAAATTACTGATGTCACTTTGTTCGGTCTTAATTTTATCAGCATCTTTAACATTAAACCTGTAGCGTTTTTCTCCAACTTTGTATTCAAAACCTTTGAAATTAGGATTAAAAACTTTACTAGTTTCGTTTTTAAATATAGATGCTTGATGATCTTGAACTTTCTGACTCTCGTCTTGCTCATCGTTATATCTATTAAAGAACTCAACAGCTTTTTGTTGATCAGGTGTTAACTTAACACCAGCTTTGATTTCTTTATAGTATTTGGACTTTAACCCGTCCAGGTGGGTTTTGGCATTTGCAACTTGCTCTTTTAACGCCAGTTTTTTTCTACGAATATCTCTTTCATCATCTGACTCTTCATCAAATGAGAATTGATCTTCCATTAAGAAACTAATTTCATCATCATTAAGATGTGGTTTAGTTTGCTTGTAGTATTCTTTTAGTAGTTGGTTTTGATCATAACTTTCATAGTCTTGATTTAACCTAACATATTCTTCTAGACTTCCACCAGTTTCATTCATAAAGTCTACAACTTTTTGTATGTTTTCTGGTAGTGGTTCAGATTTTTCCTGTGACTCTTGCACAGCTTGCTCAACCTCGTCTTTTAATTCTTCTGTTTTAGCTTCAACTATTTCTTCTTTTTCTTCGTCTGTTATCTCTTCAATAACAGGTGTATCTTTTACCTCTGTTTTTTCTTCAGGAGTAACTTCTTCTTCTTCTTTAACCTCTTCAACAACAACATCTTCTTTAGGCTGCTCTTCTTTAGGTTCTTCCTTAATAGTTAAATCTACTTTAGGTATTTCACTTTTTTCAACCTTTTCAACCGGTTTAGTTAAATCTACTTTAATCGGTTCGTTAGGTTTGTTAGCAAATCTTTTTGCTTTTGGCTTTATTTTCATATCACCACCTTCAGTAATTGCAGGTTCCTCTTTTTTTGGAGCTGCCTCTACTAGTTTTGCTGATTGAACTTCTTCAACCACTTTTTCATCTTTTTTTGACATAATATAATATTATAAAATTAAACAAATTATCTAGGATCAAAAGCACTCATATCTATGCCTCCACCTAGTATATCATTACCTGAAGACTCAAACTTTTTAGCTTGATTCTGAGATTTTCTTCGCTCGTCTCCTTGTAATTGCACTCTTTGATCTTTTCGATCTTCTTTTATAGTTTCTTTTTTATCAACAATCTGATCTTGTTTTTGTTGTAACTGCATGTTTAGCTGAAACTCATAAGCCATTAATTCTTTCTTTAGTTGCGTTTCTTGCATTAGTTTTTGGCTAGCTATTTTAGCTTTAACTTGTTCTAATTGAGTTTGCATTTGAATTATAGCTTGTTGTTTTTGAACTTCAGCTT
>ERZ891134.2450-NODE-2450-length-10774-cov-16.381006_pt1 | contig 10774 bp, 14 predicted proteins | sample MGYA00520888_ERZ891134 | MGnify/ENA primary metagenome ERZ891134 (study PRJEB32303, sample SAMEA104408692) | aquatic metagenome | biome: Brackish water; feature: Coastal; material: water | place: Baltic Sea | collected 2014-10-23 | depth 10 m ... | reverse complement strand
ACTTTCTTAGTACTGGGCTTCTTCTTGGTACTAAGCTTCTTGACACCGGGCTTCTTTTTGCATTCACCTGATTTTTTGACGCCATATTTACAGCGTCTCTTGCGAGAAGTTCTGCTAGAACTTCTTCTTGATCGAGATTTTCTTGGCATTTTATTATACGCAAGAAAAATAAAACAAAAATTATATTTTTGTAGATTTTTCTTTAGAATCGTTATTCTTATATTCGGAGTACAGAAGTACTTTGTCGATTATCTCGACATGACCTAGAAACATTCTCTTACAGCAATATCGGCGTAGACCGACCTCTGCAAGTGTAATATTCACACTCTTCCCGGATTCCAGGAGGGTTTGATATTTTTCCCACTTGTTTCCTATAACTTTTCCACAGGTAAAACAGCGAATAGGAATGCTCATGTTCTGATAAAAAAGAACATTGTTTTAAAACAAAATTTCATTTATATTTCCACTGATATCCCCTACACGATTTGCTACGACCTTTAATACAATTTACTATTGCACCGGGACACGCACCCACTTCCTTAGTAGCTTCTTCGATACTTAAAAAATCTTTTATCTTTTTCCCGTTTTTATAGTTAGAAACAGACTTACATTTCTTAGCGCATCTTTTGTATTTTTGTATTTTATCTTCTATATACTTATCTCTTCTCCACATATATCCATAACAAGAACCGCCTTTGTTTTTCGTTGAAATTGATTGTATCACTCTTTCATCGCCATTAACTTCTTCGACAGCGCTTTCAAGAGAAGGAAAAACAGTTAAAAGTTCCCCATCCAAAGAATACTGTGCTACTTTCCACTAAACGTTCATTCAAAATACCAACCTGTATATTTTTTGTGTCTGTATTTGCTTTCCATATATACCCTCCTGCTGTTTTTCCTATACCGTTTACTACACAACATATTGTGGCATAATCTATCCCCGTGAAAGTGCTAGCCTCTTTAGCAGACTTATAACTACCCATATATGTTCCTCCTAAATTATATTGACTTCTTTGAGATAACTGCATAATTCTATATCAACTGCGTGTTTGCTATTTTCCTGATAGGTATACCATTCTATGTTAGATACCCTGTTATCATTACGACTACCATTTTTATGGTTTATACATGGTTTATTTTCAGGGTTTGATATAAAAGTTGAGGTCACCGGTCTATGAGCTTTGTAAGCTTTTCTATCGATAGTTAAAATCGCATATCCATCATTGATATATCCTACTTGTTGATTTCTCTTCCCATATATGGTATCATGTCGTATATCTTATAAATCCAGGAATAGATTTGATCATCTTTTTATATGTAATACACAAATTTATTAATATTCTTTGTATAATATACTTTATAATTTCGGTTTGATCACAATCTTAATACCCATTGCCATCAACTCCTGTGTTAACAACTTGGCCGCATATGGCATGTTACATGTTGTGACCTTGTCCTGCCGACAAATAGTACACTCATCTTCAGAGGATATGATCATTCCACATTTATCACACACAGTAATCTGATAAGGATCGGAACAATCGAACAATCGCTCCTTTAGGAATTTGGATACTCCGTGACCAATCATGCAATCACGTTCCATTTCTCCAAACCTAAGACCGCCATCACGACTTCTACCCTCAAGCGGCTGTCGTGTAAGAGTCGTTACATGACCATTAACACGTGCATGCATTTTGTCTGAAACCATATGCTTGAGACGCTGATAATAGGTAGGCCCCATAAATATCTTCGCTTTGACTGGTTCACCAGTCATGCCGTTGTACATTGTTTCCCATCCAGTTCTCTCATACGCAGTTCCTCCCTTGCGAGCATTCTCCATCCCTGCTCCAGCCAATAGTTCACAAATCTTTTCAGCAGCTCTATCTGTGCTGCTAGATGTGAACGGGGTCGCATCTCCATAAGTTCCGTTCAGAACACATGCTTTACCAAGAACTGTTTCCATAAGTTGATTCACCGTCATACGCGAAGGAATACAGTGCGGATTGATGATAATATCTGGACAAATACCGTCTGCGTTGAATGGCATGTCTTCCTGTCGGTAAGTCGCACCGCAAGTACCTTTTTGGGCTGCCCTGGATGCAAACTTATCTCCAACCTCTGGAATCCTCTGCCGGCGGATAACAACTTTAACCATTTTGTACCCCTGAGGAGTAATAGAAACTTCTACTCTGTCTACGATACCTTCCTCACCATTCTTGATAACTACACTGCAGTCTGTCTTAGTGTCATCGCCAGACTTTGAACTTTGTGTAATAATCTTACCGATAATCACGTCTCCGTTCTTAACGTGAATAGCAGCACCTCTGTCTCCATCGCTTCTCACCCGAACCACACCTCTTTCATCAAGAAGACTGTAGTTACCGTTTTTTCTTCGGAAGTATCCAGGAGCTCCCTGCTTGATTCCACTAGTAGAGGGAGGAGGAACACAAATAGTCTCAACTGTGTATGTCCCACCTTTTTTCTCTGTGTCTGAAATAGTTCTGTATGAAGTAACTGTAAATAAACCTCTGTCGATGGCGCTCTGATTCAAAATGACAGAGTCTTCTTGATTAAATCCAGTATAAGACATAATAGCAACGATCGCATTGATACCGGAAGGCATTTCGTTGAAGCCCATGAATTCTCCTGGTCTTGTTCCCACCATCGGACGCTGTGGGTAATCAAGAACATGCGCAATGGTATCTGTCCTGATCTGGTAAGACGTGGCATAAATACCAAGTGCCTGTTTGCCCATAGAACATTGATAGCAATTTCTGGGAGAAGGACTGTGATCGGGGAATGGAATAATACTGCCCATGACACCCAGCATCATCGATGGGTGAATTTCCATGTAATCATTTTCCCATGCTCTGAGGTCTTTCTGAGTCATCGCTACCACCGAATTTTCAATCTCAGAACAATCCACATATTTGATCAATCCTTGTTTAACAAGCTTTTCCCACTTGTAGCCATTTTTCTTCGTAATATTCAACCCGTTCTCTCCAACAGTGAACAGGGGGCGACTAGCGCGACCGGAGTCTGAAAAGACTCTAACTTCATCATCAATCATGTCGTATGTAACAGACACGTCGCTATCCAACCGGCGCAAATTCCTCGCCAGTTGAATTTCCTCGACCAATGACGGAGGATCCTCCGTCATTCCGATAAGGATCCCGTTGAGAAAAATATGAGCAGATGTTTTCACACTCTTCAGGTTCACATCGGGACCTTTGATAATATTCTTACTTTCCTCCAAGACTTCCTTGACCAAAGCAGTGGGAATCTTCTTGGTCACTCTCGACAAAAGAGAGAAATTCAGAACGATACCTGCCGGTTTACCTTCTGGCGTCTCATGAGGACAAATAAACCCAAACTGAGACGAATGAATTTGTCTAATCTGTGAGTTCTTTCCCTCTTTTCCAATCGGGATGACGATTCTCCTCATGTGTGAAAGAGTCGCACCGTAAGTCATACGACTCATAACTTGAGAAACACCTGTGCGAATGTATGCGTTCTTTTGAACACCCCAGTTACCTGTTGAAAAACTATGCTTAAGTCCCATGGTGATACTGTTGAGTTTTTGGATAATAGACAGGGCATCTAGGCGGGTCTTTTTCTTTTCTAGTTGTGTTTTGATTGTACCGATAAACTTTTTGAACAAAGTTCTGAATAGTTCCGTGCACAATATTCCACAAGTTTCGATCCTCTTGTTGGCCAGGTTATCCCGATCATCATGAGCACGTATGCCTAACCTGGTTGCCAAGAGTTTCTTAATCATATGCCCAAGAAACAGTGCTTTTTCCTTCACTGAGTTGCAAATACCAAGGTGAGGGAAAAGTTCTGATTCAACAACTTGCCATGCATAATCCCTTCTTTTTTCTTTGGGAATCACATGCATAGCAAACTGTCCAATATACTTAAGTGCGTCTTCCTGAGATTCAATAAAGAATGCATCCCGAAGAATAAGACGCATATACATGCCAGCATGTGGTGAATCCAGACTGATAAAATCGACAATATCCTCGTGATCGCAAAATCCAAGCGCTTTGAAGACAATTCCGACTGGAATAACCTCCTTGATATATGGCAGTGAAAATACGATCGTTCGATTATCAACCCCGATCTTTGCCTGAAGAGAGACTGAGTGCCCTGTTTGTTCGGACATACTGCGGATCTCTGCCACATGGGAAAACTTTTTCTTTTTTTTGGTCGGTTTTCCCTGTGACGCAGTCTTCTTCTCAGACCCCTTTTGTTGCAAAACAATAACCTGATTATAGTTACTTCGCAACTGAGCAACAATAACCCGCTCATTACCTTTGATGATAAAATATCCTCCTGTGTCTTTCTCACATTCCCCTCGTTTAATACGGTCGATAGGAGAAAGTTTAGACAGGTTGCACTTGTCTGTCTGCAACATAATAGGAGTTCGTCCGATACTGATACGGGGATGTGTTGTTGTTTCGACAACTTTTCCTTCGGAATCTAATAGAGTCTCTGTAATGTCGATGCATATTGCAGAATCATAGTTCAAATCCCTGCTTCGCGCTTGTGCTGGATAGATAAGATGAAGATTGCGATCGTCTTCGACAACTCCCGGCGGAGGGATATATACAGTGCCAAAATGAACTCTGTATTTTCCTCCTTTGGGGGCTTCGACTTCGATATCTGCTTCTTCATCAATCACATCCTGAATCCCGTGATTGATGTAGTAATTGAACGAATCGATCTGCTGATGCACAAGACCGTTCTGTTTGAAAAAATTCTCTATGATTTCCCATGTCTGCTTTTCATCGATTCTGCGAGGATCGACAATATTCTTTTGCTCAGTGATTAGAGACATGACTGTTGATAATCTCATATGTTGTCTTATTTTTTCAATTATTTTTTATTGTACACCCGATTCCGTTGAATTGTTTTTGAGCGGAGAAAAATCTAATTGAAAATCTTTGACCGATACCCCAAGAAACAAAATGTCCCAGGTCATTTACACAGATGGTTCATGTATACCAAACCCAGGCCCCGGAGGATATGGGTTTATCGTTTTACCGACAAAAGAAGACTCGATTGAATGGCATGTCAGCGGTGGAGAAGAGAATATTACAACGAATAACAGAATGGAACTAACAGCGGTGATAGAAGCATTAAGCTTTTGTCATGATAAGAAAAATATTGTCATATACAGCGATAGCATGTATGTGATAAATTGTGCTAAAGGTGTATGGAAAAGGAAAAAGAATGTTGATTTATGGGATAAATATACTATTGCGAGTAAAGATAAGAATATTAATTGGATTTGGGTCAAGGGGCACTCAAACGATCATTATAACGAAATCGTGGACGCTTTAGCAAAAAAAGAAGTATTGTGTAAATAAAATAAAAATTATTTTTATCTTGAGTAACAATAAAATGTCAGCACAATATAACGAATACTCAAAACCTACAGTCGCGAGCTCAAAGTGCGCTTATAGTACTCTTGGCTGCTATTACGGCTCCAACAGTACTATGCCCGCTCTCAGACCTGGCACAGTTTCAGGTGCAATGGTTGTTCCTACTTATGGCGCCATTGGCTACAATGCACTGACACATGGTGTCAGTCAATCCTGTGGAGGTCACTTCAATATCACCGATGCTTATGGCGCCGGTGCATCTAGCTGTAGCACTTCATATGCTACTCGTCTATGTGGTGGATGCGATAAGAAGTAAGCAACCTATTTAATTTATTTAAGTTATAACTACTTTGGTTATAACTTATTGTCTCTGACCAGCATTTCTCTGAGCCAAAAAATTATACCTTCTCTTATGTCTAAGATATCTATGCCCACTGTATTTATGTTTTTGTATGTCTGGTGATCCCTTTTTCTGTTTTTTTCCAAGAACCAAGGGAAACATCCCAATTGTTCTCATTGTTCTGTATTTTTCACGTGTTATGATGTTGCACATTAAAAATCCAATCGCTAATAGAAAACCAAGAGCGAAAATAGCATAAAAAATATGTTTAGCTTCCATTTATTTTAGACAAGTTAAATTTTATTGTTTTTTATCCTTGATTATGGAAAGTACGATCCAAATAGCGATCAATATGGCTATCACTCCTAGTACGATAAAGACCCATGATGGGCAATTTTTGCCATTCCCATTTTTATACTTTTCTTTTACAGTAAGAGAAAAGTTTTCTTTAGGTTTTTGAGGAATAGTTTGCGGGTTATATTTTACTTTTTTACCGTTTTTGATAAAGTACATTTATATTATCTCTATATTTTTTCTTATTCTTAACAAATCTTCTCCAATTTGGCAAAGTTTCTAATAACACACTCAATCATCACATTATTATCAAACATAATTTTATCAACCATAAGCATAGTATTTTCTCTTTTTGCCTTCAGATCGAAAATAGTTTTAACTATATCTTCTTTTATTTTCTGTATGTCGGCCAACTCTCCCTCAAGATTAGATAATTGATGAGTCCTGTCGATATCATTGTGTAGACCTGTGCGTAACCCCGGGTCTCTATATTTTTCATTTAACTCGTATATATGAGCTAGTTTTTCCTTTTCCGATACTTTTATAGCTTCAAGCATCTCAACCGCTTCTTTGAGATATTTTTCATATTCCATTTTCTTTACGTAAGATCGATCGGAAAATCGCATAATATCATTTTTCTCCTCTATGAGGCGCTGTAATGTTCGCGTATGGGTAAAATGGTTCTTGTCAAGTATATGATACAAACCTTTGCGTATTGTGTTCATATTTAACATGAGCGAATCCATTTTTTCATACAACATTTCCAAGTCTGTCGTGACGTATAACTTTTTGTAATTCTTTTCTGGATATTTTTTGATGACGTAACATTCTATTGTATCATCTCGTTTAATAGCGCACAGAAAATTCTTGTAAATAATGGATATTTTGTACTTTACATTTTGGACACAGAATCTCAATCGTTTTAACTGTCTGACAATATCTCGAATTTCTTTAGAATCCTCATCTGATATATCTTTAAGAGTTATGGTCCTTTTATAGTTTTCTTCCAAATAAGGGGCGATATTATCCCCTTTAACGTTAGGACTAATGCCAACATCAATTTCTCGATACGTATTTTCAACTGAATGATCATCTGGTTCTCCAGCGTAATCGTCTGCTGTATTATCTTCTGTTTCATCGATATCAAGATATTTTATTTTATTTACACTATTGAGGGCTTTTTTAACTGTGAACTTATATTTGGAAGGAATGTAAAGAAGAAACATGTCTGCATCGGATATTGAAACTATTTCTATGTATACACATAATCCATGCATAACGAAGTATCTGCTAGGGATGAAGCCTTTGGTTGACAACAGCTTTTCCAGTTTTTCTATAGATAAAGGCATTTATCTACAGTAACCATAGATTTTAAATAAATAATCAAAATTTTGATTATTTATTTAAAACCCATTTAACAACAATATCTATATGTTAATAAACAAATGGAATCTCAGGTACAATATTCACAACAACATACAGGTAATATACCTCCTGGTATGAACCAACCACGATTGATGGGTGATATTATTGAACAATTGCCTTCTGACCAGACGGTGCCATCTCATAACGAAATTAGACTCGTTGATACCCTTTTTCAACAGAAAAAAAGCATTGTAGACAAGATATTAACAAATACAAAAGATATCCTGATCATCGGGTTATTATTCGTCGTAATTTCCCTTCCACCAGTTGATGTACTGATTAAAAAATTTATTACCATTACCGAAAGCTCTCCATATATTCTCATAGTAGTAAAAGCATTATTGCTTATGATATTATATTTTATAGTTAGTAATTTTTACTTGTCTCGTAATAAGTAACTACTTCAGTGTAAACAAATACAGAGTCTTATTCACACTTCCCAGTATCTCATCTCTAATATTTCTCAAGTCGTTGTCCATTGGTTTCAACTTATTTGGAAGCTTTATATCTAACCATTTTTTAAACTCGTTCATAATAACCAAAATACTGTCATCTGTCTGGTTTCCGAAACGTATAAACGGTTTTTTACGTGGAATAATCATTCTCATGTTACGGGAACCTTGCAAAGTCTCCATAAATCGATCCATCTGCTCTGTCATCGTACCAACAATATCATCTGCTGCCTTATGTCTGGCATAACTATGTGTTTGCCAGTGGTATATTTTAAGTTGGTCGCGGAATGCTAAAAGTATCATTGCGATTTCTCCAATTTCTTCGGGAGTGCTCATTTATTTATTCTACCGAATAAATAATTTTAATTATATCACGTTCCAAAAATCTGGTAAGAGACTCGTTATATGGACCTATGCAAACACTATAATAATGTATCTGTTGATATAGTCATCAAACACATACTTATTTTTGCGTTTCTTCAAATATTCTTTGTACTTCGGACTATTTTTATTCATAAAAACACCCGATGTTTTTCCGAAACTCCTCAAACTCTTTACAAAACTCTTCATAAGTTTTGTTTCTCGAAGACGCCTTTTTATATTCATCATACATTATCTCTTCCGTTGGGCGCAGAAGATCCTTCATACAATTCAAGGAAGGAGCTCTGTAGTAGTAACAGTTAGTGCACTCTCCTATAGAAAATCACACAGTACGAGTCATATTCTTTGGTCAGACGTGGAAGTCATCTTGATAAAGAATCAATGAAAATGATGTTTTTCAATATTTTTTCACAAAGTTATTTTTTCTTTCGAAAGTAAGCAAACATACCCACATCTAATAACGCGCCTACAATTAAAGATATTATCAGTATAGTTTTGAAATTTCTCTTTTTTGTGACATTGTTATCTTTATCTATAACTTCTGTTGTACTGAAGCCAGGTTTCCATATAGTGAGTAAGATAAAAATAGCTACTGATGGAATGACATAAAATATAGGAGATTTAGAATCAATCTTTGAGAATTTTAGCGGAACTGGAATAGACATTTTACTTTGTGAACTCACTTTAGATGGTTCTAATTTAGTATATTGCCCAACTCTACTCCTAATTTCATTCAATCTATTTACGTAATCAGGTGTATTCATTTATTCAATAACTGAATTTTTTTAGACAAGTAATAAATGAACATGCGTACAAAAAAATAGCATCTGGTTTAATTTTCCTTGGGTTGGTAGTTTTGGGAATTACAATATATTTTGTTCTTAGACCAAAGAACAGCGGTTCTACATAGATGGAATACCACCGACATGATCTTTGCATGTATATACAACAGTTGTACCACCTGTTATCAATCCGAAGAAGACAGCAAGTGCGAGAGCATCCCAGAAACTTAATTTTTGTATGTTTGCATTGGGAAATTTCTTAATTATCACATTGTTCCATACAATCATGATTATGAAATTATATATTGCTAGCAACACAAGAAAAGCTACTAAAATTACGAGAGGGGAAGTTTTCATTTTATTATTCCAAAGATAATAAAATAGATATCAGCGAAATTTCGCGACTTTCAAAAACATCCGATAAACAGATTATTTTTACAAAAGTCGAAAAAATCAAAATTCGGGTGTTATTTAATGGGAAAGATCACGACTTTCTAAGGACAATGGAAAAGCATCATAGTTATTATATAATAGAGCAAAAAGACTTGGAGAGAATATGCGAATATGCATGATTGGTGGTTAAATTGTGTTAAATATATTTAACACAATTCTTATATTCTCCCTTAGACCTGTACATTTGGATCCCAATGTGTCATTCGGCCATCAGATGTTTTCGTTTTCTTTGCGTGAGATTGAGCATAAATTTTTAAATCTCCAGCATATGTGCCTTTTTCCCCCTTTAAATTTGCGTAATCTTTAATGCTCATTCCATTTTTGTTATAAGCAACTCTTGGGATTATGCGTATTCCTTCAAACAGTTTATCTGCCTCTCCTTCCGATAAAGAACCTGTTTTTCTCAACGGGGATACTTTTGCATAATATAATGCCTCAGCTTTAATGTAATTACCTATTCCGCTAATAATACTTTGATCCATCAAGAAAGACGTGATATTCTTGTTCATGTGTTTTTTTCTTAATTGATTCCATGCTTCCAAACTAAAATCTTCAGTTAAAATGTCTGGTCCCAGTTTGTCTAGCGCTTTTTGCAATACCGCGCGGTTTGAAGAAAATTCGAGAGTTGCAAAGCATCTTGGGTTGCGGAACCACAAGTTTTCATTGTTATCCAACTCGATATACCAACGACAATACTTGTCTTCATATTCTTGCCATCTTCCTGTCATGCGCAAGCTATGTAAAATATAAAAGTAACCGTTTTCGTTAAACACTGTAAAATATATGAACTTACCTTTACATTGGACGTTTTCCACTATCAAGGGTAGATGTTCTTCGAATTCACTAAACCCTTTCGGTTCTTTGTCTTCATACTGCCCACCTTCGCAGAAAACCCAATCAGTTATTATCCTGTTTTCTAATTGGGTTTTCAGATATTCTGTAGTCAGTTTTACTTCTGCCGATTCGGGCATCTTCTCTTTATTTTTAATAAATAAAAGATATAATTCAATTTGTTTTACCGCATATTAATTATTCTGATTCATCCCCATCATCCCCTAACATAAAATCATCCTCATCATCCTCTTCCTCATCCTCATCCTCCTCTTCCTCTTCCTCCTTATCACCAATTGGTACTCTCATTGCCCTTCCTTTGAGTCCTAGAGCCCGAGGAATAAAATCTTTTCCTAGTAGCTTTTCATCTTCATCTTCAATCTCATCTTCATCTTCAATCTCTTCAATCTCATCTTCATCTTCAATCTC
>ERZ891134.2449-NODE-2449-length-10775-cov-6.563806_pt1 | contig 10775 bp, 14 predicted proteins | sample MGYA00520888_ERZ891134 | MGnify/ENA primary metagenome ERZ891134 (study PRJEB32303, sample SAMEA104408692) | aquatic metagenome | biome: Brackish water; feature: Coastal; material: water | place: Baltic Sea | collected 2014-10-23 | depth 10 m ... | reverse complement strand
TCATAAGAATCATAGTCAGATAAATAATCAACCATGTCCTCACAATCCGTTTCCAAAATTATGAATCTGTGTAATCCGTCAAGTGGCAATGAGTTATCGTCTGGATTTATTTTTTCGATAAAAGCATTTAACTTTTCTCGCATCTCTCCAAGTAATAACTTTGCTTCCTCAACCTCTCCTAACAAACTCATTTTATCATCGCCTCACGAATGGTGGGCCAATCAAAATCCATTTCACTAGGAAGACCATATCTATTCTTGGCGTGATGCCCAGGTCCTTCTTGTGTGTAAATTTTTCTATCGCCTTGTAATACCTGTGTAGACATACCACCTTTAGGATTTTTCTTTTGCACTACACCAGTTTTGTATTTTACAAAGAAAACACAATCAGCGTGTTCAACCACTAAGTCGGCTGCTTTTCTATACAGCTTAATACCATTTTTATCAATGGGATCGCTTGATGGGTCTTCATAGCGTTTAACTTCATTGTGTGCAATTTGCATAATAGTCATGCCTTTTTCATTACGCAGTCTGGTTAGAATGTCTAAATAATTTTTCCAAACTACAAGTGCAGCTCCGTAACCTTTTCCGAATGAAGGACTACTGATATCGGGCCATCCATTTTCTTTACATACATGGTCATTAATTAATCTTTCTAACCAATCCAAGCTGTCCACAACTACAGTTTTATAATCATGGTCTTCTTCAAGTAATGCCAAAAGATATTTCTCAAAATCAGTATAGGTTTGTTGTACATCAGTATGGAAACATTCAATCTTACCGATGCCATCCTCACACTGCACAATAATTGGATTGTTCATTTGTGATGCAAATGTAGTTTTACCAATACCACCAATACCATACAAGCAAATAATCGGTGGCTTCATTTTTGCTTTAGCTATTACTTTATCTAATACACTCATTTTTTTCCCTCACTGTTATGCACTAAATGATGCAGTGCGTTTATTTTCTCATCTATGATTCCATTAAAAAAATCATGGACAATCCTTTGCAACTTAAGTGTTGCTGACACTTTGTCATACAAGGGTTCTATCATTGGTGTGATATCGCTCTCGTACAGCGTGTGTTCTTCTTCACCTATACTGTAAGACAACACAGGTTCTTTCTTTTCTTTAGCCAAATTTCTCTCCTAGCTTAGTTTTATATTCATCACAATCAGCTTTAGCAGCACAAAATCTACAATGTTCACCTGCGGCTCGTTGTGGGTTTTCTTCGTCACAAGCATCAGTTGCTTGTTTCAAATCTTGTGTAGCCCAACTTAATAAATTGGGTGTAGTAATTTCAAATGTTTTAATAGCGTTTTTAATCCTTGGTTGAACTATGGTCAGCTCCATGGTGATGTCAGGGTTTTCATTGCCATATCTTATAAATGCGCCAACGCCATAAATCATAAGTTGTTTATTTTTAACAGCCTCAACAGGCCACTTGCCAGATTTAAGATCTATAACGCAGATACGATCTTCAGCAATTAAAATACAGTCAGCAGTACCAAAACATTTATCAGAGATTTCATCCATGAAGACTTTTTCTTCAATAACCATGGTAGCGTTCAGCTCTTCTTTTCTTTTAAAGATGTATTCAACATAAGTCTCAGCACATCTAATCATGTCTTCGGTTACTTCTATTTGGAAATCTTCTATATCAACAACTTTACCGAGCCAATACTCTTCTAAAGTAATATCTTTAAGTCTGCCCTTTAATAACATCTCACACATCTCATGGATTAATGTCCCAGTAGCTGCTGCGATATTGACTGTATATTCTGCTGAATAATTCAGGTACGCACTTGCCGGGCAGTTAAACCATCGGTCAGATGATGAGGGACTAAATATCGCGTGAGGCACTGTATAACACCCTTGAACCAGTCTCAAAGTTTTCTACATCTTCTATGTCGTAAAGGATCTTACCTTCGATCTTGTAATATGTAGGGCCAACTTGTTTACCGCGCCAATTTTCTAAAGTTCTGGAGCTTCTACCCCACCTTTTGGCTAGTTCTTTTGTGTCAATGAATTTTCTATCAGTATGCATTTTTCTCCCTGCTTTGATTTACCTGTAGACTAATATACGCTTATCCACTATGATAATCAAGTATTTATTAATTTGGAGATGAAATATGAGTATAGATAATTTGACACCAGAAGAATGGGACAATGCAAAGAAAGATATGGTGGATCACCCGCCTCATTACAACGAGGGTGGCTTGGAGTGTATAGACTACATCAAGCAGCAATTAGGCGATCAGTTTCCATCTTATTTAGAAGGCTCAATAATTAAGTATGTACACAGGCATAAGTACAAGGATGCAAACATCCAAGACTTAGAAAAAGCCAGGTGGTACTTAAATAGGTTAATAGAACATTACGAAAATTTATAACGAGGTATGGATATGAATTTAGCAGACTTTGACGATCCAATCCTTCAAGAAAGGAATGGTAGAAAACCTGTCTATATAGACAGAGTTTTAGTGTCTGACTTTATTGAATTTTGTCGTACAGCAAACAAAGACCCTCACAGCGTTGCTGAATACCTATTAAAACTAGGTATTCACACCGCTAATCAGGATGATGTTTGTATAGATATTAATAACTTATAACTATCTATTAGCTACGATGCTATGAATGTGTTGGCTCACAACATTAGCGTTGCCTATCGCTTTCTCTTTATGGATATGTGCATATCTTTGAGTGGTCGCTACATCTGAGTGGCCCAACAGATTACCAACCTCTGATAGATTAACTTTCTCTAATGACCATGAGGCATATGAATGTCTGATGTCATGCAGTCTAGCATCCTCGCACCCAACCTCTTTGCGTATGACATCCCATACATATCTGGGTGAATCTATGTCAAAGATTCTCTCCCCCACGCGCTCACACTTGTCTAATATCTTTTGCACCCCGGGAGTAATAAAGATAATACGATCCTCGCCTGAGTGATCGGTCTTATGATCTTTAATCACCAACGCATTGCCTTTAATATCAGACCACTTAGCGTTTCTAATCTCACCCACACGCGCCCCAGTATAAATAAGCATCCATAGAAAGTTGCAACCTTGCTTGTATCTTGCTTTATTGCTTAAACGATCAAGCTGCTCGGTAATAGCGATCAGCTCCTCGTTGGTCAAATAGCGTTTGCGTTTAATCTCACGATTCTTACCAATGTTTAATGCCGGGTTGTTTTCTATGTAGCTAAAGGTAATAGCCAAGTTAAACATAGCCTTGAGGATAGAGAGACATTTGTTGGAGGTATAAGGAGATCTCTCAGACACATCGAAGTGTAGCTGTGCTATGTCACCTCTGATGATGCTGTTTATCTCTCTATCGCCAAGAGCTAATCGGATGTCGTTGTCATAAAACTGTTTAATGCGTTTAACAGTCTTAGCACCACGCCTGTTTAAATATTTTGTGTATAAATCAAATAATTCGTTAAGTGTCATACTAGGTGTCATACTTCCACCTCTATGTGCATTTGGTCAACATACTCTTGACACTTTTCAAAGTTACCTTGTGCGTGTTCATTGATGGCTTTTCTAAGTAGGCCCAAATCAATATTGCCATAGATTATTTCTGTCAACCAACCTGTAGAACCATGATAGTCATACTCATCAAAGAAGTTATCTACAGCCTCAAATGTAATACCTTTAAACATTATCTATCTCCATGTTTTGTAAAATGTGTGCAATAACTTCTATAGTCCAACCATTGCCAAGCATTTTATAACGCTGAGTGTTGCTGACATGATTGGTGTAATTATCAGGAACAGTTTGCAATCTCTCGCACTCTAAGGGTGTTAGCTTTCGCCAATAGACTTCTTGGTCTTTGTCTTTTGTAATTTGCAAGATATGTTGTTTTGTTAATGCAGTAGTAAGTGTGTTCATTTTTTCATCTTTTCTTTCTACTAAATGTCTCATATGTCTAGGTGACCAATCTTTTCCTGTTTTCTTTCTATGCTCTTGCCTAATTTTATTTGCTTCAGGTGTTCTCACTTCTGTCATAGCTCTAACATCAACAACCACTTTTGGTTCTCTATGACCGCCACCACAAGTAGTAACAGTTGGAGATTTGCCATCAGGCGAATACACACGCTTGATTTGATCGTGTCCTTTAATGTCTACTGCTGTGCCAACTCGTTGAGGTTTATCGCTAACCAACTTCTGTGGTATTCCTGTTGCGTGAAAAGTACCACTTCTTTCAAAGTTTGCTTTAGATGATTTGTAATACTGCGATTTAATTGTTTGCGACTTTTCTGGCAAATCACTTATATCATCAACTAACTTTTGAGGCACTAAAGTCATACCATTATTACCTGCACCCTTGTACATAGTTGCAGTCATGCAAAGCGATTTATCATCAAGCTGCTTGAGGTGTCTAGCATTGCGTTCTGTTTGTTTCACAGGTTTGTGTTTGTCACCCACATAACCATTGGCATAACCATGAGTACCTGCACATATTGTTCCAGATTTTTTATCTGAGTTATGTATGGTGTTAGCTTGGCTTTTATAGTTAGGGTTTAGTTGATTACCACCTTTGTAGTTCTTTTGCATATTGTCACCAACATAATGTTCTGAGCCAACTTGGTCTTCTAATATGTCGCGTAGCACTATACCTCGCTCTTCAGGTTGCTCAATCCCGGGAATGTTAGTCCAATAGTAACGCTGTCTTGACTGTGCGCTTACCAAAGAGCTGTTAATAAAAATAGGTTCAACACCCATGTACTCAGAAATAATATCTAAGTATTCTTTCTTCATTCTTACATTTTCTAATAAAAAATATTTAGGCTTTAAAGTATCAACACACTTAACAAACTCAAAGAACAATGCAGACCTTGGATCATCAAACGCCAACTGTTTACCTGCAAAGCTAAATCCTTGACAAGGTGAACCACCCATCACCAAATCAATCTTCGGCAAGGTAGATAAATCTAACTTGGTAATATCACCGACTTGAATAATGTCAGGATAGTTAGCTTGGCTAACTTGGATGGCATACTTATCAATCTCACTTGCGTAATAATTATCTACTTTGATTCCTAAACGATCCAAAGCAATCATTCCACAAGACATTCCGTCAAATAAACTTAATACATTCATAATATCTCCCTATAGTGTATTAGTGTAGTTTAAGGGGTTTTGTTTTTTATTGCAAATCTTTAAGTATGTCTTGAATGTTCTTGACAGCATCATTGTTCTTCATGTGTTCATCAACGATGGTTAGTTGGCCTTTATCTATAGGTTTAGAAAACACCACATTTCTATGCGGTACAGAGACAAAAGCAAATATATCTATTTCATTATCTTTGTATTTTCTGTGTGCAACTCTTTGACCTTTACGCATATCAAAACGCCAATTCTCTCTGCGTTTTTCTATTTTAGATTGAGTTTTTACCTGGCACTTATACAGCTTTAGGTTGTGTTCAAAGATGATATCTGCGGATGCGTTGTGTGGAACAATGCTGACTGTATCGCAAACTTGGGAGAGGATTGCTGCTGTGAGATATTCACCAAAACGACCAACTCGTTCTGTTGCTTGAGGCATGGGTTAGTCTGTAAGCAAACCCGGTAACATTCCAGCACCAGCTGTTAGTTCTGTTTGTAAGCCTATACCTCTCATAGATTGCTCTATTAGTTTTCTTTCTGTTTGACCAAGTTGTTGTAAATACTTAATTTGATCTGCTGGTTTCATTAAAAATAATTTTCTAGCTATTTGGTTTGCACCTTCAGGACTCAATCCCCCAGCTCTCGCGCCAATTGCAGCTAATGATTGTCTAGCTGCGCCTGGAACATCACCTGCTATTGCTCTACCAATAACGCCTAGCGTTGGATCTATTGCTGCCTCTTTGATAGCTTCTTGTCTTGCTGCGGTTGGAGACAATCCAGTTACTTTAGTTCTTGTTTGAACTTTAGCTTGTTCAAACTTTATAATCTGTTTAAAATTTTCGTAAGCCTCTTTTCCTGCTTTTGTTTTAGGAAAAACCATGCGTATTAAACTTCTTTTTTCTTGGCTACCAAATATTCTTTTTGTAAAATCTGCGTTATCAACAGCCTTAAGAGATTGATCTTTCATTCTTGCAACCAAACCAACTCTAAATGCTTCTTTTTCTGATTCGTTTAATGATTTTAAAATTTTTGCCATTTGGCTAGTAGACATTTTTTTATTACCTAAACCTAAATTGAAAGAATCTTTAAGTCTTGCTATGTCAGAAAAATCTTTATTTGCTTTAGCATAAGCTGGATTTTTCTTTTCTATTAATTTATTAAGTATAACTTTTGCATCAGTTACAGCTGCACCATAAGAATTTACTTTACCAAAAGAATCTGTGCCTTTTTCTATAATATCGTCTAAACCTCTTTTAATAGCATGAAGATATTGTGTCGGTATAGGTTTACTTAAAAATTCTTCTAATAGCTTATCGTCTTTTAGTACTTTGCTTAAATCTGGTACAGTCTCACCCCTAGCACCTAATATTTTTTTACCTTGTTTAGAGGCTATAATCATCACATCTTTTCTTGGGCCAGTAAACAAATCACTTAGTGCAACACTTTCAGTTTGACCTTTTAAATTTTTACGAGTAATTTTTGTATTAGCTGGGATATTAACTTTATAAGCATTTCTGTATGCTGGCCCTGCTGCTGCTTCTTGTATCTTTGCTAACTCATCAACATATTCTGTTGAGAATGGCCCTTTAAGTTTTGATTGGTCTATTAAATCATCAGATATTCTTTCTGCTTGGCTCATAGCCCTGCCCTCTAATAATTCAGAAACCTCTTTTCTTGATCCACCCGCAATTGCTTGTGATGCAAAACCAAGCTGTGCAAGATCTTCTCCAAGATCAGCAATAAGTAAATCTTTCTGACCTAGCTTTTCTGCTAACTGTAATTTTTCAATTGCTCCCTGTCGAGACAAACCATCTCTTTCTAAGGCCTGTAATATTTTTACATCACTAAATTGTTCGGCTGCTTTTTGCCCACCCACGCCAAAAGATTTGCCAATATTTTGTAAAGTTTTTAATCCACCTTGTGCAACCAAAGGAACAGCTCCACCAATTACACCGCCTAATGCTGCGCCTGTTGCGCCACCAATAGCTCTTTCGCCTAAACCACCTTCGGCAGTACCTACACCATATAAACCACCATATCCTGCGCCAATACCTGCACCTCTGCCAATGCTTTTTAATAAATTTGGGTCTGAGACAACTTTTGTAACAGCTTCTGCTTTTTTTGCTTTATCTAAACCAACAGCTGCTTTAGCAGCTTGTTGTGCTTTAGCAGCACCTGATGCAACTCTTGCGCCTGTAGCTCCTAAACCTGCTACTGTTCCTGTACCACCACTAAATAAACCTGCTGCTAATGATGGTAAAACAGCACCCGTTAATTCAGATCCTAATGCGATACCTGGTGCTTTTCTTCTAACCTCATCAATATCATCTCTGATTTGTTTTACAGCTTTACTGTAATCACCTAAAAAACCACCGCCAGTTTTAAGACCAGCTTCAATTTCATCAGCAAAACCAAAGGTTAAGCCTTGAGCAAACCCTCTAGCACCGCCTTGTAATTTTTCTAAAAGCGATAATTCTTCTGCATCAGATTCTATTGCCATATCTTCTTCAGAAGATTTTTCTGCGTTTATTTGCTCTTTAATTTGAGCAACATAATTTTCTTGTGCGCTGTAATCAAGGTCACCGAATTCATCAGGAACTTCTACTATTCCAATGCCTTCAATTTCAATTTTCATTATTCTTCTATTATTTTAAATGTAACGCCACCATACACTGGATCTTTTCCAAAGTTTGTTCTTCTTGTGTCTATAGATGATTTATTAAATTTAATTTCATTTTCATTGGCTCGTTTTATATCTTGTAATAAAGATACTACAGCCTCTGGGGTCTTAGCAGATTTTAATTGTTCTAATGCCCTTCTTGCATCGCCATCTGTTTGTGGGCCTTTAGCTGCTTGTAAAACTGTATTTACATAGCCTTGTTTCCATCTTTCAAAAGCGTTTTTGTTTGCTAATCTTTCTTGGCTAATTTCTCCAGAAACACCAATTCCTAAATTTCCAAAAAAATCTGAAATATCTTCGCCTATACCAAATTGCAAGTTGTTATTTTTTGCCTCTTCAATAAAACTATCAATTAATTGATTTTGATATTGGAAAGAATTTATCACAGCTTTGTTTTCTACTTCTTTTTCTAAAGCCCCAGATGGGATGGGTTTTAATTTTTGTTCTTCTTGTCTTATTTCTTCTTGAGCATCAATCACGCTTTGATTCACCTCAACCCTTGGAGTAATTTGCCCGGTAGCCTCATCATAATCTTGAAAAATAGTGTATGTGCCATCCGATGAAACTTGTGGTTGTAAGTCTTTTTTGCTAGGCCCTGCTTGTGATTGAATAATGTTTTGTGCGACTGATCCGGGTTGTAAAATTGCTGAAATTGCATAGGCTTTATCCATATCACCATCTGCTATTGCTTGTTGTAAGTCTTGTTGTAATTTTAATTTTCTATCGCGCTCAGATTTTTTTTCAATATCTTCCCTTCTTATTGCAGCACGACCAACAATGTCACGACCTGCAAAAGCATCAGATAACCTTGAAGCTAACTCACGCATACCAGCGGTTTTAGACATTTCTTTTTGTTGATTATAGATTTGCAGTTCTTGTGGAGACAATGATTGTAATTGATTTTGGCTTAGAATATCTGCACCACCAAGTCGAGAAACATAGTTTCCACCCATTGATTGTAATTTTCCAAAACTCATATTAACTCCTAACCAAATAATCCAAGAACTGAGGATATTATATCACCAGGGCCAGTTTTCTTTTTGTCTGTTTGGCTTACCAATTTAGGCATACCAGAAAGGCCAGAAAGTAAAGTGTTAAGTTGTTGCTGACCATAACCAGAAGCTCGTAAGAACTCGTTGTAGGCTTGGTCTTGCGCTCTTTGTTGTAGTTGCTGTTGTTGTTGTCCAACACCACCTAATAAACCTAAAGCTCGGTATTGATCTTCTAACTGACCACCAAGCAATCCAACTTGTTGTTGTCTTGCCCGGAGTTCTAACTCTGGTTGAGTTAAAGCTGCTCGACCTGCTATGTCTAATTCTGCCATACCAGTTTGTTGTGCTAAACGCGCTTGTTCTAATGCTCGTTGCTGTGCTTGTTCTGCACCTCTCAATCCAGCTTGTTGCTGTAATTGAGCTTGTTGTATTGCTCTTTGTGCTGCAATATCTTGACCTGCAATACCTGCTTGTTGAGCTAAATCTGCTTGTCTTAACGCCCTTTCTCTTTCAGCACCAAAACCAGTTAATCCTGCTTGTTGTTCTAACTGTGCTTGTTGCAAAGCTCTTTGTTGTGCTTGTTCAGCTCCAAAGACACCTAATTGTTGTTGTCTAGCTAAATCAGCTTGAGCTACTTGTTGTGCTTGTTGGAAACCAGACTGTCTTAAACTTGCTGCTGTTCTTGCTGCTTGTTCAGCAAAAGGTCTAGTTGCTTCTGACTCAATTAATGCAGAACGAGAGCCACCAAATGCACCCGCACCGATTGCCCTAGATTGTGCTTGACCTCTAGCTAAATCAGATTGTCTTTGAATGTCTTGTAAAGCAAAATCTATAACTTGTTGTTGGTATGGTGATTGGTAAGCACTAATATCAGCATCTAATAAACCTCTAAATTGTGGAGCTTGAACTGTGCCTATTTGTGCAGCAGTTGGCCCTTGCAATTGTTGTATGGTTGCCCCACCAAATGTTGGTATTGTTTGTATGGTTGCTGCCTGTGGTGCAGCTACTTGACCGATTTGTGCAGTTCTGCCTGTTACCGGGCTAATAGTTGGCGTGGGCGCGGTTGCCAATGCTTGTAAACCAGCGCGTGGATCATACTGTTGAGAAGCACCAACCATGCCCCGGGTTGCTTCAAATTGTCTTAATTGATCTGGATTAAATCCTGCAACTTGTGCGCCTGTGTATGGAATAAATGGTTGTTGTGAGACACCTTTACCAAGGTTGTAAGCCTCTTCGTACATTTGTTTTTGCCATGCTGGCAATTCTTGTTTTGATGTAGTTGATCCTTTACTCATAATTCTTTGCTAATTAAATGTTCTGATTTAAAGCCTAAATGACTTATTTTTTTTAACCATCCTTTTCTACCACCGCCATATAATCTTTTACAACCAGCGGCTTTTGCAAATGCCTCTAAGGATGGCAACATATCCTCTAACTCCTTGTAATCACCACCACAAAATAGCAAGTTCATTGCTGTATTTTGAGGGAATACTACAAATTCAGTTATCATAGCCGACTTCTTAGCTGGCCATAAATGGAATATTCCATGTCTTATTTTATCCTCTATATCGTCTATTGTATAGGAATCTTGATGTTTGATAGCTTTTGCTATATATGGCTTACAGCGTTCCCATTGAACTTCCCATTCTTCGGGTTCTTTTTTAATTGGCGTGACTTTATTAATCGCCTTTTCCATACTCAACGATACTCGCATAAACAGTTAAATTACCAGCACGATCAGCTTGTATTTGTATTACATCGCCTTGGTGTATTATTAAACTTCTACTTAATAATTCTTCAGTATTGTAAGCATTAATAGTAAATTCTTTGAATAAGGTATAAGTAATAGCATTATGCGTTATAGTAACTGTTAAATCGGTATTTTGATTACTGTGGTCACAAACTAATATAGATTCAACAATTGAAAAACTAAAATCATCTCCGCTTGGAGAAGTATATAATGTTGTTAAATCTGTAGTAGTTAGTAA